>Ga0123342_1001932_pt1 | contig 34764 bp, 25 predicted proteins | sample Turbeawhitnodule_FD_89960 | JGI IMG/M metagenome (GOLD analysis project Ga0123342, IMG submission 89960) | Root nodule microbial communities of legume samples collected from Mexico - Turtle bean Mexico white nodule | ecosystem: Host-associated > Plants > Roots > Nodule | place: Mexico: Nepantla... | reverse complement strand
TCCCAAGTTAGCTATGCACTGGGCAGTACCATGCATAAATAACTTAGCCAAAAAGAGAGTCAGAAGCAGCGCCCAAGTCAAGGAGGCTCCAGATGATGGCACGTGTACGACTGGATGCGAGCCGCGTGTCCAGGTCTGTAACTGCCAGGAGAGAGAAAGTAACTAGGTATATAAGAGTTCTCAACGAACTTTCTGAGGTACGCACGTTCAGATTACACTCTTTACGCTTGCGAGTTCTAAAACTTACTGTGAGAGAGAACATTGCACGGTTCCTTGAGATTTCTTGAGTGTTCTTGCTCTTAGTATTTGGTGGTTCGGTCACTGACTTGGGCGTTAGAGTGCGATCGGCCGCAGCGGCGCCGCTCTGTTCTTTTGCAGGTTCTTGAGGTGGATCTTGAAGAAGGACGAAGGTTCGAAGCGGTGCACAAGTCGATCCTTTGACGAGGCAGGTTCCAACGTTCTGGTCAACAGGCAAGATCAATAATTATATAATATATAGATATGTGTCCCGTGTCCTACATTTTAGAGAGATTTTACGTATTTACGTGTCCGTATTGTATCAGTGTCCGTGTCAGCGTGTGTGCTATATATATAAGACATCAATTAAAATTTTATAATATAAATGTATAAATAATAAAATAATAATATTAATATTTTAAATAATAATAGAAATAAAAATATAATAACAATATAAATAAATTTATATCATAATAATAAAAAATTAATAATATTTTTTTTCTTATTAATAATAAAATTTTAATAAAAATAATTTTATAAAATAATAACATTATAAATAGTAGTTATAGTAATAAAAATATAAAATAATAATAATAAATAAATTACAAAAAAATCAAAATAAACCTATTAAATAAAAAAAAATCAATTAACTTTTTATTAAAAATAATAAAATTTCTAAAATAATAATTATTAACTATATAAATTTAATCTTTTATATATTTTATATGTATGAAGATTATTAGATATTTCATAGTTTTTTTTTTTCAGTCAAATCTACGTAATGTACACTAATACTAGTATAACTAAATCTGAATAATAGATATAAATAACTTATACATTTAATATTTATTAGGTAATGAATTTTTATATTAATTCTTAATTATTTTTTTATTAAGTTTTCCAATCCTTAAATCAAACACAGTGTCCTAAAAGTGTGTGATGGTGTTTTGTTATTTTTTGTCTCGTAAGTATAAAGAAAACTTTGGGTAGCTCGAAGTCTCGAAAAACAAAGCATATCCCCTGCAGAGGCGCAGTATAAGACGCCACACTAAAATGCGCGACCAACTTGTCCAATAAACAGACAGGGCGCTAATGTGCACCGTAGGTGCGGTGCACCGAAGTCAGAAGCAGAATACTAGGAAAAAGATGAAGGAAACAAAAACATAGCAATTAATGAATTAATAATGAATTAGCAACAATTAATAATTAATTAATAATAACATGATGACACACTCATCTATATAATATAAGCATAACTAATAAAAAACAAACAAAAAATCTGCAAAAATCGTTCATTTCATTCATATCTCTTCTCTTTTCTTTCTTTCTTTGTTTCTTCTCTCTCTTCTTCTTGTTGTGTGTGTGTCTGTGGTTGAAGCGAGAAGTAAACGAGAAGAAGAACAGGAAGCAGGAACGAAGAAGAAGCATGGTTTCAACCAGACGCAACAGTGGATCTTTCTCTAACAACACCAACAAGAGGGCTTCTTCTTCTGAAGACAAAACTCCCTCTCCTTCCCCCAAGCGACAAAAGGTTTTGCCTTTTTCTTTTCCCCTTCTCTCAGTAATCCCTATTTCTCGCTCGATTCACCTCCCTGATTCGCTCCGCTATGCTTTCTCAGGTCGACAATGTTGCTGCCGCCTCGGAGAAACCGATGCCGCCGCCGGAAAATTCCAAGGATTTGGGCATGTCGGAGCCACCCCCTGATCCCGGAGAATGCGAATCTCGAGACGCTCAGATCGCCGACGCCGGCAATCTAGACGGCAAGGCCGAACCCACGCCGCCGATCGCCGATGGTTCTTCTTTGCAGCTAACACTTTTTTTATCATCCGTTTGTTATTTTTTTTTAAAATTTTATTGTTTTGTCGCGTGAAGGTTCTACACCGACTGTGGTTGCTGATAAACCTAGGGGTTCGTTCTCTTCTTGGGCTATATATCAGAAGCAAAACCCAAATTTCGAAGCTTCAGTTCCCTGGTGCAGACTCTTGTCTCAATCTGCGCAGGTAAATTTTTAATGTTTTAATTTTTTGTTATTTTTGTTTCTGAGTTAAATTGGGGGTGACTGCAACTTTTGTTTACTTGGAGTTTAATTTTGTTATTGCTGCAGAATCCGAATGTTTTAATTTGCACACCCAACTTTACTATTGGGTCTAGTCGGGGTTGCAATTTCCCGTTGAAGGATCAGACTATAAGTGGAAATTTGTGCAAGATCAAGCACACGCAGGTACATACATCTCTCGAGTTTGTGATTGTGCGAGGAATCGAAGGGTTTGTTTTTTTTTTCCGAGCACACACCTTGACACTTGCCAATGATTTTTTTTGTGTTGTTGTTTGAGATGTGTGTGAATGCTTGTGCGAAAGTGTGTGCTTGGTTTGCTTCTTTCCTTTTTTTTTTCTTTACAGTTGTTTGAGGTAAATATCGTAGGATATGTATGTGCAGTTTGATTACTGTTGTTTCTGGAAATGATCAGCGCGAGGGAAGTGCAGTGGCCGTGCTAGAAAGTACGGGTAGCAAAGGATCGGTGGTAGTGAATGGCACGCTCGTCAAGAAGAGTACCAGCTGTGTGCTTAACTCGGGGGACGAGGTGGTTTTTGGTTTGATTGGGAATCATTCTTATGTATCCTTTTACACTCTTTGCATTCGAATAAGTTGTCAGTCTTTCCTACTACTGTTTTTCTTTTTTTCTAAAAGAGAGTTATCAAAATTTTCTATTTGCTTCCTTGTATGAAGTTATTATGTCCTTTTCTATCTATGTCTGCATGTGGTTCCTTGATTTATTTTGACCTAGATTTTTCAGCAAATAAATCCTGAAGTTGCAGTCAAGGCTGCAGAAATTCAGGGTGGTGTTGGCAAGTTTTTCCAGATTGAAAGGAGGGCTGGAGACCCTTCAGCCGTGGCTGGAGCTTCTATTCTGGCTTCTCTTTCTAGCCTCAGACGGGATCTTACAAGATGGAAGTCTCCTTCACAGACTACCAGTAAACCTCATCAGGGTACTGATGTTCCTAGTCATTCTGTTCTCCCTGATGGTACAGAGTCTGGGCTCGATGGTCTGGAAGGCAACTCTGCTCCAAATATAGCGACAGATAAAGCTGCTGATGTTGGAGCAAGCGACAAGGATTTGCCTATGGATTGCGATTCAGATGATGCTGGCACAGAGGCAGGCAATGTAAAAATCTCTGGGGTGAATGCTTTCCTAGGGCCTTTCTTCAGGATTCTAGCTGGATCTACTTGTAAAGTGAAATTGAGCAAAAGTATCTTTAAACAGGTATTCGAAGAAAGACATGGAACGAGGGATGCGCAAGCTGCATCGACTTCGGGTACTTCTTTACGCACTGCAGTTTTTAAAGAGGATGTTCTTGCTGCAATACTGGATAGGAAAGAAATAGAAGTGTCCTTTGACAACTTCCCTTACTACTTAAGGTATAACTAGTAGATGTCTCAGTCAATTCCCCAGCCTTTTGCCTTTGTTTTGACACCTTAAGTGTTTGGTGAATTTCAAATTATGCTATTCTTTGTTGTTCCTTTCATGTGTCTTATCATTCTCTTTTATTTAAAGATAATCCCCCATTGCATATTTCATGTACGTTTCCTACAAATTAAGTGAACATGCAATTGCATTCTTTAAAATTTATAAAAAAATTAAATCAATCATTTTTAAACATTTACAATTTTGTTTTGTATAAATGGAAATTTTTATATCCTATACTAGATAGATATATGGACTTTACCATGTTAGAGCTGCGTTGCTAAAAAAAGGTTCCATGTGACTAATTTGAATCAACAAGCCAAAAAAATTCCAAGAACAAAGTCACACAATATCAGACACTAATATGCCTGTCTGATTTACAACTCTAGTAAGTGATTTTCATCCTTTGTAGTTTACTGATTTCAACTAACCATTTTATCTAAACTTGTTACAACAACACTGTCAATGACAATAGCTATAATGACAAAATGACAATTAAAGTTTGTTCCCTCTATGTGAAGTTAGGTACTTGAATCAAATGACACTATCATATTCTGTTATTAGATAATATGCAAATGATAATCTTTAAATTCAATTCTTACCCAACCGTATATTTCCTTTGCCCCCTCTTAAACTTGTATTTCTCGTGTTAGGTCAGTAATGAAGTGCTCTCAAAGAGGTCCTTCCAACAAACCCATTTTTTTATTTTGAAATCAACACCTAGTTTATCCCTTATCAACCCAAAAAACCTTGCAGTCTTTTATTCACGCAATATATGTACTAAATACTGATTGAAAGTTCAGTTACTCTTACATTATAGCTGAAATCTGAAGCAGGGATTAAAAATAAATGTCTGTTAAAGAAACAGGTACAATATTATGATATGAGAAGAGAGACTTTTCTGGAATAATGTTTATGTGAATTGAAACGAGATAATGCCACAGGGCTTATAGAGGCAGTTGCTTCGTTTGTATATAATTTATTATTTTCTTTTCAATACTTGCTTTTATTTTACTGTTTTGTATTTGAATCTGTGGCATGCAGTTGGATGCCATATTTTCAGTGCTGCTTTTTTTTTATCAACTATGGTCCAAAATCATTATCTAGCTTTATCTTTTGATGATGTTTTTTTTTTCAATGTGTACTGGTAGGACTTGGCAGTGGCATGACATGTGGTTGTAAATTTTGAAAAAGATTTTAAATTGTGGACTTGGTTTCATTTCTGTTTAATATGATCTTCAATACCTCAGTTTGATGTGGGTACTATAATGAGTTGTTGTAGCCGTAAACCTCGACTGTGAAGTATCTTTTATAGGTTCTTCCTTTTTCAAAACAAATTTAAGAGTTCAAGATGATTTTTTATTTGTCTTGTCCTTCATGCATTTTGCTTGATTGTTTGTTACAGCATCTTGGTTTGGTCATTGATTGCGTTTCTGATCATATTTATATCTTCTTTCAGTGAGAATACAAAAAATGTTCTAATTGCAGCTTGCTTTATACACCTGAAGCATAGAGAACATGCAAAGTACACCACCGATCTTACAACCATAAACCCTCGGATTCTACTTTCAGGACCTGCAGGTGTGTGCGAATTGCATTACTGATCTCCTAGATCTTTTCTTTTCTAATGATTTTTGTTTTGGTTTTGACTTCCTTTTCAACTCACTGTTTCTCTCAATTGCCATTTTTTTTGCAGGGTCAGAAATATATCAGGAGATGTTAGCAAAAGCACTTGCGAAACACTTTGGAGCTAAATTGCTCATATTTGATAGCCATTTGCCTTTGGGTGTAAGATAAAAGTTTTCTTATTGATCTGATGTTCGGATTAATCCATGAACACCTTTTTCATTAATGTGCCATTGAAGGTTATTTTACCTGTAATGCTGGTAATGAATCTTCATTTTTGTGTGTTCATATTTTACAGGGTTTAACATCCAAGGAAGCTGAGCTGCTAAAAGATGGATTTAATGCAGATAAGTCCTGTGGCTGTGCTAACCAAAGTCCTTTAACTACAGACATGGCTAGGAGCATGGATCCACAAGCTAGTGAACCAGATACACCTAACTCCTCAAATGCACCTACTCCATATGGCTTTGAGTCTCAACTTAAGTTGGAAGCTGATAATGTACCATCTACGTCTGGGACAGCTAAAAATTGTGTGTTTAAACTAGGTATGTTTGCTTCATTTCTCTATTTAAGGAGACTTAATTTATTATCACAAAGGTTAATGTTTTTAAGATATAATCCTTCAGGTGACAGGGTAAAATACAGTTCATCTTCTGGGGGAATATATCAGCTTCAGACAATTTCTGCAAGGTACAGGTTTGTGTTAAATCATTCTCCACTGGTTTCTATTTCTCACGATCTCATTGATACAATTGTTATGCGCATCCTTTTGCTTTTATCACATTAACTACAGAACTTAAGTTGTCCAGCAGGATTACCTTTGAATATCTCACTTTTTTTTATACATGATATAGTTGTATACTGTTGTAGCAGGTGTGTAATGTGTTTCACCAAATTTAACAGTCACATAACAGACTACCCAAATTCATGATTGCAACATGGTAACCCAAATCACTTAAAATGATTAATTGCACAACATATGATTTTGTGTGTGAATACAATGTGTTTGACAGCTAGCTAACTATACCAGTTACAGGAGATAAATGGCACTTCAACTTTAGTCATTGCCAATGCCAAAGCTACTATTTTTTGTATCTGCATAAACAGTATTCTGTTCTACCCACTCTAGGTTGAAAATTCAACTTTGCTCAGGGAGAAACGAAAATGAGAGGGATGTATTAGAAATTATTTTTCTTTCTTTTTTGGTAGTCATAAATGTAGGACAAAAAAGTGGAGGTACGCACTTTTCTATTGACCTAATGATTACTTTCAGTTTCTTTAAAATGATATTTACGGATTATGTGAACAACAATAAAAAGTAGTTTTTTTTTCTTGTATATATAGTTTACCAAACGAAGTGAAATTGTTTTTATTTTTGGTTATAATTTTGCTCAGCAATCGCATATACAGGGGTCCAGCTAATGGAAGTCGGGGGAAGGTTGTCTTACTTTTTGATGATAATCCCTTGTCAAAAATTGGTGTAAGATTTGATAAACCCATACCTGATGGAGTTGACCTTGGAGGTTGCTGTGAGGGTGGTCAAGGATTTTTCTGCCATGGTAATGCCTTATCTGTCCTATAAATTATCTTAGATATTTTGTATTTTTATCTACAAACTTTATCTTGGTGGTCAAGGATTTTTCTTCCATGGTAATGCATTATCTGTCTTATAAATTATATTAGATATTTCGTATTTTTATCTACAAACTTTATCTTGGTCCTAGATCTTGAACTTGTCTTTTTCTCATTCCAGTGAATGATCTTCGGTTGGAAAACAGTGGCATTGAAGAACTTGACAAAGTTCTCATTAATACATTATTTGAGGTTACCTTTTACTCCACACTTGGATCTAGTAAATGTAAAATTTCTCTCTAATCATGTTATACCGTCTCTTAATCTTACAATAAGAGGTTGTACATGTTTTTTCAGGTTGTGGTTAGTGAGAGCAGAAATGAACCCTTCATTTTGTTCATGAAAGATGCAGAGAAGTCTATAGTAGGAAATGGAGATCCGTTTTCATTTAAAAGTAGGCTTGAAAATCTTCCGGACAATGTGGTGGTAATAGGTTCACACACTCACACTGACAGTCGCAAGGAGAAGGTAATAATTGTGTGTTTTTTTGTAAGGCTAGAATGGTATAACCGTTGAGTCATTTAAACTTTTCAAGCCATCATGCGTATACTGATTCAGAAAAAGATTTTAATAGCCATGGGGAGAAAATTGAGCAAAGTTCTATTTGCCATACCATTTGGTTTTGTACCTGAATTTATCAGTTTCCAATGATCTGTATTTTTGGTAGCTGTGGGCTTTATATATCTGGTTATATTTGATTGAGAAACTGAGAAAGATGTTGTTTGTCAAAGTAAGATACAAATTGGATATCCTATGTAAATGGTCCTTAGTATTATATTTTCATTCTTGGTCTTAATGAATGTTTATAAGTGATTATGTTATTGATATTTAACTATTTTTTCTTGAAGTCACATCCTGGGGGTTTACTTTTTACAAAGTTTGGCAGTAATCAGACTGCTCTTCTTGATTTGGCTTTCCCGGTAAGAACGTAATCTCCTTTTGAGTATTGTCTTTTTATTTGAAAGAACAGGATTAGATTACCAGTACATACTTTATATGTCTTCTTTAGGCTCTCTGTTACAATAACATCCCTCCCTCATTCTCTCCCACTTTCAGGATAGTTTTGGAAGATTGCATGACAGGGGAAAGGAGGTCCCAAAGCCAAACAAAACCTTAACTAAGCTTTTCCCGAATAAAGTGACAATTCACATGCCACAGGTTTGTATAACATTTTTTTCAAACCAACTACCAAAATTTTTAAGTTGTTGGGTGAAGGTATATGAAATGGTTTTATATTTTATGAGTGCTCACTCAAATTCCCTTTGGCTTGGAGTAATGCTGACATATAATTGTAAATTTCAGTTTCAGTTAGAAAAATGCCAAGGACTAAACTTGTCACCATTATATCTGACAATAGTCAATGTATGTTTCCTGATACAGGATGAAGCACTTCTAGCATCTTGGAAGCAGCAACTTGATCGAGATGTTGAGACTCTTAAAATTAAAGGAAATTTGCACAATTTACGATCTGTAAGTTCTTGCTGAGCTTGTAATTTTAATTCAATTGGTTTCATGGTAATTATTATTTAACCTAACACCTTATATTTGATTTTCAAAAACATTAATTTTATGGATTGAGTTTTTTTAATTATGGATAATGAATCTGCTATTTTTTGTGATATGTTGGGTTTTATATTTAAATGGGTGACATGGGATGGGTGCTAAAAACAAATTGGTTGTTCTGGACCTAAGTAAATTTTGTACAAGACAGTTATTATAATTTTTGAGCTAGTACTTCTTTTAATTGAATATGGATCTAGCTCTTCTGAAGTGAGCAAGTGTGTAAAGTGAGAAAACAAGGATACATTTGATGTTGGTTTTAATTGAAGTGCCTAAAAAATGCATCTAACTTTAAATGATGGCCTTTACTTTCTCACCTTTGCTGTTTGTGCTCTTTCTTACTCAACTTTGAGGGGGACTAAATCGACTGGATATGATATTTAAACTTCTTATTCTGAAGTGTCTGAGCCAAATTTTATTTGGTGTTATCCGCACATAAAATTTATGGTTACATCAATTATGTTGTTGAAAAGAAAGCTTGAATGTAATTTCTCATCATAAATTTGATATTATTTACATCCAAATTAATGTTAAATGTGGTTTGTCCTGACTGATACACACACACTAATCTTTGCTGTTATTATCAACAATGAAAGCCTTATGCCACTAAGTGAGGTTAGTTATATGAATTTCGTGTTGACGTTAGGCTTGATTAAAGATAAAATCTTTACCGAACTGTGAGTTTCCTCTATAGGGAATCCTTCCAATATTCTTCAAGACTCTCCTTTCATCAGTTTGACAGGGTTGAAAATCGTTCAATCTACTTTTCTCATTGGTGCTTTCACTGGCATTCTATGCATGTGTCAGATCCACGATAACCGATCTACTGTAATCGTTTACTCAATCAATGCTACACCAATATTTTCTAATACACAAAATCATTCCATATATCTTGTCATTTCTTATGTTGCTACCCAAGAGTTATTGTTTATAAATAATTTTAGGTTTGTAGTGGAGTCTTTGGATGTTGGAAAAGCAATTATGGCCGTGTAAGGATTAGTCTTCTAAATGATTATAAATGTTGTGTCTTTATGGTACAAGTTTAGATCTCATGTGACAAAGTGGAGACAGGGGCTGCTACTATTTACTACATTCTTGGTATTACTGCCATTGTTTTTAGTTGAACCTTTTGTTACTCGTGTACTACCCTTGATCACTAGCTGCATAAGTTATGGACTCAAAATTAAGGGGTGAAGTCATGGCCCACAAAGACAATTAAATAACGTAGTATGAAGTATGAAGAGATAGGAATTATGTAAGTTTCTTAATGGAACTTTAACCTGGGTGTAGTATTAATGATGCCAGTATAGTTTTCGGTAGTTAATTCCTTGTCTCTTTTAGAAATTAGCGGAATAGCATGCATTTAGTTTTTCATAGGAGTTAAGACAGTTTTGTATTTAGAACTTTGCATCCCATTACTCAGCCTAGGAAATAGTACCCTTTTTATGTATAATGTGTATGTTACTCTGTTTAACATATGGATAAGGGAGTTTTCATTTAGTAACTTCATGTTAAATGTCCCGCTCTAGATTCTGACTCAAGGGAAGCGAGATTTAGATAGGGAAAGTTATTGCAGTTAGTTAGAAGGGATTAGTTAGTTTGTTGGGGATATTAGTTTAAAGAATAGATGAGAATAAGGATGGAAGGGGCATCGAGAGAATTAGAATGTTTCTAAGGGTTTGGAGAAGAATTCATTCTACCATATTCAATTGTTCAATAAAATAGTACGTTTTTGGGTGTTTGTGGGTCTTAGTTAAATAAGTAGGAGGGCACAAAGAGAAGAGGAAGCATTCTAAAATATTATTATGGCATTTGGGAATTGAACAAATGATAGAAAGGCCCCCCCTTGTGATTAATCGCTTAAATACAGAAGCTTCCTATTCTTATATTCCGTTACTGGTTTTCAAACAACTCTTTCGTACATTCTTTCAGCTATCATTCTGTTTCTTCTTTTAGTCTCCTTAAATAATTCACCATGTTTTATACATTTAATATTTGACCATGTTGGCTATGTTGATTGTAATTGCTTTTATGATGTACTAAATTGTTTCTCATAATTATAGGTTTTGAGCCGCTGTGGGGTGGAATGTGAAGGACTTGAATCCTTGTGCACTAAGGATCAAACTCTTAGTATTGAAAGTATGTTCTACCAGTAAGTACGTGCTTAAGGTTTTACTATTAAAATCTCTTCTATATAAGTTTTGCTATATTGCAGATGCAGAAAAGATTGTTGGTTGGGCTATAAGCCGTCATCTCATGCAGAATGCTGAAACTGATCCTGATGCAAAGCTTGTGTTGTCTTGTGAGAGGTAATTATTTAATATAATGCACATATATAAAACAGCTAAAGGTTTTGTTATTAATCATTAGCTATTTTGTATTCTGCCAGCATCCAGTATGGAATTGGGATCTTACAGTCTATCCAGAATGAGTCAAAAAGCCTGAAAAAGTCTCTTAAGGTTATTGTTATGAACTTTTGCTGCTTTGATTGTGGGAGACAGTGACATGCAGTAGTTTGTTCCCAACTTATTAATTGGAAGCTATTCTGTTTATAGGGTTTAACCATTTTATTTCACTAGTGCTGTTTTCTGAAATATCCCTCTTATGTTTTTGAAATCAGGATATTGTAACAGAAAATGAGTTTGAAAAGAGGCTTTTGGCTGATGTTATTCCACCTAACGACATTGGTGTTACTTTTGATGATATTGGTGCTCTTGAAAATGTCAAGGACACATTGAAGGAATTGGTTATGCTTCCTTTACAGAGGCCCGAGTTATTTTGCAAAGGACAATTAACCAAGGTTTTACTTTACAGATTCAAATACATTCTATTGTTTAACATGCATTCCCCTTTGTCTACTGACTGTTGGAGTTAGTTTCTTTCCCTGCTTTTCACTAGTTTCTTTTTGCTATTTGAGATGAAACGGAAAATAAATAATCTGACCCTGCTCATGATGTCTAGTCTAAGTAGTCCTTTAAATGTGTGGCATGGGGCCTCTCCACAAGGTATTAAAAGTTTCCTTGAAAGCTTAGGGAGTATAGTATCAGTGATAGCAATTTTGGTGCTGTCTCCTGAATACTGAAATGATTTTTTACTTAAGTAATAATAATAATCACAAATATTAAAATAATGTAGAGTTTTAGTCCCCTCCTTGTCAAAATGTTTTACTCATTGGATTTTGTGATTCTGATTGACTTCCATGCAGCCATGCAAGGGCATCCTTTTATTTGGCCCTCCTGGAACAGGCAAGACAATGCTTGCAAAGGCAGTTGCTACTGAAGCTGGTGCAAATTTCATCAACATTTCCATGTCAAGTATCACATCTAAGGTTGGGTTTGTTTCACTGGGTTCATTTAAACGTTTGCTATGCTATCAGTTACCTTTTCTTTTTAACTGTGCTCTTTTCCAATTTTGCTTCAGTGGTTTGGTGAGGGTGAAAAATATGTGAAAGCTGTTTTTTCCCTGGCAAGTAAAATTGCTCCTAGCGTGATATTTGTTGACGAAGTAAGCCTTTTGCATAAATGTTTTTAGTTTGTTTTAATTTATCAGCTGAAAAATAAAATCAGTGAAAACTAGTATGGCTTCTTGTATAGGTCGATAGCATGTTGGGCAGGAGGGAAAATCCTGGGGAGCATGAGGCCATGCGAAAGATGAAAAATGAATTCATGGTAAATTGGGATGGCTTACGCACAAAGGATTCAGAGAGGGTTCTGGTGCTTGCAGCCACTAATAGGCCTTTTGACCTAGATGAAGCTGTCATAAGGAGGCTGCCTCGGAGGTGAACACCATGTTCAACTGCACTTCAATTCCTTCTAGTTTTTATTTGGGAAGAGTGGGGGTCTTAATGGAACTAATAAATGTGTGGTTTTTCTTAATCAAATTGGTGTTCTGCAGGTTAATGGTAAATTTGCCAGATGCTCCAAATAGAGCAAAAATATTGAAAGTTATACTGGCAAAAGAAGACTTGTCTTCTGGTCTTGATTTGAATGCAATTGCAAGTATGACTGATGGATATTCCGGAAGTGATCTTAAGGTTTTGGACATTCTTTTTTACCTTGTACTCATTTTAAATTTAAGGTTATGGGTGCCTTCATGCTTGCGCTTTTATTGTAGAATTTGTGTGTAACTGCTGCACAGCGGCCCATTAAAGAGATATTAGAGAAGGAAAAAAAGGTATGCCTAGTTACTTTGGAGTTCTACTTTTTATATAGTAAAGATAGTTAGTCAGAATGGTTTGAGCCTGATCAATCAATTATGCTTACATTATAATTTGATGCATGACAGGAACAGGCTGCTGCTCTAGCAGAAGGTAGAGCTGCTCCCGCAAAGTGTGGAAGCAAAGATATCCGATCTTTAAACATGGAAGATTTCAAACATGCACATCAACAGGTATATGAAAAGGATCTCTTTCATATGAAAAGCCTCCCTCTCTCTTGAAATAGAAATATAAGTTTGTCATGTTGAAACAGGTCTGTGCAAGCGTTTCGTCTGAATCTGTAAATATGACCGAGCTTCAACAATGGAATGAACTATACGGTGAAGGTGGTTCAAGAATAAAAAGAACACTAAGCTATTTCATGTGAGAAAACCCTTTGTACAAATGTTTTCCAATTGCTGCCCCTCATGTCCAGAAGCCTCCAGTATTTGTAGTTTTGTGCCGGCCTCATGACGCTTGCAGGGCTTGATGCCGAGCTATTTCGTTTATAAGATGAAATATAGGTTTTTCGAGTATTTTTTTATCCTAACCTGTGGGATACTGAGTTTTGAAAGGAGTGGAGCCTTGCAGAATAGTGCCCAGGCTCTGCTGCATCTATTTTGTTCCTCATCCCCTGGCCGCCACCTCTGAAAGGATGTGTGTTGAAAATGTCTCTACCAAAATCCCTGTGAAACCATTTATTGTCCCTCCTTATGGAAACAATAAGCTTTTAGATCATCATCCCTGCATTCTGTCTTATGTACATATTCATCATATCATACAAACCCCTTAGTTCAATCTCCTTGAGAATGCAACTCAATGCAATTTTATCCAACTTTCAATACTTTCATTATTCGGAACACCTATTTATCACAAAAATGCCGTTTTGCATATTAATTCCAACAAATACATTTATCTCATACATGTAGCTTTTATTTAATGATCATGATTTCTAACACCGCGTTAAAATTTGTGAACACTCAACATAAAATCAATAATGAGTGTATCTTAACTAGTGAGTTTACTGGTTGACGGAAGAAAGTATGAAATATTATCATGCTTTGAACAAACTGACAAAATACATGTCTAAATTATTTCCATTGTGATTGTATGGATTAGGTGTTTTAATCCCTGAATTTTCTTAAAATCTTTCTCGAGACCCTATTTTCTATGATTTTCATTAGCGGTTTTTAGTGTAAAACAACAAAACTTCTTCTTCCTGCACCCCTATAAGTTGTTGCCGTACCCCCTATGAATTTCGTAATTCCAAAAATACTTCGTGTATTTTCATATTTATCTACTTTTTAGATTAATAATCTGAAAGTTTTTCTGAGATTAACTGTTGAATTATGTAATTCATAATTAATTTTAAAAAAAATATATTTTGAATTACATAATTTAAAAGATAATTCTAGATTTAAAAAATACTTATGAATTATGTAATATGATTTTTTAAAAATAATAAATTATGTAATACAAAATGTGTTTTTCTAAAAATAAATAAATTCAGAGTATGTAATCTGAGTAGGAAAAAAATTAGTGCAACAGAAGAAGAGTGAAATATATCTGAAAAATTAACTTTTTCTATCACACAACTACAAACACATTATAAAATACTCACAAACTCTTTATACAATAAAAAAAAAAAGTAAACCCTAAACCCTAAAAAGAGTAGATTGAAAAATTTAGGTGAGATTTTAAGATTTAATTATTTTTTATCTAAAGGAAAGAATGTAGTTGGCATAATTATTAATGGGTGCTGCAAAAACCTATGGGTGTTGGAAGAAACCGCCAACAACAAAAGTTTTTTTTTTTTACATGGATATGACTTACTACGTGTTAAGATTTCGTTTCAGACTAAACTAATCCGGCTCAATCAAGAGATTAGTTAAAATTGTCAAGTTTCTGTCAAAAGTCAAGCTGGAGTTATATTTAAACAATTTAACCTTAAATTTCCCACATTATGTATTTGATAGCACAACACCCAAAACACTTACTATACTATCTAATAAAATTTTCACTTTTATATTTTATACTCTATTTTTTGCTAAATAATAATATTTGAATATGCGATAAAGGTACTGAAAGCTAAACTATTTCGGCAAAGCAAGAAGATTGAAATACCTTATCATTCCTATATCAGAACTTAACGTATTTGGAGTTAAACTTGACCTTATATAATAGCAGTTGCATTGGTAATTGTTGAAAGCATTATATCTCCAAAGACTCAAATAACTTCTTAATCCAAAGCATTACACACAACATCTTGCTTGTGTTAGAAATAATTTAATTTGTCTTTTGTTCAAATAAATGCACACCATTAACACAACAACACAAAAAGTTTGAATGATTATTGATATAAGAGTTGGGTAGAAATCAATAAATAATTGGCCACTGTTAAATATACCATTAGAGATATACAAATGATGTACAAATAAATCAATGAACTCAACTTAACTCAACTCAACTTAACTCAACTATACAGAACGAAGCAACATATACAGAAACTCACTGCATCATGATTCTGAATTCTTCAAAGCTGAGCAAGCCATCCCCATTCAAATCAAACTGTTTGATCATTGCTTTGCAGTCATCAAGGGTTTTGGACTCACCCATCTTCTTAAGCATCCTCTTCAAGCTCTTTGGGGTTATAAAACCACACCCTTCACTGTCATACATCTCAAAAGCCACCTTCAAGTCCTTCAACTTCTGCTCCTCTCCCCCACTTTCCATGAGAGCAACAAAATCCTCCAAACTCAGCAACCCATCTCCATCAGAATCCAAAGCTGCAATTGCCATCTCAGCCTCTTTCATCAGAAGCTCCCCACCCATCATCCCCAACCCCTGCTTCAGCTCCGAAGGTGAAACCTTTCCATCCCCATCTTCATCAAAGTATCTCAGAACATCCTCAAAACCAACGTGCTGCCCCATCTCACACTACACTCCTTGGACCAAAAACTGCTACAAAGTACACTAAAAATGGAAACTAAATGGTAAGTATAAAACATGAGACATGTCTTATATAAATGTTTTGATGTCGGTTTAAGAGCTTGTAGAAGATAACTTCTAAGAAACCTAGGAAGTTGCCCAGAGTGTTCCAATTTTCAAAACACAATAATTGTTTAAGAACAACATGGAGGCCACGATAAGAGTACGTGGCAGGACATTATAGGTGGACCAACTACAATTAATTAATGTCATAATAAATAAAACACTTGAAAAATTGGAATTGAAATTTGATACACACTATTAACGCGGAAGCCGCAATAAACGGTAAACCGCTTCCGCATTGATGGGAGCAACGTGTCTATTTTCCGTACTAAAACAATAATTTCATTCTCATAGATCCGTTATAATATATATTTCACCTTATTAAACTTTCTTACTTTATTATGCCCCCATTATTTTTAAAACATCTCCTCTTACAATACTTTTATTTTAATAATAACTTTTTTAAGAAAAATTGCTTTTTTTTAAATTTAGTTTTATGAATCAAAATTTTCAAAAAAAATTATTAAATATAAATTAATTTTAGAGACAAAATAATTAGTTTCTACAATAACTAAATTAGAAATCATTTAAAATACTAAAAAAAATTTGATTTCTGAATTAATTTTTATTATTGATAAATATTTTTTAAATTTGGTAACAAAAAACCTTGATAGCTAATTAAAGATTAATTTAAAAATTATTTATAAAAAATAAAAACTAATTTACAAACTAATTTTTTTTTAGTTTCTAAAATAATTTTTAATTTAGTTACTATATTAACTAATTATTTTTTTGTTTTAAAATGATTTTTTTAGAGTTTATTTAAACTCATGAATTTTAAATCTATCCTTAACTCAATAATTTTTTTTATATAAAACTTAAATTTTTAATTATCTTCTAATAAAAGTACTTATCTATAGGTTATGAGATAACTTTTGTTGTCATATGTTAATGATATCTGACATGTTTGTACAGTGGGCAGGCACACGGGATCACCGCACCTCGTTTATTATTTTGACCGTTGAATGAATAAAACAAAACGCGATTTAGAAATTGAAGTAAAAAACAAGGAATCAACGATCACCTCCTTTTATTCTATTCTTTGTCTCTCATTATCAAACAATGACTTAGGAACAATTCCTATACCAACTCTTTTTTTTTTACAAATTAAAATTAATTTATACATTTGCAAAAAAACTTATAAATTTTTACTTTTAACTTATACTGAATTTAATTTTTAACTTATAAGTTCTTATTTCTTTTATAAAGTTTATATAAAAGTGTAACACAACCTAAATTTAGAGTGATTTATAAATTGATATGTTTCTTTTGTTGAAAAGATGGAGAAATGGTAGCATATAGAATAGCCATATTTGGTCCTCCATTGCCATCACTTGCCACTCACTACCTAACCACTATCAAATGTTTTGAGTTCACCAATGTTGCACTTTTAACCTTGTTATTAATTTTGTAGACATGGAACCATTAAAAAGTCTATTTCATCAATTTTAATGGATTTTCTTTTTCTACCTATCTTATTTACACCTAATATTGATTTGAAATGAGATTTCTTATTTCACTTTCCAATCTCATAGTTAATTAATGCCATGAAAGTGGCTCTTTCCATTTTAATTATTATATTTAAAATTTGTTTCACACATATTAAGAATAAAAATAAATATAATAACTTCGTTAAAATAATCTTACTTTCAATGAATTCATTAGTTGGACTGAGATAAAAAAAAACCTTAATTTTTCTGAGAACAAATTAGAAAGAAAAGAATAACTTTTTATCAATAATAATGAATCTAAAAGTATAACGGTTAAATGATTAGATTTTTAAAATGAATGAATTGATGAAATGATTATCGAAATTTTTAATATAAAATTTAGAATAAAAATAAAAACTAACAACCCTAACTAATAATTTTTTTATCTCAGTATATATTTTTTTTAACAAAATTCATGTTAGGGAAGACGTGTTATCACAAGACAAATAACATAAATCTAAAAAATACAAACACAAAAATATGGAAGACTAGACTAAATTCATGCGGAAAAAAATATAAATAAAAAAATTCTAAAGAGTAGGTTAATCAACTATATTGAGAGTTTAAATAAAATAAATAAATAAATAAATACAAGAAGGCAAACAAAAGAACATTATCTAATGTTTGTTTTAATTCTACTTTTGCTATTGATATAAATAACCGGTTAAAACATATTTTTAACCGATTAAAATTCTGATATCTGTTTCTTTATCATTGTTTGATTACTTACCTTAATTGATTATCTGTGATTGTTTGATAAAGGTTCATTTTTATTCAATCCTTACGAAAATCTTTGATAAACAATTTACCCCCCCTCTTGTTTAAGCCATCAATCCTAACACACCTGCCTTCTTCTCACCGATGCAGTTGGTCGCACACGGTCCGAATTAGAAGTTCCTCCACCTATAGTCTTCACCATCTTACTATCCATAAAAATAACATCCAATCAAATATAAAATGGAATAGATATAGTATAAAAGAACAAATAAAAAATATCATATTGCTAAGTGCCCTAATATTATAACACAAATTTTAAGGAATAGAAGGAACATCAATGATCATAAAAAACCATTGCAAAAAAACCTTCTGGATCCCTTCATCTGCAGTAAATACGAATATTAATATCCGGAATTAATTAATACAAAAAACCTTTCAGACAAAGACATCCGCAACATAAAATCACACTTCTAGATAACACACATCCAAAACAAAAATCACTTATGCCTAAACCTATCCGAAACACACAGGGAATGTTAAAATTGTCTGTGTCGTATCTTCTTCGGTCGCTTCTCTGTCATTGTCGAACTCCCTCACACACGATGCCTCAGTGACCACTGCGTGTTTGAAGTGAGTTCCGCTGCCTACTGCCTCAGAGAAGAAATGCGAACAAAAAAATGCACGAAGGGGGTTAGGTGTTGTGATTGGGTGACCATTTCAGTTAACCTAATTTCCATTTTATTAAGGGCCTTTTAGTCATTTCGCATGCACAATTGGGTGCTAGTTTGAATTGATTGGGTGCGGGGAGAATCAACCATTTGAAGATACCCCCCTTTGCAGCCAACACTAATGTGCGTGGCAGTTTCTTCTTGCACATCTACATTTTTATTCCTGCACCCCCATAATGTTGTGCAAAGACAAAATTGTCCCTATATAAAAATTGAACATTTATTTTTTTGCATTTTGGATTACGAAATTCGGTAAATTTTTGGATTGGCGCTTCCGGTAAAATTTCGGTTTGGCGCGTCTAGTAACCTCCTGGATTGATGCTTCCAATAGTACATGAAGTGTTAATCCAAAATTAAAAAAAATGCGGAAAACCCATAATTAAAAAAACCATTCCGAATCCATCAATCCATAATTCAAAATATGCATTATGGATTCAAAAATCCATAATTGAAAAAAATCATTCCGGATCCACCAATCTGTAATAGAAATTAGGCTTTCAGATTCAGCAATCCGGAAATCAACAATTTATGCAAAGTTTTCTTCCAGAACTCCCTCATCCGGGAAGCAACATGATTCACTTATGGATTGATGAATCCGTAACACACTCCCAGATCCCGATTTCAAATAAAAGGTGAAGGTCAGTTTCAAGATTTATAAAATTGCGGGGGTGCAGGAAGAAACTGCCAATGTGTGCATGCAGCTAAGGCCTACCCCAACGACCCAATTTGAAGACACACCCCTTTGGTCTCTAACACCGCTAATGTCGCACGCAACTAAGGCCTAACGAGACCCCAACAACCTAATTGGAACCAAGGATTCACTTTGACGACAAAGTGATTTATCAAGAGGATGGTAATGTTACACCACGATCCATCAAGCCCACTCTTAAACTTTGTAAAGGCCCAAGTTGGCCCATTTAATTCCTATTTTAGGTCTGAAATCATTATGAATGAGAGGAGAGAAGAATTTGGTTACCCTAGTTTTATTATTCTTAATATACTCTAGTTTCCTTAGTCTTAGTATAATTGTAGCTCTAACCTAGATATCTTAGTAGCTTTTAGTATAACGGTACCAAAGGTCTATCAGATCCACTATCCACCTAGTAAAAAAACAACTTCAACAAGGGTGTCAAGTTCAATAGTAGCTCTCTCAACTTTCACCACCCATACATTACGAACGCAATTTTTTTCTTCTTTGTAACACCAACCACTTCCTTGTGAGGGGCATCATTAGTTTCTTTGGTTTGGACAGTCACATGTTTATATTGTACAAGAACAAGTTTGGACAAAATAGTAGGCAATTCGATACCTTGCTACTCAGATCGGTACACACGAGATTATAATTAGACATAGGGATTGAATGAACGTGACGAATATGAAATATGATGGTCTGTTGTTAACCCCTGGTACGATCCATGAGGACATACATTTTGATCATCAACAAGCCCTATTAACCATGACAAGAGAAGAGGTGAACGATCAAAACATAGGTAGTTTGATTATGAACGACAAACTAATTCATTACACATGGGTGCATATGTTATGTCCTCGGGGGAACAACTTCTTCTAACTGGTTCATGAAGATGTTTTCATATTATGGTGTTGAAAAGTAATGTAATGATTAACTTGCCTTATTATATAATGCAACACATGATAAAATGTCGTGACAATGATATGCCTATTTCGTATGGCTGTTTAATCACACACCTCATGTTGTTGTGGCATGAACTTGATGGGAGAGTCATCAATCACGTTAGGGTGGAATAACTTCTTTAAGAAAAAAATCATGAAGAAAATGAATATCTTTGAGGTCAATGGCGTGTGACAACTTGGAAGGCCAGGCGACGAATATGAACAATAAACACAAAGACATTCCATTACCACAAGAACATGTTGCAGGCGATCATCCTCAACCCGAAATCTCCCATGATTTGGCGATGTTAACACAAATTGGGGGTGAATTAAAAATATACAGGAAAATATGTCAAGCATGAGGTTGGATATCAACACTATCAACACACGTTTGGGTTGAATCGAAGATACACTTCATCAACTTGAAGGCAGTGAAGAACTTGATTGTATTTTGTGTGTGTTATTATTATATTTTTATGTTAAACTTATTTTGATTGTAACATAAATTTAATGTGTTATTGGACATTATTGTGTTTGTAATTTTTTTAAAATTTCCATGACACAACATCAGGTATCTCCATTTGGAATTCTAATGTAATGACTTTATCTATTGCGTATTCTAGTCACTGACTATTTCATGTTCATTCAATGTTTATTAATGATAAGCGAAGGTTGTTATTTTATTTTATTTGTATTATTGGATACAAATTGAAATAAAAAAAATGATACATCAAAAATAAAATACAATTTTTTTATGTTGTTAGTTAATATTTCTTAATATATATGGAAATATGCAAATCTTATCGTATCACTATGTTTAAATTGTACATTATTTTTAAAATATATAAATTATTCAAATTATTAATAATATTAATTATTTTATTATTATTATAATTATATATACAATATATAAAATTAAATATTAGATAAAATTATTCAACAATTTCAAAATATTTAATTATACTATTAATGACAATATATAATTACAAAAAGTGAAAATAATAAAATGAAATTTTAATTTCAACAAAAGATATATAGTTATATAAAATAATAAATATTATTTTCATAAATCTTAATATATTTAACAAATTTATTTGAATTTAACACAAGATTATTTTCTTTTATATATATTTTTTAATTTTTTTATTAAAAATACAAGTAATTATGGATATTTATATATTAGAAAAAATTAATTAACTCAAATCTAAAAAAATAAATATCATAATTCATTATTCAAATATTTTTAATAACAAGAATAAATTTGTAAACTTACATTTTACACTTTTAAAATAACTTTTAAATTTCCTCCCAAATATCATATCACTCCAAATTTGTTCTTTCCATGTTTTTTTTTATATAACATTCGTTTATGGTTGTTTCTTTCAAACTAAGGAAAGCAATATTTTTTTATGAAACTCTAAAGGTTTTTTCCTGTTGACATTTCATTTCTCCAATAATAAAAAGTTTTTTTTGTCTTTGCACTTTCATAAAGTTAAAATTCTTGAGCACCTCTCATCAATATCCTAATAAAGATACATTGTTACATGACATTTAAAAGTTCAAATTAAAAGAAAAATATGATCTATAATTGACTATCTAACATGGTGGTCCATAAGTCCACTGTTTATACATAAAGAATTAGATTTTATATAATTAAATTTATAAATTACTTTGTAATTTTATATATTAATGATAGAATATTTATCTAAAATGCCTTTCTTAGAAGGCTAAAATGAAAACAATTCAAATTGAAAAAAATATAATCATGGTTTGATTATCTAACATGGTGGTCCATATTAATCCTAAACCTTATACTATCCACTTTTTCTAAATAAGAACTTTTTTTATATCATTAAATTTATAAAATAATTTTCAATTTTATATAATGATGAATATAGCTGAAATGAAAGTCAACCTTTTGCCTTCATATACATTAGAATAGTCCAATAAATGAATTATGTATTTTCAAAAAGGCAATCTCACCAAGACGTACATACACGTTGTTAAAATATCTAATGGGTATAGTATAGGAATATGCAATTGAAAAATCAACTTTGAATAAAATTAATATTAATTTATGTTGAAATAATATGATATTTTTTGTTAATAATTAAAATTTATTTCAAATTAAGAGCAAATTTTTTTACCATAAACTTAATTTTTCTAATACAAAAGTTTTCAACTCCAAAATTTATACCATTCCGCAATGTGAATATATATATTTGAAACTATAATGGGTCTGTTTTTATATTTAAAAAATAGTAATCACTTAAAAATAATTTATTTTAATTGTTTCTTGTATAAAAAGTATGTCTTTTTAAATATATATTTTTCTGCTTTTTATGAGAAGCAACTACTATTTTTCGTTTTTGTTTTTTAATATTGTCACGAACGTAATAAAAATCATGACAAATAATTATTACATTAAAAAGCTTTGTTTTGGAAAGAAAGTTCAAACAAACATACTAAAATGATTATAGATTATCAAACATAACTTCGAAGACTTCCAGAATGTGCTAAAATTTAACATCTACATTGTAATTTATGGCATGAATTATATGGTAATACAAGATGTGTTGAAACTTATCTTGCCATACTGTTAAAATAATTCATACGATTCTTCATTATCGCCTGTGATTGACATTTACTTGTCACGATTCACGTCATGTCATGAAGGTTAATTTTATTTTTTTTGCAACCTTATTAACCAATGGAAAACCTAGAACAATAATTCTCCTTAGCAAATTTCTGGTACAACTTTCACGTCTCACGCGCTTTACTCGTTTAAACCACGCCACATTGCCTCTAATCTGCATTTTCAATGCCAAGTATTGACTTGATCTTAAAACACATCATCATAGTACAGCACTTGTATATATCAAACTAATGTCAAATTTTACTCAAGTTTCATGCAATCGATTCAAAATAAGCTTCTTGGCAAGCAAAGGAAATTTAAAAAAGGCCTCTACGAGTTAATTTATCATGCTCCAGGTGCCTCAACCATTTCTTGTTCAACTGTGCTTGGGGTTACTGGGTAGTAATGGTAATGCAGTTCACCAACATCATCACCAGACAATTTCTTCCATCCATTTGGTCCCACATAGTACACTAAAAATCAAATAAATGTCCAAGTTAGTAAAATACAGATTTTGTGCCTTCACATTTATAAATATAAATTATGCATCTAAAATTATCGTATTCATATTTCACCCGACTAAGTTCGAGACCATGGATTATTTCGATTGTTCACTTAAGTGGATATAATAATGCACATTATGTTTTGGGTGATCATGATTCATGAGCAGTTGGTCTCTAGCAAAATGGGCTAGTGTGGAGAGGTTATATTCAATTTAGTTACAACGCATTTGTTAGTGTAAATACTATTTTCTTGCCGGTGAGGAAGAGGATGGCAAAAAAAATGTCATAATCAGATCTAGAAGCCAGTATATAATGGGGGAAGAAAGAAAGATACCGCTAGCAACTCCACCACTGGCCCCATCACGAAATGTTGCATGATAAATTGCTCGTCGAGCAAGTTCAGCTGCCTCCTCAACCGACAAGTCATATCGGTACCTAGTATAACAAGGAAATTGTCAAAAAAAAATTGACAGGAGATTTATAAGAGATAGTTAATACAAATTTTAACGAACCCGCTGTCCAATACACCATAAGCATATGGGGAACCAGATCCAACAGAGAATCTGGTGCCTTTAAGTCTTCCTCCTTCACTATCAACATAATATAGACCAGGTCCCTAAAAGAGAGATTCACTGTTGTAAGTAACTATTCGACTAACTGAGCATAATGTTGTTCAGTAATTTGACAAGTGAATTACCGTCTCATCCCATCCAGCAATCATGGTACCAACTGATAACCCCATTCCACGATAAGAGTATAGAATATTGGCAAGTAGCTTCGAGGCTCCTGTTACTGAAATTCTCCTTTTATTCGCCAACTCATGCAAACGACACTACGAAAAAATATGGAAAAGATTAGAAAATACATTTGCAACTTCATAAACATGAAGGGGTAAAAGATCATATCTTGGAAAACAAAAACCAAAAGATAACCACACAACTTTAAGTTTATATGAACCAGTCATTCAGATATTCTGTTAGGCTAAGTTCTGTTAGTGGAGGAGCTCCAGCTTATTAATGACCCAAGCCAAGTGTCCACAATCTGGAAGGCTTGTATCAGAAGGAATACAAAATCACAGAATGGGGAAAGGCTTAAAGATCTTGCTGACTTGGCAAGTTAGATAAGCAGAAATGGGTTATATGTATATACATGTAGGAGGAGGTCATCAGTTAAGCGGAAGAAGGGAGGGCAGTTTTTAACAAGCCTCTTGGGCTGTAAGGTTGGGCAGAGCATGCCTCTGCGCATTCCCTAGGTACTTATCAGAGTTTAGGAGGCATTATCCTCCGCCTTCAGTATTTCTCTAGTTGAAATTCAGTAATATCATTGACTTTCCTGGAGTGATGTCGATCTCCATCAGTCTTTACCATCATGGATTTATAATTCAAGGACCTAAAGATGGATGAATTATGCATACAAGAAGTTTGTAACTATGTCATTAACTATGAATCAAACTGTGTGCCCAAAATCAAAAAGGAAAAAATGTATATAGAGATTACAACCACAAGGAATCTAATGGAAATTTATAAAAAAGGGAGTACAAGCTAATGCTTTGATGTCAACAAGAATACTAGCCTGCTAAAGTTTTGGCAAGAACTGCCTTGATATATGATCAGTTATGCAGTTTAGCCAATCTGAATTCATTACCAGTTCAACCAAAGAGGAGTGAAACTTAATATATCCAAAATCAACCGATCCAAAAAATCAATGTCAATTATGTAACATTCCAAGGACCAGCATATCCAGTTTTAGATGTTATTAATAAGAAAAAGTAATGAAAGCTTTCACACTGATGTACATATATATTAATAATTAATAATAATAAAATACAGTAGCCTGATCAGCAAAACATATTCAAACATGCTGACCAAGCACATCATAAATTAAAGTTGATATAGGTTGAAGGAAAACAAAATTATTGACAAGGTAAATAAAAATTAGATGTGAAAGCTATATCACATCGCTCGGACAACTAGAAATGTTTTGCTTAGGCAATTGCACCCAATAAATTATTCTATCTACATCTCATACATGGTAAAAAAAAGAACAAGAGAAAATTAGAATTAAGAGTTTAGGATATCTCTAAATTACATAACCATCCTTCTAAATAATTTCAACTTAAATAAAAGAGTTGTCTGAATTTAACTAGCAGAATTTTCTTCCCAACCATTTTTATTGTTTCCAACCAATACATAATTATTTTTCTTATCCTTCTCTTCCCAACAACAGAGCAGACTACCCTCCCATCGTTCAATATCCATTCCATTCCACCCACTTTCTTTTGCTCCATACTTGCATGCCAAACCAAACACAGGCTAAATGCTGCCTATGCACAATTAATATTAAATGAATATAAATATAATTCAAAAAGAAGGTACATGTTACCCACTTCACTATAACAGCAACAACAATATCAATAACAAAACTGTAAGGAGACCAGAATAGAAACTCAGTAGGAGACTGGTCTAAAAATAAAAGTAAAGAACAAACAGAAGCAAACATGCGAGACAGACGGTTCAAGGTTGCATATATTACCTTGATCCCGAGATTCCTGTGCCAAAACTGACAATCAGCAGCACCTCCAGCCATAGTCCCCAGCATGTACGGATTGATTTCAATAATCTTCTTCACAGACTGCGATGCTGGAGACAACCAACACTCAAAATTCAAGAATTTACGCAACCGAAAATAGAGAAAGCCGATCATTTAATTCAAAGCAAGTAACAGAAAATCCATCTTAGCCAAAGGAACAACGAACTGTGAAAATGCAATTAGATTTAACAAACACTCACATATGTATCCTCCCATGCTAGCTCGAGAATCGGCAGCTACCATGACACCCTCCTTAAAAATAAAAGCAAGAGTCGTGGTACCCTTCGCGGGCTTCACCATCTGAATAGCCTCTTTCAAGAACCCATCGAACTATCACCACCATACACACACAATACGCAAACACATCAGTTAAAACCATCACCCTTCAACCCTTCTCAATTACAATTTAAACCCTAGCCAGCTTTCAATTTTCATTCCCAGCAATTTCAGAAACAATTTTTCAGTCAGATTTTTTAACAGTTTCAAAATCTGAGTACTCACATCATTGGAATTCGGAAGGTCGAAGGATGGAGCGGCGGAGAGTGCTCCAACGACGTCGCTTTGAGGTGCAAGCAGTGAGGGAAACGATTCAAGACCAGTGGTATCGAGCTTCATGATGGAAGATTAGTGACCTAAACGAAAACAAACCTTAAAATCATGATAACATAAATAAATAGATGGACATATAAAATGGGGAGATATAAAAAACGAAACGCAAATTTTAAGAACATTTTTGGCACCTTCTCTAGTAGAAGAAGCAATTGCAGTGAGATCTCAATTGTTGAGTTTGAAGCAATAAGGGAAAAAGTAGAACGACGCTGTTTTCAGTGTTGTGTTGTCTTGAGGAAAAAGGCAGGACTTATTTGGGCCCGATCGGCCCAGATGTACCTGCTCCTTTTCTAATGGCCCATTCTTTGTGAAGTTCTTTTCTTACTTTTTACCCCCCCCCCTCCATTTTTTCTTAGAAAATTACAGATTGAAGACTAATATTGTAAAATAGGCTAACACTACATCTAATCACTAACTATTATATGATAAATTTATTGATTTTTAAAATAAATATACAAGACATAAAAGTAATAGTGTTTCTTATTAATTAATAATATAAAAAGATTATATTGTACAAATTATTTTGCTTCCTCTGAATTACTATAATCGTTGACACATGTTTATATTAAAAAACCTCAACAACAGTTATTAAAAATTCAACAGGCACAAAACCATAGTTTGGAAAAAGGGTTTACCTTGTCAAGAGAAATCCTTTTGAGGCAAGAGGAGATAGTGTGTGAAAGAAAGAATGGATTTTAGGTCAAGAGTAAAAATGTTTTTTTTTTTAATTATTTCATTATATGCTCAAATAGTGATTATTTATTTCGATCTTTTTTTTCTTTCGTTTTATTAGAATGTTTAGTTATTCAACTGAATGTGTAAAATATTGAATACAAGTTTAAAAAATGACTTATAATAAAATGACGTCAAATTCAATTGCAACAAATATATAGCTCGAAAGTACAATGCAATACTATTTGGTCACAATCCTTTATTTTTTCCCTCCTAAACAAGCCTGTTCTCCTGTCGAATACCATGTTTGAAACGAGTAAAGAAGGAAAATAGTCAGAAAAAATAAATAAAACAAGAAACAATAAAAAAAGACACCCCACCACTATTTCAATGCGTCAATTTGGATGGAAAGAGAAAATTTTGATTGTGTAGTTAAAATATCAATTTACTCTTATTTTATATTTTTTATTAGCAATGTTTATATAATTTAATATATAATTATTTTATTCCCTTTTACTTTCTGTACAACCAACCTGTTTAGTTCAACTAAAAAGATTTAAATGTCATCAATGATTCAATGCTTGCCCCAACAGACCTGGTTTTTCGTAGAACCATGATACTCAACTTCAAAACGAAACAAGACCTTTTTCTTTTAAAATATGGTTCAGATCCTTTTGACCCAGTTTCCACTTTCTATTTTGAACTTTTTTTCAGTTTATATAAGCCTGGGAATTTAAGTTGGCACATGAAGGTAAAAGCATCAACACTTTTTTTCACTGTTCAATAGGCAAAAATGCAAACACTTCCATTGCTGCTTTGGCACCCAATATGTGCCACCAACAAAAATAATAAAAGATAATTATAAGATATATATTTGACAAATAAAAAAGGAGACAGGCCTTTCAGATGGGTAATAAATCGTCCCCTATACCCAGATATTCCCGTGTCAGTTTGAAAGCCAACCCCTTTTATGTTGCCTAACCCTCAGCCCTTAAAACACTATGGATCTTCGATGTCATGGAAGCCATGGATTATCGTTCCATTCACCATGCTCAAACTGATCAACAATTGTAGTAGATGGCTCTCAAACATTTCTTATCCTGTCCAGTATCCACCATATTTCCAATCATTTTGTTGCAGGAGCTTCTTTATCAGACATTATCCTTTCCATGTCCTCTATATATGGCCAACTTTTCTTGCTATCCTTCTCATTCTTGATCCCCTGCTTAAAATACAAAATTTAGTTAGTTTTTGATATAGTAGCTATCTAAATTGCATTTATTATTATTTTGAGTTGTACTGTTCTATTGTAACTTGTATTAAAGCTGAATATGACCCCTTCTATTATAACTAATACCAAGATATGAAATGTAAGGAGGTTTCATTCACAGAACGAGTTTAGTATCTATGTTAATGAATGTAACTAACATGAAAAGAGAGACCAATGAAAGAAGGAATCCTGTTTCTTTTAACCTATTCTTTCAGATACGATGAATTCATTAAAACAAAAACTGGGTAATTTTCTTTTGCCAACGATGATAAAAGGGTACAGTAGATATTTACTATCACAATTCACACGAGACACGAATTTATGACAAAATTTTCATCCTACCTGTAACCCTTGTAGGGAGGGTAGTCTGACAACTAAAAGGGTGAAAGAAAACCTCACAAAACAAAAAAGTGTAAAAGGATCTTACACAAGAAAAGAAAATTCGACAAAATCATAATCCCATAAAAGGCAAAGTAGATTGGTGCCTATGATGTGAATATTTTGAATAAGTTATCTTAACATTCAGATTTCAGAAAGTTGTAAACAGGTTAAACAAAATGTCGTTCGAATTATTAATAAAAAAAAGTGGCAATTAGAATAAGAAATTAAATTCTTTATTTCACATGAACAGAGGCTTCCTTTAACGTCACATTGTTATGTGGGTGAAAATTTCATGAATTAGTATTAAACGCATGAATCATAATCATAAAAAGTAGTCTACCAATTGAGGATGGTTTTAAGTGGCTGAACAGTTTTCTTTATAATATTAACAAAAAAAAAAAAAAAACACACCTCATATTTAAGTACCAAAGATGTCCACAAAGATTTGCACTGTCCAGGACTTCTGCTGATCCCATCAGCAGACAGTTTTTGAGATATCTCTTCCCAGAGGGCCATCCTACCCTTCACAATTTGAAATCTGTCATGTAGTTCCTCACGGATACCAATCAGCTTCTTAACTTCATCAGTTTTCCATTTATTTCTCTTTACTGATTTTGAAGACTTGGGTTCAGAGGTAGACGTTTCTTCAGACTTGGCTTCATCAGTGTTCTTAGAATCACCTTTCTTCAGATTGGACTCATGCTCCTTTTGTGAATCATAAGCATTGTCAGCACCAAATGGCTTCTCAACGGGTAATGGTGTAATGAATTGTTTCCAAAATTCATCTGAATCCTCTGACTCGGATATATCACCATCAGCTCCACTTGCAGTGTTGTCTTCCTCAGATAAATAACCCTCAGCTCCACTTACATTATCAATACTATCATCTGTACCAAATAATAGAAAACACATAAGAATAAACATGAAAGGCATAAGCATAAAAACATTGCACCAGAAGAAATACATGTTAGAAGTCATATAACTCCATCCTAGGCGTGTAAAACTGCAGAGTCAGATAGATTGTCTATAAACCCCATGCATTTCCATTGCATTCTGATGTCCTTTTACTAAAAGTCAAACAACAAAAGCATCTGATTCATGAAAAAACTTACAGTCTCGTCCATTTAAGAACAAGTGCAGTCCAAAACATTCATTTTTTCAATTGCTTGCTCATTGGAACAACATGAATCCATTATATCAAGATTCACAAGAAAAAGTAGCCAACTTCAGAGCAATCAAAACTTATTTAGACAATTAAATTGACCTTATATTGGATTCGTTGAGAAGGAAACTTCTAGAGTGAAAAACCATGATTGGCTAGGTATATATAAAAAAAGCTCCCATAAGCTTCACAAACAATAAATAAGTTAAATGTAAGAAACTGAGCGTCAGATGTCAATAATAAAGAAAGACATTAGCCACGAGATACTTTATTCTCAACTAGAGATGCTGCCATGCTCCCCCAGCCATGAAAGCAACAGTCATCTAGACTAGATATAGACAAACCCTTCGACTCAGGGAGATTCAAGAGTCACGAAAACATACACTTGATGTCACATATTTAATAAAATGTGAATACAGGCACAAAAGCAAACCAACCATATCTCCACAGTTCTATATGTATTCCTCAAATGTACATTGATGTTACCTGTAACTTGCAGTGAGGTGGGCTGATTTCCTCTCTCATGTCTATCCACTGCTCTTTTTGATGTTGATATTCCAAGACCCGCATGGGTTTTGCCAGACAATTTTGTGTTTATCTCATCAGTAATAGCGGATGCAGGATTTTCTATGGCAATGGAAATAACTTCAGGTCGTTTACCACTATACTTCCTCACCATCTTTCTTAATACCTCAGACACAGTTCTTTCTATGTGAGCCAGAGGACTATTTACAGGGCAGCTTGAAAGAGCGGCATGGGCAGATTTGTAGAGTGCATCCATCAGCTTCCCTTTGTCGAGCCATAAGCATCTTGTGGTAATCCTTATTTTCCCTTTTAAGGTATTCGGAGCCAAACTACCTAAACTTTTAGGGCGAAATATTTCCATGCTGAAAAGATAAATATTAAGATGTCACTTAACATGGCATACTTCTTTTTTAATTTAAAACCTGAAAGATCTACCTAGTAACAATGATGCCATCTAAAGCGATTCTCATTCTTTCATCAATGAAGAGTTCAGTTGATGTACCAAATGCTCTATCTCCATCACTATATTTCAACTGCGTGAAAAAAGGAAACCAGAAACTAAACATAAGTTATTAAATAATTTCACTAGAGAGCCAACAGAGTACAGATGGCTGCCAACCTGTAAATTCTCTTTTCCTAGGGAAATGAAACCATTAGAAAGGACTTTTCTATTTCTCAAATGTGTAACACCAAGCATCTCTCCATTCTTAATGACCTGGTGCATAAAGCTCATCAATTAGTTCAACATGCTATATAACAAGACATATGATATATCAATATATATCTGGCTAAAAATACTCTTTTGGTCCCTTGTCTTTTTAGTAAAAAAAAAATGTCATTTATCTTTCAAAATTTTCATTTTGGTTCTTTACATTTTGAAAGTCTGACCCCAATAACTCAACATTCTGCAAAGGAAAGCATATGGGAACCCTAAATAATTCACATCATCATGTGCTCTAGCCTCCATCAAGAACGCTAATCACAATAGCAGTGTGGCACATGTAGTGGTTTTCTTGACTACATGAAGAGAAAAAGAAAGGAGAATGAAAGGGGGAAGAGAAGAGGGACAAAAAAGAGAAGGTGAGCAAGACATAGGGGGATGCAATAGTGATGAGGATGGGATCACCACAACTGGGGTGAGCAAGGGGGAAAAACAGGGAAGAGAGGGGCTAGTTGCAGTGTCGCTGTTGCAGTGATCCTCCATGGCAGCAAGTCTAAGGAAGAAGAGGGGGAAGGGGATGAGTTAGTGGAGCAAGAGAAAAATGGGAAGAAATGTAGGGTATGAAAAGAGAAAGAAAGGTTAGAGGAGCAAGAAAACACCACAGCCCACAGCAGTCAGAAAAGCCTTTTCAGTGGCACATGAGGCTTCCAGCAACTATTTTTTTTTTCTTGTCCTTGCTTTCCTTTTCTTCCGACAATTCTCTTAGTTCACATGTAATCTGCAGGCGCTATGGATCAAATGATTCTGGTTAGGGAAGGGTGAAGGAAGTAACAAATAAATGTTTTAATTGATTATATGGAAATTATTGATTTAATGCCATTGAAATACCACTTGATTTTGTGTTGAATTATTGTCGCTACTGGCTTGGTATTGGTGCTGGAGTATGAGATATTTTTGTATGCACCTGTGACATTTGTTTAGACTGATTGAAATTTGATGTGGGTTGATGAAGCTGATTTAAATTGCTATTGGTTTTTAATAAAATACAATTATTATAGTAACAGTTTTTAATCTTCGCTACTTTAAAATGTTTATAGGCTAAAATCTTTAAATTTTAATGTAATAGATTTATTATAATAGTGGTTAAAACAGCCAGTATATTAATTAATTATTTTAATACTAAAAGCGTAACCTTTTGGCTGATGGAAAGGATCACTTAGGTACTTTTGCAAACAAAAATGATCACAATGAAACTTTTAAAAAATAAAGGACCAAAATGAGTTTTACTAAAAGACCAAGGACCAAAGTGGTATTTTAACATATATATCTCACTGTTATAAGTCACTAATCTCTTCTGTATTTAATCACAACATCTTAACAGAAGCAAATGACTCACAGCAGTGTGGCGAATGCCAGTTGATTTTCCTAGTAATTCATGTTCCTTCAGAAACAAAAGTTCTCCATGGATGGGAAGAAAATGTTGTGGCTTCACTATTCTAAGTACTTCTTCCTGCAAAAAAAAAATATGGAAATCGTATTAGAAGACTCATTAAATGAATGAGTAAACTGAAAAGGCAACAAAACAAAATAACTAGTTGACAAGGTCTGCTAATTCTTGTGATTTGTGAAATATCAATCTGGATATCTAACCAGGAATAAAAGATATAACGAGAAGACTCAATATGTTTTTAGTCTTGGAAATTTGGGGTGAATCCAGTTTTGGTCCCCTAAATTTGAAAAAAGAAAATAAAAGGAACAAAGAAATATTGACATGCAATAAAAAAAAATTACCAATTCTCCACGATATGCATGACCAGATGTGTGCAGACCTTCATTTTTTCCCATAACTATAGTTGATCCAATCTCTGATACACGGTTTAGCATTTTCATCACACGAGATTCGTTACCAGGGATAACCTAGCATTTTAATTTAAAATCAGAGCACAAAACACACAAGCTTGTTTGTCGGTAAAAAATAATGTATTCTTACAGTAAAAATAAATAAGATATTGGCACAAGAGAAAGGTCATGCAGAAAAATCCAACATGGTTACTAGAATGGGTTGGGTAAAAAAATTATACTATGTTTCAAATACTAATATCTATTCGCTTGAAACAGGTAGACTACAAATATCTTGGCCTTTAGATAAAGTAATAAAAACAAATAAATAATACAATATTTTGTCATACCTTAGCGGAATACAAAACAAGATCTTCCTTGGTTAGTTTGAAAGCATGACTACTTCCAAATGATGCAAGGTTCAAGGCAGCACGAGGTTCTGCCTGACACATCAGTACATATATATGGTCATGTCAATGTTTATAATTCATGAAATTAGCCAATCCTTTAAGGATATTGAAATAACGTACTTGAGAACCTGTTGTTACAATTAGCAGATCCTTTGGAGCATAAGCATCAATATCCTCTGCTTTCACCTTATGTATAATTAGAAATAATGAAATGCAGGGCAAGAGACATGAGACTCACAAAAGCTGTTATAAATACAAGGATAAAAAGATTAATAGTTTTCAATATAAATTTAGAAACACAAATAATGAATAAACAAGACGCAATTATACAAACAGCATGGAAACGAATTAGATTCCTACAGTCAAACAAATAGTTATTGGCTCACAAGTTATTAAAGTGGCCAATAAATACTTCCAGAGAATTCTAACAAAAATGTTATGACTGATGTATGACAAAAAATTCACTTGCCGTAATGTTCAAGCTGGTAAAGTAAAACAAAGCCCAAGAATAATATTAATAATTGTAACAAACCATCTAACATGAAATGAAAGTCTACTAGTCTTGAGAGTCCAAAAGTGCATATTCTGAAAGATGAGTTTTGAATTCACTGATAAAGGAGGGAGGACCAAGTAGCTCATCAAAGATAAAACACAAACACTATGACCAGGTGGAAGCTCTCAATAAATATACAAAATTCAAAAGTGATGATTAATCTTCTTGCAATGAATTTCTTCAAATATCAAATTAACAAATCAAGTTGATCAGCATTAGGCCTACAACCTCTAAAATAGGCAAAACATACTTTCACTGACTTTCTGCTAACAACCTAGTTAATAAAAATGCTGATCAGCACTGTATTTACGGTGCTGCAATCAATCTCTTACAAGTTAGGCAGAATTGTGCAGCTCTTATTAGAGTAATAGAGAGTTATTCTCTCAAGCTTTGAAAGCTGACTAGTTTCATTCACGTCAGCATAAGTGTATTAGCCTCCCTTGTACTCTTTATCTATAGTAGTATATAACTGATCTCTTCAATTGAAGATATAAAAAAAATGACTAACAGAATGCAATTTCTCAATCTCTCTCTTTTCTTTCAACTACGAGTTCTCTAATTTCAACAACAGCAAAGTCCAAACATTTAATACCAGAGTGGATGGATCAATTGGTGCCTTTCC
>Ga0123342_1001931_pt1 | contig 34773 bp, 18 predicted proteins | sample Turbeawhitnodule_FD_89960 | JGI IMG/M metagenome (GOLD analysis project Ga0123342, IMG submission 89960) | Root nodule microbial communities of legume samples collected from Mexico - Turtle bean Mexico white nodule | ecosystem: Host-associated > Plants > Roots > Nodule | place: Mexico: Nepantla... | reverse complement strand
CATGTCTTAGGTTCTTTTCTTGCATTTCTGTTCGGTGCTTTTGTTTTAAATCTTGTTTTGTTCGGTTCATCTTCTCCTTTGCTGGATTTAATCGGTTCTTCTTCATTTTCCATTGATTTGTTCGGTGCAATTCAATTGTTATGCAATTTAATCGGTTCAATTACATTCTTACATCTTTTAATCGGTTCAATTGACCAGAAATGGGACTTCCATGTGAGTTTTGGTGTTTGGCGCAAGTTTTGGTGAGTTCTTGAAACATAGAACATTGATCCATTTCTACAAAAGTGTCTATTCAATCTCCAACTCAAGTTGATTCCATAAAATGTCAAAGAATCATCTATATCTTGCTATTGGAATCATATCACTACGATTAAACCAAACTTTGGTGAGAAAATTGGTATCTGAAACCTCATCCGGAAGTCTTGTTATCAACTATACATCTCTATAGATGTGAAGGAAGATGATGCAAGTGTGGAAGATTGGAAGCAGGAAGTCTAGAATGGGCTTGAGGTTAGACGGGTTTGATACTGTTTTGAGAGTGTTGTTTTGAACATAGAGCATACTGTTTGGAGCAGGGGAGAAGTAGGAGAGGAAGATGAGTGCAATAATTCCTAAGGAATGTATTATTGTGACTATTGTGTTCTTGCGCAGCAGGAGGTTTTGGTCTAGTCCGTGAGGTGTATGGTAGGGGTGTGTTGTGCTTTTTTGTACTCTTAATATATCATTTTGTGTACCTGTACTAGAGTTTTATGCAGAAAAGTTTAGGTGTTGGAAGTGCGTCTTTAGCTTGTTATCTATTGTGCTGTAGTTGTTTAAGCTAGCTAAAAGACTTTGGTATTTGTTAAAGGGTTGAGATACCCCTAAAGTGTCTCCTTTTATTTATTTATTATTTTCCGATAAAAAAAACAAACATGGAATGCAAGAAAAGAAGATTTAGGATGTTTCTTCTTGACGGTTGCCTCTTCTATACAAAAAGGTGAGATGAAGTTTCTTCTTCCTTCCCGTACATACTGCATATATTGTTAATCATGTTTATCCCCCTTCTCATCAAATTCTCTTTAGACGATATTTTGTCTTCCAAGACCCTCCATGTTGTAATGTGAGTTGATGGTTGTGCCTTAATCCTCCAAAAACTCACGAATAACTCCTTCTCATTCGCTTGAATCTCTTCTTTAAGCATTTTGTATGCAGATTTGACCGTGTACACCTTTATCTCCCCATCTTTCCAAACCCAAACATCCTCCTTTTTCGCCCTTAACCTCTGCTCTCCCAAAAGATGCATCAGATGTTGTTCCTGATTTTTTCCCCATTTGAACAAGTTCCTTCTCCATTCAATCCTCCAAGACTACTCTGAATTATCACCCCTCTCCCCTCCTTGCCACAGGAGAGATTCCTTATTAGAGCAAATGGAGAACAACCTCGAAAAATTGTCCTTAAGAGTCATATTTTTCAACCATTTGTCCTTCCATAACTACGAGTGGCAAAGCGGGCCGGCCCGCACCGCACACAAAATGCGAGCTGGTTTTCATGACCCGCTTTTTTTTTTGGAACGTAGAGGAGGAGTGGAAGCAGTAGCGGAGCGGCAGTTACAGGCGAAGCCACGCGGAGTCGCAAGCGAAGCGAGCGACGGAGCTGCAAAGGAGAGTGCGTCGTGTGTTGTGTGCGTTTTTTGGAACAGCGTAACTGCGTTGTGTTTTGAGTAAAAACTTAATTTCTTTCACTCAAAGTTGTCACTCCTACTGGACCATTGTTGTCAAGTCAATTAATTTTATTTTTTTACGGGCTAGTGGGCCAGCCCGCCCCACTGCTGGCCCGCACAGGCCGCGGGTAATGTGGGACGGGCTAATGCGGGTCAGCGGGTTGAAAACATTAGCCCGCCCCGTGTTTTTTACCGCAGGCCAGCTCACACGGCCCGCCCCACTTTGTCACCCCTATCCATAACCTTATAACCCTCCCGTTTCCAACTTATCAAGTGAAATTGTCCTCGAACTTATGTTTTCATCCCTCGTAAGACCAAATCTCCTTCAAATCCCGCCACCAAAGTGAATCTGTTATGCAATTCCTTTGAGTCTGAAGATCCCTCCAACCTCCATACTTAGATTCCAACACTTCTCTCCACAAACCCTTCTTCTCGTACCTTAGACGCCAAATCCACTTTCCTAACAAGGTAATGTTAAACCGTCTAATATCAACCATTACAAACCCTCCTTCCTCCTTTGGCTCGCAAACCTTTTTCCACGAAGCTTTCCTATCATTCGAGCCTCCCACAAAAAGTCATCTATAAGTTCACTAATTCCTTCACCACCATAGTCGACATTTTATACATATCTTTTTCTTTTATTTTCTTTTATGAAGAAATTTACTTTAATAATATCAACTTTTTTAGAAAGAAATAAATAAGGCTAAGTTTTTCTTAACATGCATTCAAGTGCCAATATAGCTTTGCTTGAGTATACATGTTTAATAAATAAATTTATCTCACTGGTTTGTTAATGTTTTTCAAACACTGTTTTGATATAATTATAATTTTATCCAAACTTGTAACTTATAAAGATTTACTCTTTTATATTTAGCAACCACTTTTAAAATGATAAATGATTTTAATTTCGTAGCATAATTTTAAATTTTTAACTAATTATTCTTTCAATTATTAACCAATTTAATAGAATTTAATTAGCATATTAATAATTTAAGCAAAACCATTATATTTTCCTACTCCATCCAACTAATTAATAATCTTGCATTTTCAGAAATCACATTCCTCAAATATTGTACTTAGAACGGTTATTTTTTATGGATACATTTTATTAGTATTTAGTAATTTTATGAAAAAAAAAATTTAAAATTTAACTAATTGAAAATTGAAAAAATTGAGGAAGAATAAAATAGGAATGTTAGATGTTGATTTAATCTTCATTGAAATATTGTCTAAAACATGAAAATATGTGTGGTTCCCAACATTAGATTATAGTAAAAAAATTATTTTTCTTTACCTTCTAACAAAAATATTCAATTTATTTTTTATTTTCAAATATAAAGTAAGATGAGGTGAAAAAAAACGTCTCCTAAAATTAATAACCATGTTAAGGAGTAACTAATAATATTTCTTTACCAATAAATTTAATTATAATTTAAGATTTTGTAGGAAGGCATAAAAAAATGCAGAGTTCACTTGAATTAGAAATACTCAAGTATTGTATATTTTATTTTATTAAATAATAAACTTACAGAATCTTAAACGTCCAAATAATGGAACCTTAGATGAAAAGGCCTTTCTTTTTTTAATTACGGAAGTCAACACCATTATCCATTAATTAACTCTAGCGTATGGTTGAGACTTTAATTTTAAAGAGAAAATAAAAGTGATATAAATGCTGATATTTTTCATAAATATTATTTAGTTTTTATATTTATATATATACAATAAAGAAATCAATTAATATAATTTTTTTCTAAACTTTATTTTTTCAACTATTTATCTCTTTAATTAAAAAAAATATTTGCTCTTTCTTATTTTTTTTCGTTTCAGACCTCCCTCTCATATATTGTCTCCTAGGAGAAAATACAGAAATGCAATTAAGAGAACTCACAATAATGAGAATGAAAAGGAAGAAAAAACAAAAAACTAAAATTACATTTATGATTTACATGCTGAATTAATGAAAACTTTTTATTTTCTTTTTCCTGATTGAAGATATGCCTCCCTCTATATAACTAGGTTGGAATCCAAAACCTTTGTGATAATAAATTGAGTGGGGTGAATGTGCATGTGATTCTCCTATCCTTTGAGTTAAAACTTAAAAAATGTGTAGCTTGTAAAACCCAAAATCCAAAGTGTAGTACCCCTCAGTCTTGTAATGGAAAAAAATTGTCTAGTACTTGAGTATTAATGGTACGTGTTTGTTCCTTTATAAGAGTCTTGAGAAAATGTTGATCACTTGAGCAGCTCATGAAAAAGTAAGCCAGTTGTATCATCATTTTTTATCTGCTGCCAAAGCTCTTAATGATGCATGACTTTGCTGCTCCTAAAAGGACACTTCGTAGAATGCGTAAACAATGCCCAAAGCACCATAATCAATACTCAACACAATACCTTTTTTCAAATTAACTATAGCTAACACACAAATCATAAATATCAACAACTTACCTACCTCCCTTGTTTAACTCACAAATATTAACCAAACTGCATTTTCATCCATCTTACATTCCCTACTGTGTGAATGTGATGAAGAGGGAGAATATTTATAAACCAAAATATCTTCTTTGCTTTGGAATATTATAGAAACAACTTTTGTTAATTGCACCACTTCTTTGAACCTTTTTGTACCCATTCTTTTCTGTCCTCAACAGGTTTGAAAAAGAAAAATAATATTTCCACACCCAAAAATACTAGTTCACACATAATAAGTGAGATAAAATAGAAAAAAATATTATAAATGATAACCAGGTGTTAAAAAAAATGAAGTGTTTTAATTGCTCTTTGAAAAATATGTGCAATAATCATATTCAAATTACAACAGCAGCAAAAGTAAATAAAGAGCAATTAATTATATGTTGAATTGAACATAGTTTATGGCTAAATTTGTGGAAATGCAAGAGATACACATTAAATTAACGCGTCTGTGGCAGCAGTAACTGAAGAGCGTTCACCTGCATTTGCAAACAGCTTATGTAACTCTCAAGCTCTTTACCCATTTGTTCATCACACATCTCTTCTCCTCCAGGTATTAACCTTCTCAGCCTCTTCAACTGCTTGTTGATGTCCTCATCTTCATTATCATCTTCTCTGGCCAAATCCCGTTCCATTTCTGACATTTCCTTGCACTTAGACTTGCTCCCTAAAGCCTCAACCTTAGACTTCGAGCTAGGGTTTGAAGAGAATTCCATTGGGACAACCTCATTTTTGTCACAAGCCCTTGGTGAACCTTCACCAGCCTCATTTTCAAGAAACGTACTGCTTTTAGCTGCATTGACACGAAAATGATCGTTTTGAAGCTTGACTTTAAGGCCGTTACTCCATGCAAAACCTTGTGCTGACAACACCATTGCCATGTCCACCTCATACTTGACAGCATTGTTAATATCACAATGGCTGTTATCTTCTATAGAGCTCTTTTCCTTTATCTTCACCAACGCTGGAACTAAATGGTTCAAATAATTCCTAGTAAATATAGATCTCACTATTTGGTTTGGTTCCACAGAGTATACACGTCTGCGTTTAGCTACTTGCCCTTCCATTTATCTAGGACAACAATGCTGGCACCAAGAGAAGTGGGGGTGATGAAATCAGAACAGAAAGACCCTTTTGTTGACTAAAAATATGCAACTAGCAAAAGGGATTAGAGAGAAGAGGATGTAGAGAGATGGTTGGTGATAGTGGAAGAAGTAGTAGGACAAAGGAGCAAAGGCAAAGCAAAGTAATAATAATAATAATAGGACACGGTGAGAAAGTAAGCAAAAGAGTTGTTGTCAGCTGTATATATATATATATATATGGTAGAGCTGAATGAAGATAAACTTAACGATTGAAGAAGTTGATGAAGGTTTATCGGTTCAGTAACTGAAGTTAAACAAAGTTTGCTTGAGATGGGGTGCGAACAAAATAGTTGGAATGATATTAAGGAGATTGAAGCAGAAGCAGAAGCAGAAGCACGGAAAGAAGAGGAAGAAAGTGAGAGTGATTATAGCGAGGGAGTGACAGAGCAGAAAGATTTGTGTGCAAAATGTTGGGAGTGGTCTACTTATTTAGAATGGCACATGGACTCACATGCTTCTTGCTTTCCACAACTGCCCACAGAACGGACTTCTCCCATGTGCACTAGAAAACAAAGACACCAAAACCCCACTATAAATGCCCTCACATGACTCCACCTCTTTAACTGGTACTCTTTCCCTTTGCTCCTCCACCCTCTCCCTAATTACAAAACCTTTTCCCCTCATTTCAAATCAACCAGCTCATCCTACTCCTACTCCTATGTGGGAGGGAGCACTTCAACTCAATCAGTTTTTCTCTTCTCTTCTCGTATCTTACAATAATAATCATTTTTCACTATACAATCACATTCCTATATATACATACTTATTTAATGCTACTGCTACCTCATCATTTATTTTGTTCAATTTCAGTCTTAATTGCATGCTTAAAATTTGTTATTCTCGTCATAATATAACAAGATTCTTATCTTATAGTATGGGATGATTATATTATAAATCATTTGTGTCTCGTGCATATAAATAAAGCCAAAATGTTGTGTTGATTAGAGAAAGAAAAAACAAAAAGGTTGATGATGGATAAAATCCTTGACCTTCTTGCTTATGAGTAGTCATAAGAGAATATCGTAGGCCATTTAAGAGGAAAGTAAAAGGATAAAATGAGAAAAGGAAGAAGTAGAAGATGAGGAGTTAGTTAGGTTTATTGTTTCAGAGGATCCTATAATAGTAGATATATTGGAAGTCTAAAGTAAAACTAAATGCCAACCACCCTTTGAAGTTTGTGGGACAAGTGTGCATGTGAAGAGTCTGAGAACTCAGGTAATTAGTGCAAGGTAGGGTTGGGATTGTGGTAGTTAATAATTGTTATAGTAAGTTAGTGGTAATATATATACCTGAAGCAGAAACAGAGGTAAGGGTATGGTATGGTATGGTATGTGTGTGTGTGTGTTTGGTGGGTAGGGTCAGTAGAAAAGCAAGCATGAATATTAGCCATGGTAGCTAGGAGAGAAATAAGGCACTAACATTGATTGAATTGAGGTGAATGTTGGTGGTGGTACTGGTATGGAAGAGAGATTGCATTGACGAGTCATACACAATTAACGGGTTCCAGAAATTGTCAGAGGGTACGTCATTGATTGATTGAATTGTGAGGATGGACAAATAGCAACGTAGTATTTCTCACTCAACACCCACTTCTAACCAAATATCCTCATAAACGTGTAAATCTGAAAGGAAAAGTATCTCCTCGTAACTTCCCACCAAGACTATCTTTTTAATATCAACAAAATTATGTCAATGGCTTCTCCATGGAAAAAGAGTACTGCACTACCTTTTTTTTCAATTAAAACATTGCACTTAAAAAATACTTTTTACTTTCATTTAATACTCATTAATCAAATTTTCTTCACCCAGCACTCATTAATCAGATATTTTACTTTTCTTCACTTTAATGGAATTTATTTATAAGGGAATATAGTAAGTATCAGAAAAACCAATTGTGTGTTTATTTTTTTTTTAAACCCAAACACGCTTATAATATGCATGTAATGTATCAGCTTCTATTTTTAATATATATATATATATATATATATATATATATATATTAAAGTTGATATTAAATACATATATTCTTATAAACTTAAAAGTAAATTATTCGACGGATAATCATTAAGTGATCCTGTAGTTATGTTTCATGTGATGTTTTTTTCTATTTTTGTTTTTTCTGTCTCATATATAAGCCAAGGTTTATCATCTTAGGTAACATAAGATACAATTCAATTAAATCATTTTTTTAGTTTTTTTTCATGTCTTTGCTTGTTATTATCTTTTCTTCTTTGCACATTCTTCCTTTCATAATAAAATTTTTGCAAATTCTTCCTTTCATAATAAATGCTAAAGAGTTATCTTGTAAAAATAGATCTAATATCATATATAACTTTGTTGAGAGTTTTTTTTTCACTTGTTGAGAGGTCTTCGTCTCAGGGACAAATTAAGACTTGTTGTCTGGAGAGGTGTTCAATACTTGCAGTTTGGAGAGGTGTTCAATACTTGTTACATAGAGAGGTGAAAAATACTTGTATACCTGAAAATGTGGAAAATACTTGAGTTGATAAAGACTCTTAAGCAAGTTGTTTAAGAGGATTGAACATAATCCAAGTTGTGGGTGAATCAGTATAAATTATGTGCATACTTTTCTCTCCATCCTTTATCTTTTAGATATTATTTCGCCTTGATATTTTTGCAGGTACCGAATAGAGTTCGTGCTTTATTCAACCACCCATTCTAGAGTCAACTGCACCTTCACCTGTCTCAATGTCATGGATATTTTCTTATTAATTATTATAGATTATTATTCTCGTTTTACATGGATTTATCTTATGAATATGAAACTCATACTCATCTTACAAATTTACTATTTTTGTTAAAAAACCATTTGAGAAACATGTAAAAATTAAAAGATCTAATAATAGGCCTAAATTTTCCATGAAAGACTTTTAATTATCAAGAAATTCTTCATCAAATAAGTTGTTTGAAACACTCTAAAAAAATACAATTGTAGAAAGAAAAAATCAACATACCTTGAATGTCACTCGTGTTTTAATGTTTCAATCACATTTTAATGTTTCAATCACATGTTTCCACACAATTTTGGTTTTATAATGTTAAATATGTTCGTCATTTAATAAATCACACACCTATATTGCTTCTTAAAAATTTCATATATTTTGAAAATTTGTACGATAAAAAATGTGATCTCAATAACATTTGTGTGTTAGAATGTTTATGTTATCTTGGCACTATAACTACTAATAGAAAGAAACTTGACACTCGTGCAACTCCTATCTTGGTTTTAGACCTAATACTAAAGGATATATTATATATAATCTGAAAACTAACAACATTTATGTTTCAAGAAACAATGTTATCACGTTCCTCAATCTCATATTTTGCATGATACTGCTACAACTCCTTAACCTTCTTTCTCTTTACGATTTGATCATCATGATGATTTTATTGATAATTTACCTGAAGAAGAAAATGTCGTTGATGAAATTATTAATAATGAAACATAAGATGAGTCATTCCTCTTCTCGACGATTTACCAAAATAATACTTTTACCTTACAAGACTATCAAGTGTCTCTTGCATCCTCCATACCTATCAACAAAATAAGGTATTCAACTTAGTCTTTTATATCCCTTACCATACTCTATCCTTCTTTTCAATGGGTGATCCTATTTAAAGATAACAACAAAGAACCAACCACCGAAGAAGATGTCTCGAAACATGATATCTAGATAAAGGCAATGAAAAAATCAAAGCTCCTAAACAAAATAACACTTGGGACAATTCTCTTTATTAACATATAAAATTGTTATTGGTTACAAGTGGGTATACAAGGTGAAGTATAATGCAAATGGATCTATTGATAGATGCAAGGCTCGTCTCATTGTGAAAAGGATATAATCAATTAGAAGGAATAGATTTCATTGATGCTTATTTTCTCCAGTTGCAAAGTTAACCACTGTCAGGTTTCTTTTATCCTTAGCTCCAATACACAATTTGATGTTAACAGCATCTCCCTTCATGGAGATCTTCATGACGAAGTCTACATGAAGCTTCCCTAAGTATGAAACACAAAAAGAACAAGTATGTTACCTACACAAATATCTTTACAACATTGAATGAGCTAGTTTTCTGTTTTTACATGGTTAAAAAGCTTATGCTTATCACTCATTAATGTTAAAGTTCATTGAGTCCAACTCAACAACTTTACTAGTATATATATATATATATATATATATATATATATATATGACATTACTATTGTTGGTAACAACATCACAAAGATAACCAACATCATTAAAATGCTTGAAGAAGTCTTGAGGTTGAAAGGATCAATAAAGAAATCCTTTTATGTCAACATAAATATACCTTGGATATGTTTCAACACCCATGAACTTCTCCACTCACATTTCTTCCACAATTGAAATACCTCTTAGTGATCCCTCTTCTTATCGAAGACTTATTGGATGACTAATACATCTTACAAATATGCATCCTGATATTACTCATGTTGTCCATATTTTAAGCCAGTTTGTTGTTGCTCCAACCACAACACACCATCAAGTTTCTCTTTGGACCTTAAGATATCTCAAACAAAGAACTAGAAACTTTTTTCTTGTTGCAAACTATGATGTTTAGTTTAATGCCTTCAGTGATTCTAATTGGACTGGATGTCCTGACTGTTGGTGATTTATCACTACTTATATTATCTACCTTAGTTATTCTCCTATATAATGATGATCAAAGAAATAATAAATCGTTTCTATATGCTCAAATAAATAATAAATCATTTCTATAAGCTCTTTAGAAGCAAAATATGGAATTGTTGCATATTACAATAACTCTCCTATCTTATGAATATGAAAGATCCATGTGTTCTTCATTCTCAACATGTTATTCTTTATTGTGATAATCAATTAGCCATATAGACTGCTTCCAACCAAGTTTTCCATAACACACCAAACACATTGAAATTTATTGTCACATTGTTCATGAAAAGCTTCATCAAGGATTAATTAAACTCCTTTGTATATGTTCCAATTTGTAACATGCGAGTATTTTAATCAGAGCTATGTTGGCATCCACCTTCCATACATTATGTTCTAAGTTGGAAATGTTCAACATCTACTCTCAGCTTTAGGAGGGCTCTCAGAAACTTAAAATAAATTCTTAACTGATAATCATTAAGAGCTCTTAATCTAATTAGTGATTCATCATATGTTGTGTTTGATGTTTGCTTTGATGTTGTTTCCTTATTCTTCTGTTTTTTTATATTTCTGTGTTTGTTCTTTAGTTTCTTTTCTTTTCATCTTGTATATAAGTTGTATATAAGCTAAGACTTATCACCTAACATAAGATACAATTCAATCAAATCTTTCCTTAACTTTTCTTTGTCCATATCTTCGTTTGTTCTTATCTTCTCTTCTTTGCACATTCTTCCTTATCTTCGTTTAGATATATACTATCCAAACTATAGTTTCTATATATAGTATAATTAATACTATAAAGAAGCTAAATACTAATAAAATGAATGCGAAAGAAGGTTTCCCTCATGGAAAAATAGATTGATTCTACATCCAATCAATCTACAGAAGTGTTTTTAAAATCTTCTTGCGACTCATTGGTTCTTAATCTCACTCACACCTACTCCAGCTTCCTCGTCCTTACTATTCCAAATCTAGCAACGACCACAAGATTACTGTTTGTGTGTTTAGAAAATAAATGTGATTATATATATTAATAAATGGTCTATGTTTAACTATTTAAATGAGATGCTTTTTCCAAGTTTTGGGTCAATGCGTTAACAAATGTTGAGAAGAGTTTGGTACCATCAAATTAAGAATTTCTGCCAATAAAATCGGATATAGGATTTTTATGATTTAAATATGGTTGTTTGAATTGAATATGGCATGAAGTAGTGGCATTGTACGTATTGTATAAAAGTTAAGGAAAAAAAAAGAATTGGAAGATATGGTTGGATTTTGAGGGACACCACAGGAGCATTTAGTTTGATGAGGTGCAGATAGAGTTTGAGATATTTAATGAGAACAGTTATAACATTGCTGCAGATTCTATCTAAAACCACAAACCAAAATCCAAGCATAGGCTCCAATTCATCCACGCCCTCCCATTCTGCTTCACAAACTTCTCAGTACGGCTCCACCTTCAGAGTGTTTGAGGTATTTTTGTGGTTACAGATATTAATTTTATTATAGGAAGTAGTTTTGTTTTGTTTAGGAAATGTTGATTTGCAGAGAAAGGAAAATGAAAGGTGTAGAAAATTATGTGGTAATAACAGCGCATTAGATGGTATATTTGGCGGAGGAGATTGAAAAGGACATGAGAATGAGGTTGATTAGGGAAGGAATGGAGATGAAGATGGTTGAAGTGGCAATATCCGCATGTGTGCGTCCTTAAATAAGTGAGAAACGGAGGTAGGGTTGTCATGAGTGGGGAATTCGCGTTACATTTCAGGCCCACCAACATTTCTTTCTGGGGACCCTTTTCACTCACCCAATCCCAATCTTATGTTTCTCACTGCTTTAACCCTATCAGATACATTCCTCTCAATGCTATAATTCATACTAATTTTTTTTCACAATTAATAGTTTTAAGATAGATTAATAAGACACAAAAACTAAATCAAACAAAAACTAAATTATACATATATTTAAGAGATCTTTGAAAAAAATTATACATATACAAATTTTCTTAAGAAAATATTATTAATTATAAATATGTTGCAATGTATACTATAAGAAATTAGATAAAATTAATTTTAAAGATAAAAACTAAATAATTATTATATTAACTAAATTATATACATTTTACAAATTATACATATTATTAGTATTTAAAGTAATTTTTTATTAATAAAAAAGTAATTTCTAAATTAATATATAATTAGGTAGGTAAAGAACCTAAAAGTTGTTTCATTTATTATCATGTTTCATTTCATTTATTCATTCAAAATGTTTCTCTTTACAAAAGTATTTAGATATCTTCATAACATGATAAAAAAATCTTTGCAAAATTTAATTTGATCGAATTTATTTAAGAAAAAATAGATCTTAGATATATATGAAAAGTAGAGACAAATAGAGTTATTGCACAGTTTCAAATATTTACATTTTTGGTATAAAATCTTATTGATTGAACGTTTATTTAGTAGATATGTATATTTAAAAAAATTTATTTAACTTTTAAACAAAATATGTTACACAATTTATTCATCAAACAGTATTAACAAAAGTTGTATGTGCAAAACATTGGACAGAAAAGTTAGATTATGCAGCACTGCTGCATTGCAGAATTTATGCAGCGTTGCTGCAGTAGTAAGTCTACAAAGTTGCTGCAGCTATAAAAACCATGTCAGTGTACAAGCATTGATCATATCTTTTCAATTTTGTTTGCTCCTTTGATTTGTTATTAGGTAATGAAATTTCATAATTATTGTATTGCATAAATAAAATAAACAAATAAATTTTAATGCAGAACATAGAAGACATGTGCATGCTTGGCTAAACCAAACACAACCACCAAAGTAGCCGCAATGCAACTGGTTGACTAGTCAATAGGACAAGCAGGTGAAACCTAATTATCCTTATGACTTCATTTAATGCACAGCAAATTATGCATGTCAACACCAAATAAATTGTAACATCAATGGTTTCACATGTAGAGTTAGATGTACTAACACAGAAAAATTCAATCAAAACTTCAATCACGCTTTTTTTCTAATTCACAATTTTATTAATTTAATTCTCACAACTTTCTGGGTCAAATTTATTACATGTAGATTGTAATGATACATTAAGTCATTTTTTATAATTTGTAAATTTGTTTATTATTTTTATAAAATATAAATAAATTAGTATTTTTCCTTTTAAAACTATTTATAAAAACTTCAAACTTGCTTGTCATTTCCTCACAGATAAATTTAAACATACTTACTTTATGAACTTTATATTACTTTATTATTACTGATTTTAATAACTCAAGGGGATAGGAGGAAGAGAATGCATATATTTCATAAAAGTAAACTATTTTTTTTTTAAAAAAGGTAATGAGTTACTGGTCATTAGATGTTATCTCTATATTTTTATTTTTCAACTTACATATTCATCTTAAGAAATAAATATATTTAGCAAAGATTAAATATTAGTAGATAATCTAATAAAAACCTAATAGAAGATGATACAATAAATTTAATAGATTTTGTTTGGATGGAATATACAATAAATAATTCTGATTTATAGTAAATAGATTTATGTTTAATTTAAATTCACAAAATTGGTTTGTGGTTCAAGTTGGCTAGTTATATTATATTTTTTCAATAAAATTAAATGAAATAAAAAATAGTTATTATTAACTTATTTTTTTAGTGTGATATGGAATGGTTTTTACAAGTGTTGTCCATTTTAGATAAAATACCATTTGTTAGTTACCCCATATGATTTTAGAATTTATTTATTATGAATTGGAGACAAAACCTCATTAAACACATTTAGTGTGTTAAGCATACTAATCTACTAATACCATTATTTGAACTTAAATTAGTAAAAAAAATATGTCAAATACATAAGTCTTTGTGATCATATCAGAACTTCAAACTTGATCCTAGGTTTTTCATTATCACTTCGACAAAAGTGTTATTTCCAAGCTACTAGATAATTTTTCTATTTCTAGTACATATAATGAATGATGAAACTTGACATACCTAAAAAATTATGTCTCCTACTTGGAATAGTCATTCAATGTCTTAATTGTTAGATCTCTTAGTGATGAATTCAATACCAAATAATGTATATATTCTTATTAGAAATCTCTTTATGCACTCAATAACTACACTTTCATGAATTCATATACTATCCACAACACTCATATGCCAATATATAATTGCAATGCATTTCTATATCTGTGGAAGACCAATCTTTCTAATTACACCAAACCTCGTCTAGAAATATTTATCATGTTCACCAATGTCCTATACAATTTAAAGGAACATATATGTATTTACACTTGAAACCTTTGTTGACATTTAGCATTTTTATAAATTAAATTTTCGAAAAAGTAATCATTAAAAATATTGAATTAATGAGTAAAATGGTTACTAGTTCAACGTTAAAAAAATTCAAAATATTATATATATATATATATATATGGTATAACTTAACAAATTCAATCCAAATTTCATTTTTTTACATAATAAAAGTATAAAATAAAAATACATTTTAAAACAATATGAACCCAAAGTTCACTCTTTAAAATTCTTAATAACAATATAAGTTGATGATAACATGATTACTACCCAAAAATATTGTAATAATATAAGTTAATTATTTCTTAATATTGGTACATGAGACATTTCTCTTGGCAACAATGCAAAACTAAGGCATAAATTTATGCTCAAGTTAGACATAATATTAATTCATGATTTTCATGGATATACCTTGTATATTAAATATATACTATACCAACAATATATTTGGCAAATGCATTTGATTTAGTTTCTTCTTCTGTAATTTGTATATATATTCCACTTTTGAGTAAAATTTGGTTTTATAACAGTTGTAGTTTTACCTTTAAAAGGAATTTTAAAGAGTTAAAAAAAAGGATTTAATTGAGTTAAGAAAAGAGTATGTATATAAAGGAACTTTAGTGAGTCAAAGAAGAAAGAGATATATATATATATATATATATATATATATATATATATATATATAAAGGAACTTTAGTTAATTAAAGAAGGATGAACTAAACTCATAGGATGGTTATGGTTGTACAAGAAAAAGTTTCCCAATCAAGGCTAAGGAACTAGAGTGGTGTCAGTATTCTGACCATTTTAAATCAATTGGACATGGTTAGGATCATTTCATTCCATGTGTTCACTTTCAAACTCAGACTATACTTTATCCTTAAAATGCGTTTAATTAGTTAAGAGATAAATTGGATTTACAAACTTCTATTGATTTATAAATTGGATTCTAAAAATTTAGTTTTACAGAAACAATAATTTAAAAATAATATATAGCAGAATGTTAAAATAGTTTTTTCTCTAAAAAGTACTAGAAAATTTGTCCAAAAAAAAGGCTTGAAAAGTCTCATTGTTTGCTAATGAATTTGATTAAAAAAATTGTTTACTTTGTTTAGAAAGAAAATTATGATAAATTTCCAAAAAAAAAAGGCTTGAGACTCTCAATGTTTGCTAATGAATTTCATTCAAAAAAAAATTGTTTTTGCCTAGAAAGAAAATTATGATAAATTTTTCATGAAAGATTTATTAATAGATTTAAATAAATTTTAAATCGTCTAGAAAGAAAATTGCGTTAAATTTTTCATGAAAAATTTAATATAAATAGGTATATATTATCTTCACTGAGGAGTGTTTCATGATTTTATATTTTGGAAAATCCCAATATTGACACAATAATTAGAGTGCAATTGGTGAGAACAGAAATAAAGAGAAGAGAAATGAAGAAGGAAAAGCAAGCACAATAGAAACTAACACTCCTTTGTCTCTATCAACGAATAAAAGAAAAGGTAAAGACGTTCATTTAGCTAGGAACCAGAAATACATGGAGAAGGGTAAACAGACTGCTAAAGCTACATGACAGACAAAGACATTCTTATCTACAATTTTCCAGTTTTGTCTCACACTGTGTAGTGTTGCTGGATATTATCAATGTCCAAACCCTTCAGCTTCACAACAGACTCAACATGCCCTTTCAGTGTGTGAAGCTCACGAAGCCTGTAAATATAATGAATTAGTAATAAAGACGCAGAGATTATACAATCATAAAATTTATAGAGATTAATTTCTATGCTTTATTAGTATAAATTGACCTTTGATTATTATAAAATTCAATTTACTTACCTTGCATACCAAGTTGTGATTGAATGTCTAGTGTAAAATAGTTCTACACTATAGTCTAGTTACTCATTTTTCTGTAGATTTCACAAGTCCAAAGACACAAAGGTATGGTTGGCTTACCTTGCAACTTCAGCTCTTTTCATGGCCTGCTCCGCAATCTCTGAGAGTTCTCTATAACTGTTCTTCTCATTGAAAATGCTAGTAGTTTCTGGTGGTTGAAGTCCATGCAGGGTCCTCTGAGCATGAGCCCACTGAGCTTCCCTCTCCTCCCTACCGTAGTCTTTCTTGGTGGTGAAGGCAGTCTGTGGCAGATTTTGAAACAACCAATTCAAATTACTGTCATGAAAGCTTTCACCGTTATAGAAAGAAAGCTAACAAACCAATACATATATACCTTGTTTTCTAGGAGGTTTACCCAAGCCTTGCCACTCAATATGTAACGGATGGCAAACTTCATGAGGTCAAGAGGAAAATAGAAGACAATACTGTAAAGCCATATGACTCCTGCCCAACCCCAACCAATTCCTTTCACCTTTGCAAAGCTCCAGTCAGCATACACTGCTATGATTGTAGCAATCTGCAACAAGACAGAAAACTTGGTCAAAATATTGTTTCATTGATGATCTGGTAGCGTGGCTACAGACAATTCTGGGAGATTAAAAGGAGCATCATGCTTACCATCTGAGCAATCATGAAAGCGATAATTAACAGCATTCCAGGGCGTTCAACAAAGGACCAGCTTCGAGAACGGGTAACAAATATCAGAGCCTGGCTGACTATACTGACTTGTAAATACAAAGCAGACATCATTTCATCATGATTCAGGTGTCTAACTCCAAATTTTTCCTGCAAGAACAATCAAGGGGATGTTATTTGTTTGATCCAAGAAAAATACTTGAGCATATGTGTGTTGAATAATTCTTACAGGGAAGAAATCAGTTTCTTTCATTGCCCAGAAGAATATGATAGTCATCAGTGCCAAGTAACTTCCAAGCACAACCCCAGTAGCAAATATTTCTTGCAGTTTCCAGCTATCAGGCAAGGGAGATGGCTTCACTCTGTCCTTTGAAATTGTCATGATTGTTCCTAATAGTTTGACAAGTGTGTCAGACCTCTCATGTCAATCAGGACAGTAATGAAGAGAAATCAAGTTTAATTCAGGAGATTATCTGCCAAAATCCTAACAACTTTACCATCATTCAGAATGGCAATGATCAAAACCATGAAAGGAGAGAAGTCGAACTTCCAGATCAATGCGATGAACATGAAGCCAAACTGCAATCAGAACAAGAGAGAATCCAAACTTATTGATATGCACTCATTTTTTATCGTGACGAATTACATAAAATCATAACATTACTATCCCCTTACCACTATGCGGATAGTGATAGATACTGCATATATCTGAAATACAAAGAATATAAAGCAAACAACGTTAATTTAGAAACATCAAGCACAAAAGAAATTATATTTATGAAGAAATCAGACAGCAACCAACCGTGTAGTTTTTCATTCTCTGGAAAATAGCCCTGCTAGTTAAGACGGCACTAATGATAACACTCAAACCAGGTTCTGTCAGTACAATATCAGAAGCACCTCTAGCAGCATCAGTTGCATCAGCAACAGCGATTCCAATATCGGCCTTCTTCAAAGCAGGAGCGTCATTGACACCATCTCCAGTCATTCCACAGATGTGTTTCCTATCTTGCAACTTCTTGACAATTTCATACTTGTGCTCTGCAGGAATGAATAGGGGGTGGTGAGGACAATGTATAACATCCGGGAGAAGAAAAGAAGGTGAAAAGAAAATCATCGGGGTGAACTGGTAACGAGTGTGAACCTGGAAATACTCCAGCAAAACCATCTGCCTTCTCAATAAGCTCTTCTACTGGAAGAGAAGCAATACTTGCATCTTTGTCTTGACCAAGCAAGGAAGCAGATGGGTACATATTAGTTCCCATCCCGAGTCTTCGTCCAGTCTCCTTAGCTATGGCAAGTTGATCCCCTTGGGAATAGAACAGACAGAACACAGGACATTAAGTTGAGCATTCTTGACAATAAATACCATTTCATTCAAGAGACTCTTTGACGGGAAAAATACTTAGGGGGAGATAATGAGTTAGATTAATTACCAGTAATCATCTTGACATTTACACCAAGATGGAGAGCTCTACGGATAGTTTCAGCACTGTCATGTCTGGGAGGGTCGAACAGTGACAACAAACCAACAAACTGCCATGCACTGCCAGCGCTTTCTTTTGTTTTCTCAGGAACTTCCTGCAGAAGTAGCATAGAAGGACCGAGAGGGATTAGCAAAAAGAAATGCATATCTTCTAGACAAACTTCAAACGTGAAGATGCTATGAAAACCTGTCTAGCAACAGCAAGTGAACGAAGCCCTCTTTCTGCAAACTTGTCAATAATACTATGAACCTTCTTCTTTGCATCTTCCCTGAGGTTACACAGAGTCATGATCTGCTCACAAAATAAATTACATTAGCATCATCATTGGAGTAACTAGAAATCTCACCATTTCTGAACAAATTGAGTCATGAGATTACCTGCTCAGGAGCACCTTTGCTTGAACGGTGCCAATTTCCATCGTCATCAATGTAAGTCAAAGCAGTTCTCTTGTCAACAGGATTAAAGGGTAAGAAATGTACTTCTCTTGCCCCAGCCCTTGCCTACAAAAGCACAAATTTGTTCATCATAAGCCGTCACATCAACATTTTTTTAACAATTAACTGAAGTATAGGAACTGATGCAAATGAGACAAGTTAAAACCTCTTTTGGATCAGCAAGCATTCCAACAATGGCAGCATCTATTGCATCCTGGTTTTCAGTCCTGGAAGCCCTTGCGGCAAGAAGGATCACGTGATCCTTGTCAACACCCTTTGCAAAGACCTCAACCAAGTTCTTGTCAACACTCAACTTGTTAAGGGTGAGTGTACCTGTCTTGTCACTGCAAAGGACGTCCATACCGGCCATTTCTTCAATGGCTGTCATTCTCTTCGTTATAGCACCCTGCTGAGAAAGCCTGTGAGAACCAATGGCCATTGTCACAGACAGCACAGTGGGCATAGCAATGGGAATTCCTCCAATCAAGAGGACCAGAAGGTTGTCAATTCCATCTCTGTACTTGCGGTGCTGAATCGGGTACATGACTATGATCTCAGCCAACATACCAATTGCAATGGAACAAATACAGAAGTTTCCAATTGCAGTAAGCACTTTCTGGAAGTGACCAACTTGGTTGGTACTATCCACCAGGTGAGCTGCTTTCCCAAAAAATGTGTGGACACCAGTTGCAATGACAACAGCTTCAATTTCACCTTGCTTACAAGTTGATCCAGAGAAAACTTCATCTCCAGGACCCTTGGTAGCAGGAAGTGACTCTCCAGTCAAGGCGGATTGATCAACCTTCAAAGGATCACCCTCGAGAAGTCGAGCATCAGCCGGAATAATATCACCTAGTTTGATGCTTATGATGTCTCCAGGAACTAGAATAGCAGCTTCTTGCTCAGTCCATTTACCATCTCTAAGAACCTGCAACAATGAAAATTTAGCCAGACACTATGCTTAAACTTGTTTCTTCTTCTAATTACACAAACAGTTCAAAAATAGTATGTAACCTTATGGTAAAACAGAGACATTACAGTTCATAACCATTTAGTTTTGTTTTTAAACAATGAGAAGTGAGAATTCTCAATAAACTTCAATTTGTTACCTTTGTCTTAGGAGCAAGACCAGCCATAAGAGCAGCAGCTGCATTACCAGCATTATTTTCTTCAATGAAACTTATGGTGGAGTTGATCACCAGCAAGCACACAATACCCACAAAATCTTGCCAATCTGGGGGTCTTCCATCCCCATTTGCAAGAGCAATTGCCATAATAGCTGCAGCTTCCATCACCCATGACAGAGGGTTCCACATGAACCCAAGAAACTTGAGTAATTTGCTTTCCTACATCATTAAAATTGTCACCGATCAGCATTTATATTTAACAAATGTACCATATTAGCCAAATGTGTTGTAATGAAAGGAACCTTTTTCTCCTCTAGCTTGTTTGGCCCAAATATTTGAAGCCGATTGGCTCCTTCGTCCCCGGACAATCCTTCTCTGGAACATTTCAGTTGCTGGAACACTTCCTCGATAGGAATACGTTCCTGTGAATCAACAAACCATGTTAGAAAAACGGATTCCTTAGCACATTCACCACATGCATCATCTCCACCTCAACAAATGCTGTTTCAGTCGCTTCTTGAATACCATTTAGCAATTGTTTGCTTTTGCTTTTCAAAGATTTATGAACGCAATTATTTAGTTTTTATCCATTCATGCTTAGGTATGTGCTTCTGGTTAGGTAATATTTTACAAAATACTCAAGAAACAGATTTAGTTTTTAATAATTTCAAAATCAACTCGTTGTTTCTCCGTTGACTTTGATGTCAAAATTTGGCAACGTGAAGCGAAGAACGGTTAATTAAAAAAAGTGAGCCAAACGGGGCACAGGGGGTTGTGACCAAAGTCAGTGGCTGGGTTTATGACAGGGTGCAGTAATCACAAAAGAGTTGACTGAACACCGCCCAAGAAAGTGCTTGTGTCAGAGAGGACAGAACAACTATCCCTCCATGTGTAACACCTTGCACCGCCTTCCACATTATTCAATTCAATTTCTGTTCACATTTCACCAACAACAACTTCAACGAAACCAACTTCCTCTGCCCAGAAACAATAAATTACTGGTTGATTTTAACGTGAAAAATAACTTTGAACTATAATAAAAAAAATCTTCTTTTAAATAATTTTTTTATTTTAGTTTTTCATCCTTATTTGAATTTATATTTTATAATGATCGTGTTGAAAATTGCAAAAGGGGTTTGTAGTACTTGTAAATAAAATAAATATAAAAGTTGTGGACCCTGGTGTGTCAGGGCTAAGGATCGTGGCATCATAAATGTGAAAGTTACGGTTAATCAGGTGGGTCTGAATGTACACAAAAGAAAAATGAAAAAGCCGAAGTACCACGGAAAAGTACTTAAAATTCCCTCCGACCACACACGCCGCATAGAAAGAGACAGATAATACGTAATAGGCATATAAATTAATCGACTAATTAAATGTGAGAAATATGTTTTTGATGCCGTATTTTTCTTTTTTTAATTGAGAAATTCAGTTCTTTAAAAATATGTGTTTTCTTTTTTAAATTCAATATTACTGACAGTTTTCTACTGTTATAATAAAAAATTAAATCTATATATTTTTAAGAAATTAAAAATTAATTCATCAATTTTTAAAATATACAAATTAAAATCGAAATTTTTTCAGATCTAAAGTATATTTATCATATTAATTATTATTTACACACACGGAGAAAAAATATATCAAAAAGGGTAGACTTACAGAGCAGGTTGAGCAGTTTATCTTTTTTGCCTCTGACACGTTAGATCCATTAAAATAAAAGGTTGAGCTTTCAAAATAATGAGAAAATTATATTACGTAAGCTTTTGAAAGACTTAAAACATCACTGGATTATCATATTAAATCTCTGAAATACTTGATACTAAATTAGAATAAATTTGGACGAATTTTTAAAAAATATAAATATTTCTTTTACAAAATTTTAAAGGTTGTTATATAAAAATACTGACACAAGATTCCGTAATATAGCTGTTTAAAAAATAAAATGATGTTTTTCTTTAAAAAAAAACTATCCTAGAGTAACATACTGGAAACACGGTTCCTTAATTAAATTATTCACTGAAAAATATACACACACAAAAACTGACACGAGATTCGGCGATAATTTTTTAAAATCGGCGATAATTTTTTAAAAACTAAAATGGTCTTTTTTTTATCTTTTAAAAAACTTAAGGTGAGAATAAAACGTTTAAAGATCAACAAAATTGTAGATAAATATAATTTTGAAACAGCATAATCTTTGCTTAATAAAATTATCCGAAATTCACGTGCTTGATAGCAGAAAAAGTGGAGAGATTTTGTCTGAAAAAAAAAATAGAATCCCTTATCCCATAATTGCGGGTTGCTTTTAGGAATCGTACCATGTCCCTTTAGGAGCATGTTCCCTCACCTAAACAAATAGCCCTCTGCAAATTCATTCCCTAATTTTTCTCCTCAATCAAATATTTTTTTTTTAAAATATATATATATGCAAAAATATCCTCTCTGTTAAATTAATCTCTAAAAAGTATATTAAATTCAATTTTTTCGAAAAAAGGAATTTTTGAAATGAAAAATATAGTTAATTAAAGTAAAATGAGAAAACGGAGAATACTAATGACATGTGCTAAGCAACCTAATTAACAAAAGACACCTTGTACAACACAGGAAAAAAGGGGATGACAAAAGAAAATGAATACAGAGAGAAAATGCATTAATGTGTGGCAAAAGAATTGATTGTACGTTTAGCATTATGCTGTCATTGCGAAGAAACCTCAAAGGGAAAGGGTATCAGCAGAGGCCCCCAAATTTAAAAAAAAAATGAGATCTTTTTAAAGCTTTTGGCACACAAACAGTAGAAAACAGCAGAACATAAACAAAAAAAGTAGGGTTTGTGAGAAGATATACCAGATCAACAGTCTCGTTCTTGATTTGGTCGAGAGTGATAGCTGCTTTGTCAGCAGCCATGTTTGAGAGGAAAGAGGAACAGAGCAGAAGAGAGAAAAAGAGCGAGAGATCTGATAATAATGAGGATGAAGGTGCTATACCCAAACTCAGTCTAATGGGAGAAGCAAGAGAAGAGAAAGGTATGAGAATGAGAAGAGAAGGGTGGTGTGCCTTTTATACCCAAAACTCACCCAAGGAGGGCATCACAATTAAGACTTCTCCCACACAATTATGATGTTGACCGTGCTGATGCGCCTTGGACTTCAAAACCCCCCTCACTATAAAAATAATCCTATTTTCTAAGCCTATGTTTTCATACCACACTATTTTATCTTCTCTTTTTCTTATCATTTTCTAAATATTTTTAATTTAATATATTTTTTCAGTAAAAAAATAACTTAGGAAGGGGAAGCATAAATATCTACTCAAATTTCTCTTTTACAGTTAATATTCATAATAAATATATTATAAAAAAATAGATGTGTAAATAATCTACATTTTTAATCATAAATTATCATTATAGTAAATAAATTTACTATATCACTTTTGTAATACCTATCACAAAAGTTGTATCAACATATATTAATAATTAAATGAACATATTCAATAAAAAAACTAAAATTATTAACTTTTATAATAAATATCATAAAAAGTTCAGTAAGAATTAATTATATAAATGAGAATTCACAAATTTAACCGATATATATATATATATATTAATTAGAGAATTCACAAATTTAACCAATTGAGATAGATTTTCTTGACATAATATAATATATACATATATACAACTATTTTATGAATATAAATTTTATACTGATTAGGATATGTAAACATATTAAGAAAATTTACCAAAGATCTCAACAATTATTTCCTATCACACCCTTAACTTTTATTAATTGCCTAGGGAGATGTTTCGGTTTTTTTTTTTAATTAAAATATTTTTTCAATAATTATTTAACAATAAATAAATTCATCAAGGATTACCATAGATGTTATGATTTTTAGAAGTATATTATTCAAAATTAATTACATATTGTTTTAGAAATTAATCAAAATTATTAATTAATAAGATGATAAATTGAAATACTCATTCACTAATGTTTTTAACTCCATATATTGACAGAACATTTTGTCACATTATTAGAAAATGGGAACGAATAATTAAAAAGTGGTACTTTTTCCATTGTACCATCAAAATAATACTTGTTATGATGCATTAAAATACATTAAACAAATTCTACCAAAAAAATACATTTTATAATGACAAAATTTGTATTTTAATTAATTAAAGGTAAACACAGAAGTTTAAGTCTATGTTTTTTGAATTGCGGTCAGATCACGGTCAATGGTGAATCTTATTAGGCTTGGTTTGATTAAAATTTATTAAAATGTTTAGTTACCCAAATAAAATTATTAATTACTAATTGAGTAAAGTCGATGTACACGTGATAAATAGTTTTTGTTACTCCTTTCAAATAATTTCTTTTAACTTTTGGTCTTATAATTTTTTCAATTTCCCCGAAAGGTATTTTGTGATTTCTAACTTCTATTATCTATTTCGTTCAGAAAAAAATTATAATACATATGATTTTTATTTCAAATATTAAAATACTATACGTATTTTTTTAATTTAGTTAATTAAAATAAATTGAAAAAATACTGCACGCGTAACTTTATTGATTTGTTAATGTGTATATCAAAACAGCTAATTATTATAATAGAAAATAAGTATATAGAGACGTTAAATCCACTCTTGATAATTACATAAACAAAATAAATTTGATTCAAAATATTCAAATAAAATTTAAAATAATATTTGTTAATATTGGTAATTCGGACAAAAAATCACTTTAAAATTAATTTTGATCCTAATCAAATGTATAAAATTATGTTAATATATAATTAATTTTCTTAATGCAAGTCTAAATAATACTTAACACGTCATTGATTAGTATAAAAAAATTAATTTTTTTTTTCTCTCTGTATAACAGTTAAAGTTCTAAATAACTATTTGTTCCATTCTAAAAACTTAATAAAGAAGAAATTATTGAAAAACATGATCCATTTTTAGATAAATGATTTATTGAGGATTTTATCTTAAGTCATGACAACAATAACAATGAAAGTATTTTTCAATTATAAACAAAATATTTAGAAAACATAATTATATATTAACATAATTTTATATATAAATGATGGTATTCAGTTTCGAAATTCTCATAGAAGTAAAACATTAGGGTAACTACATCTAAACCTAATAGAAGGATGTTATTTACTCATTGATGAAAGAGAAAGAAAAAAAATAAATGATAAAAAAAAAACTAGATTTGGAAACCATGGATAAGGGAAGTCCTCCAAATGCCTATTAAAAAATAAATAACATTGAAATATATATTTTAGAAGTATAGTAAAAAACATAGAATTGTATTTAATAAAAAAGAGTACTGTATTAGTGTCATTGTTATTTATTTTCTTTTGTTTGACATCCATGTGTGATGCATGAAACAACTTTGTGATTTTCTTTCGAAGTCTGTGATTCACACTCATTATATATATATATATATATATAATCACAAAAATTAAAAATCATACTATTTTTTTCTTTTAGTTTTATCTTTGTATTGAGTTTAATATATTGTTTTACTATTAAACAGATTTTTAAAATAAAATTTCATAAAATAAAATAGAGATTGAAAATTTTGAAGGATTAAACTGAAAATTTTATAAAAGGAGTCTGTGTTTAATTTTTATCTATCTTCATGCCAAGGTTTTATAGTATAATTTATACATTATTTCAAACATTCTTCATATTTGTTTTCCAATAGATCTTATAAGATTTAGGGATGATAACTTAACACATAAATAGTATCATTAAACTTCTTTTTTATTCTCATCTTTATTAACTATTGTGTTTTGTAATAACAGTTATAATTTTGGAAAAAAAAATTTAAAAAAAAAACTTTTTTTCTATTTATTCTTTTAAAATTTAAATAAAAATATTTTTTAGAATATAAACTCAAGTAAAAAATTGATTTTAAAATACAATCAAAATAAAATTTTATCATAAAATACTGATACAAAGAAAATTTATCTTTTTTAAAATAAATTTAATTAAATTACACTACATACCAAGTTTAAATAAAATGTATCTTTTATAAAAACAAATTCCAAATAAAATACACTACATAACATAAGTTTTAAAAATGAATCTATTCAAAAATAAATTTAATTTCATAAAACTATAAAATCATATTTTAAATAATTTTTCAATTATTAATATTTTTTACCAATAACTTTAGTTTGATATTTAATTTTTTTAATTTATCAAGTATAAAAATGCATGTTTCTTTTTATGTGCAAATATGCATTAAATATACTTGTTTTTATCATTGTTTAGATATTTGTAAACATTGTCATCCTTCTAAAAATTAAGAGATGGGATTTAAAGTTAAAAATGTTATATATATAATAAAACTACTTTTTTATTCATTTATCTAAATAATTAATTCTCTAAATTTTATATTTTCTAATATTTTTATATTTTCTTAACTGTCCTTTTTAGTATCGAATCTCATTATAACATAAATATATATATATATATACATAAACTTTATCTTCTATTATTTTATTTTATTTTTTTAAAATAATTCTAATGAATTATTCTATAATTCACTTATATGTCATATTAAAATTAATTAAATTATATTTTCTTCTTTCTTTTCTTACAATATTTATAAGAATTTTTTTTATAATATTAAGAAGAAATATTAAATTAACTAAGTAATTTAAAGGATTAATCAATTTCATTTACATTATTTATTAAAAAATAATTAAATTTATAAATATTAAGAAAATAAGTTAACTATATTAAATTATATTAATATGATTTTTTAAAACACTTTATTGTTAAGCATGCAAAATAATAAAAAAAAAACACATGCTATTAATGCCATAAAAATATGACATTAATTAAAATTAAAATGTTATAAAATAGAATTATTTATAATTTATCTTTCTAACAAATATTTCAATGTACACAAAGTCTTATAATTTTATTCTTTTGGTTTTGTAATTGTTCTTTTATGTGCATTTTTGCATTTTTCTCTTCTAAATTTAATGAACTATTTATGATAAAATTATAAATAAAAAAATAATGAAATTATTTTTTGTATTTTTTTCATAGTATAAATTTTGATAATACTTTTTATTTTATTAAAATTTTTGTAATTTTTATTTTATATTTTTTTTTACCATAGTAGGAAAAGGTAAATATATACGCTTGTACATGTTATTTTAAGCAGAAAATAAAAGTAGTTAAAATTATTTATTTTTAAAAATGATTTTTTATAAGATGATAAATAAAAAAAATTTTAAAAATTATTATTGGTACCAGTCTGCTATCAATAAATTTTATTTATCGAAAAAAGAAATTTCATTAATTTTGATCAGTTTTCTTAAAATGGTAGCCACGAGTTTGTCGGTTAGCACTGAGTATTTAGAGTTTCGATGTGTGTAGTAATGAGTACGTGAGGCACATATGAGAAGTATTCACAATTCGGTTTCATATTACTTTAGGTCAACTCCTTTAACTCATCCGGATACTGTATGCCCACCTCTATCACGTCACACATGACACCATATAATCTCAACCTCTCATGCCACGTAATACCTCCACCCACCGTTCTTTCTTCCAATCTCCATCTATAGTTATGGGTGGCGGTGCTGTCCCCTACGTTCAGAATTCAAATCAGATGCGCTAAAGTCCATAGTCTCTTGCCCTCATCATCTCATTGCCCGAGCTCATCACATCAAAGTGTTGTGGATAAAAGGAGATAGGTATGAGAGATTTTTCATTTGTTTTTCATCATGCCTTCTTTCATAAAAAAAAGTTATTTGAAAAAGAGAAAAGATTTATTTATTTCAAATTAATAAAAAATTATTATTAATCCAGGTGTCTTATTTCTTTTTAAGTTAATTCAAAATCATTAAATGAATTAAGTATATTTTGTTTCTCCCTTATAATGAAAGAAATAATATTTAGTAGGACTTGTACCTATTAATAATATATGTTATAATGTATTTATTTCTTTTTTATTAATAAATATAACTTTGTCAAAGATAATTCATAAAAAATGTATAAATAATTTAATTTTTTCTAGTATTGAGCTACAATCCTATAATAATAATAATGTAGTTTATAATATAAATTGTAGTTAACAATCATATTTAAACTAGACATGTAAATTATATACATTTTATGAACTAAAATAATAATTTGTTTAACATATTACAGTATTAGAGGTAAACACATGTAAGTACAATAATAAAACTTACAAAAAAAAATCATTTTTATATTTTTTTTCTTTTTTTCTTTTTTTCTTGTGATGCCAAATGATTGTTGTTACCTGATGTGTCAGTCTAACTGAGATCTTAAGTTGTATAGTGATGCATAACATGAAAACTTTTATTTAAAAAAAAAACTTAAAAAAAACATTTTTTAAAGGTCTTATGTAATCTGTAAATCTTACTCTACTCACCTTTTTTTTTTCTAAATAAAAGTTTTCATGTTAGACATCACTATACAACTACTCACCATTTTTTTTCTCATTTCTCTAACCAATGAGATTTGTGAATTTGTTGAATGATATATTGTATGAAAATATTAGTGAGAATGATAGAATTTGTATGAATTGAAGTCATACATTTCACATCATGTGTGAACCGTAATTTTACTAATGGTCTAAGTTACATATATTAATATATCAAGTTATAAGAAGTTGACAGGAGATGTTACACACCATGCCCATATACAGATACACAACTTGAGTTGTAATGAACTTACCTTGATCATTTATCTTAAGTTTGCTTGTAAATTTAAGTATTAGATATTGGATCAGATTTTAATATATGGTAAGACATACTTAATACGACTCTTCTGAAAGGTGTCAATTGATATTTCGCTTGTTGAATATCCTAAATATATAAATCCATGTGTGGTTTATCTATTTTTGTTGTACGTTGGTATTTGAAGGAGATTGAATGGTTGTGATATGTTGATCAGAATGTCTTTTTTATATATTTTTTCTTATCATGAAAATTTATTTCAATAGCTTACTTACATGTCTTGTTTGTTTGGTGAGCTGCAATGATTGTACAACGTATACGAGCATATACAAATACACGTGCAGGAGCATCTAGAAGATCATAAACGTTATATTGTACTTCTCTTGTAAATATATTGTATTTATATAAGTATTATGTGTTTATAAAAAAATATTTTAAAATATTATATACCTTGTATAGATCCTCTGTCGGGTTCACAACATAATAGTTAGTAAATATTTAGGGTGTTCCATCCTGCTGCTATTCTGACATTGTTCCATCCTGCTATTCTGACATTGTTCTTCATATTCATGACAGTTCTTTTTATCATTTTGAATAACTTTTTCTACATCCTTTTTTCTTTCATTATCTTATGATACATGTGGATCTCTAAGAATCCAATGGAGTCCTTCACTTGATCAAATGTGAAATGTTGTTACTCATATTTTATAATTGACTCTAAAAGACAAGTTGTCAACAATATTAATGGTAGGTTTGGATTAAAAGGGGACTAAAAAATCAAGGGAAATGAATGGAAAGAAAGTGAAAAAATGAGGTTATTTGGATCCAAGGGAAAGAGACCGGAAAGTGACTGAAAAGTAGCACCATATGATTCTAATCCTATTGTATTGGCCTTCGGGATTGGAGTAACAATGACAGTTTGGGACATTCATATTTCATAGTCAAAGGTAAAATTTATAGATATGATGGACTCTAAATGATTCTAATAAAGTTTGTAAGATGAGGATTGCCTCATTTATATAACATATAATATAAAAACTTTACTTACTAATTGATTATGTTTTTAGAAGAAAAAATCATAAAATAAAGTAACAATGCCATCATCCATGCTTGTTTATAGTTTATAAATGAAGGAAACTAAAATGCATTTTTATCAAAAATAAAGAAATTATCTTACAAATCGGAGTTTTATAAACAATAGAGAATGGAGAAGTGAAAAATATAATCAATTATATATAGTATACGATATAATAAATTACATTGTTATAGATAATCAAATATGTTGTTATGTATAATTGATTATATCGTTAAACATTATTTTTTTTCGAATTTTTTTGGAAATCTTTGTAAAAAAGTTACAAAAAACAACATTATTTTTCATGTTTTAGAGTTTTATTTTTTCACATTTCTTCTTTTCCATTTTTTCCGTCGTTTGAAACAAACACATTGTAAGATCTAATTTCATCACTTCGTAGTGAAATACCAATTGAATAATATTAAGTTTAAGACTCTCAATTTTTAGAAAATAAAAAAAATAATGAAAATTCTAATAACAACATACATTTCAAACATACATCTCAAACCTTTAAGATATACATATAACATTCTCCATATAGATATATTTAATCATTCAATCATCACCAACCATTTCATTTAATATAACTAAATATAGTCTTACTTAAATGTAAGATGTTTATTAGATAAAAGTTTATTCTTGTATTCTAAAAAAAATACATTATAATTTGTCTCTTTAAAACTATAATTCAATAGAGCAATGATAATTACAAAAAAATTTAGAAAAATAAAATTATAAATAAATACAAATTTCAATGTCATCATCTATTTACAATTTGTTTATTCCTTATTCAGTTAAATTATCTTAAAATATAACTAAGTTCTTACAAAATGTAAGATTATATATGTTTAATTGTTAATCAACAGCATTATTATTTTCTTATAATCATGTAATTTTTAAAATTAAAATAATACAAGATATTTACAATAATATACTTAAGTTCTTCCTAATTTACAATCCATGTAAAAGGAAAAAAAATCTGGTGGAAAATAGGAAAAAAGGAGCATCTTAAATTCAACCCACCATTTCATTGATTTGTTTTTTACTTAGAAAAGCTTTGAGTGAGCATTTTTTTCAGCCTTTATCTTTGTGCAATTTGAGTCTGGGGTTTGGTAGGAAGAAATATAACCCTTGTTTCCAACCCCACCTTTGCAACTTGGCATTAAAGTAGTCAACACTCAAAAGGAGAAAAGGTTTACCCAACTTTTTATAGTCACTCAACGTCTGAACTTCGCCATTCAAACTAAAGACTGTTGAAAAAATGTTTACATTTAATATTCTAGAAGTGTGTCCCATAAAATTATCTGTCAAAAATATTATTTATGAAAAATTAAAATAACAAGTAAATCAGCTTTTACTAATAATACCTTAACTACAACAAACAGAAATTAATTTAGACCTTTTTATGGAAAAGAAACTTGTTTTAGCACCATATTTGAAAGTTTAGATTGTTTGAGTACAGACAAGAATATTAAGATCTTGTTTAGCAAAATTAGGTGATAAACTAGCTTGTAATTCAAAAGTTTTTAACTTCTAAATTTTGAGCAAATAATTTATATTATTTGGTTAAAAGTGTTTGGCAAACTAGTTAGTAAATATAAAATTATATAACTAAATAAATTTAATAATATTAATAAAATTGTGCTTTTTAGATAAAAAATACATTATTATATAATTATAATTTGAGACGTCTTTAAATAATTATTTTTATTAAATTTCTTGGTACTGTTATTTATTTTTTTAAATTTGTATATTTTTTTTTATTTCAACAAGTCATTTCAGTTAAATGACTTGATGCAATACATATTAATCAAATTTAATTTATATTTATTTTTACAAATTTATTTTTTTATTTCTCAAGTAACATTTAATTTTATATTTTTACCATTTTCAATGTGTGTAATATTTACATAGCATCATGCAATAAAGCATTAATTACTTCAATTTATAATATTAAATATTTTTAATTTGAACTATATAAGAAATTAAAAAGTGACCCAATAAATTCTAAAAACAACGCATTAATTAATTGTCTCTATAAATATATTATAAATTTAACATGGTTTAGATAAACAACAGTTATTTATCACTTTTAAATAATTCACTATTCAAATCTTATATACTACTTTATCTATGAAATAAATTATGTTGACGGAGAAGTCTTTATATTACTGCTATTAGTCATCGTTTCAAATAATAAATAATTTGTATCTATGAAATAACTTATAATTTTTGTTGCATATATGTATTTTATAGGAAGAAGTCAAAGACTAAGGCGAGTCTTAGAGAGTAGATGTTTACGATATATAATAAGTACAAAATATAGTTTCTTAGACATGAAGTGACACAAAATGGCTTTGGGACACATGAGAAAGGAAAAGATTTTTAGAGTTGATATTTTTGTAAAGATGTGTTTATGTTAAAAGACTTAAATATAATTTACATATATATATATTATAAGTCAATTATGCGATAGTGTTTACATAGTTTCTTTCGATAAAGATTGATGTGTAATATTTACACATGATAAAGAGACTATTTTTTACTAGACTACATAACAATTTATATTAGATTGAGTTGATTATATAAGTAGAAAATTCCTTGTGTAGTTTCAAAAGATGAACTTTGTGTACAAAAATTGGAAAAGTCTATATACATGTTATAGAATATTAGCGTAAAGACACGGAAATTTGTGTATACTATATTAAAATATTATAAATTAAAAAAATTAAAAATAAATAAGTCTGTAGGAATAAGAGTTGAAAAAATATATCATTATTATTATTTATAGAGTTATTATTATTATTAGAATGGGGAGTTAGACTCTAAATTTTAGGTTAGAAGATTATTTGGTTATATATTTTATTAAAAATTAGAATTATTTAACACCGAAGTTAAAAAATGTCTCCTTATATAATAATATTATTAAATAACATAAATTATCCAAAATGCTAAAGATTTTATTTAAATTTTTTTAAATACTATTTTTTATTTTAAATTTATTTGATTTAAATTATAAATCTTAAAATATCATATCAATTAGAAGATATATATTATACTATTTTTTAGATAAACTATATATAAAACTTGTGGTACATCACATAAAAAAAAGTTAAAATAAAAATAAAAATATGGGAACTAGACTAAACCTATGTGAAAAAAAAAACTCTCAAAAGTGATATTAGTGAGTTTAAAAAAAATTAAGTAAAGATAAGAAGAGAAACAAAATAACATTCTCCCAAAATTAGATAAATGATTGAATCTAAAAAATCTAATTAAATTAATTTTTATTTGCATTTAGTAATGATAATAAAATTATTCTATAATATTAATGCACTATTATTATTTTTTATTGGATTGATTTGATTTAACGGTCATCTTCAACTTTAGGAGAACAATCCTGACCTTTTTATTATTTTTACTTTATTATTTTTCAGAGTCAAGAATTTAGATACCAAATTCACTCTTTCTAAAAAAATATATCAGCAAAATTAAATTCAACTATATATGGTGTCAACATGGCTTGAAATTATTTTTAGATAAACTATTTGTTGACGATCTCTCTGTTTTATTTAACTAATTTTATAATTAAAATAAATTCAATTAACTTTGTTTAAAATTTTAAATTAGTTAAATATAATCCGAACTAAATCAATATATCATGATGGATAAATTCAATCCAAACTAATAATATTTTTTTATTAATTATTATTATTATTATTATATATGAAGTTTTTTTTTATGATATAATTGTGTAATTTTTTTTAATTTTTTTGTTATTAGTTGGTTTATATAAGTAAAATACAATAAAAAAAAGTGTTATTAACTAGGAGAAAAAAATTTCAATAGAATATTTTTTCAAAACAAATTTGTATACACTACAAGAAAATCATGAAATAGAAATCAATTTTCAGAGACCAAAATAATTAGTTGCCATAGTAACTAAATTAGATACCATTTTAGAAACTAAAAAAAATTGGTTTCTAAATTAGTTTCTATTATTGTTAAATAGTTTTTAAATTGTTATCTAATTAGCAATCAATGTTTTAACTACCAATTATTTAGTTTATAAATTTGGTGGGTAAAACCTTGCTAATTAAATACCAATTTAAAAACTATTTAATCATAATAAAAATTAATTTAGAAACCAAAATTTTTATTAGTTTCTAAAATGTTCTCTAATTTAGTTAATAGTGTAACTAATTATTTTGGTTTTTAAAAATAGATTTCTTTTTCATGATTTTTTTTAATTATATAACTGAATCTAATTAATTTCAACCAAACCAACTTTTACTATTAATCTATTGGTTTAGTTTTTCAAAAAATAATCTGAACAAGTAAAAATTATGATTTTATTTTTTCCTAAAATTTCATCTAAACCGATCATAAATACCTTATATAAGTTTTTTTCGGATTTTAAATTTTGATATATAAATTCAATTCTATATATTTCCGTTACTATCTTTCCCGTTAAATCTTATTTTGATAAAGATTACCAATATTGTTTAAAAAATATAATTACGCTAATTTAATACATTTAAATATAATATTAATATGAATTTAATTTATAATGATAATAATATAACTATGGATTTCATAATTAAAAATAGGAGAAAACATTTACTAACTTTAAAAAAAAATATGATTGCGAAATATTGGAATTTAGTTGTCAAAGTATTTAAAACAGAATAATTTAGATAATGCTCATCATACATTGTAACAGATATTTTTTTTAATTCTCATCCTATTAGTCGGTTATAGTTTCTTTTTTCTTACTAAGACGTTATTTCTATTATATGAGTATATCTCACAATTATACATGTTTTAAGAAATATTTTTTTCTTATGATATATGCATATAGCCCGTCAAAATAAGAAATATAATAATTTCGTCTTACATATTTTCCTCTTCAAAAACTCACATAAATAGTGAGATGATGAACAAAAAGTAACATAAAAAGCTAAGCTGTATAAAAATTGTGTTATAAAAAGTTGAATATGGTGTGCAAAGTCTTCATCATGGTAAAAGATTGTCATGTTAAATCTGGTGTTATGACATGTATGATGACAAT
>Ga0123342_1001930_pt1 | contig 34775 bp, 19 predicted proteins | sample Turbeawhitnodule_FD_89960 | JGI IMG/M metagenome (GOLD analysis project Ga0123342, IMG submission 89960) | Root nodule microbial communities of legume samples collected from Mexico - Turtle bean Mexico white nodule | ecosystem: Host-associated > Plants > Roots > Nodule | place: Mexico: Nepantla... | reverse complement strand
AAAATCATTTAATGCTCAGTCAAAGCACAAACCATTTTTCTGTTATGGTACCAAAACAAACAATCGGTTGTTTCCACGAATCAATCGGTTGTTTTAGTTTTGACAGCAAGTCAACCATAAAAATAGTTTTCAACCTTTTCTAAAAACACCTAAGTATAAAACAATCGGTTGTTTCGACAAAACAACAGGTTATTTTTCACTTAGCTTGAAAAACACGTTTTCTTTTAAAAAGATTGAGAGTACTTAAGCTTTGGATTCAATCAAGAGTGGATTACATATAAAATCTACCCCAGATCCTATCTAAAAGACAACTCAGCAACAACAAGCACAGTCAACCTTCATCATCCTTCAAAGGGTTTGGATTCTTCAAAGCTTGAACACCACTTGGTTCAACAAGAATTGACCACAATAGAATCATTTTGGGTTGAGTCCAAATTGACATGATCATCAAAAAGGCTGTTTGAAAAACACGTATAAGGCACTTCTATTTTATCTCTCATTGATTATAACTTTTTTTTAAATGAAACACTAAGTCGCCATTGGCAACCTTTATTGTAATGAATTCACCTTGCTACATATCAATCTATGTTGGTCTTGATGATAACAAATTTATAGCCTTTATCAATGTGATATTGCGTGATTGCAGTCAAAATAGTTTTTTGTTATGGAAACACATTCATTCAGTAAAGTGATACTGAATGTTTTGTTCGGACCGACTAAAGAAATGAACTTTATGGCTTGATGATGTGGGAAAAACAATGTCCTGGCATATGAACTCCTCATCATCCTCGTTTTCACTAAAATCATTTATCATATCACTGTTGATTGACACTTTCTCGATTGTTCTAGAACTTCTAGTAATGTACCCTACGTCCCTCTTCCATATAATAAATGAAATAATAATTTGGCATAGTAACACAATAATTTGACAGAGTAACATAAAATATTTACCTCCTCAATATGAAAACAAGGTAGGTTGTGGTTCACAAATGGAAGTTATGACAAATGTTTGTTCCTCATAAACTCTTGAATTAGGACATGAATGACATTGTTAAGTCCACATATATAATAACATTCTAAGACGTAAAAACATTTAAATTATGACAAGCATAATTGATTGAAGTTTTCCTATAGAATGTAGTTCATGAGTTGTCATTTACTATTACAAAGATGTGTTTTAGTTCAAGCAACACAACTTGCTCGTTTTTTTGCTATACATTGTTTGCACTAAATGAATTCAACTATCCTATTTTTTAACATTAACGTATTTAATTACTAACACTTTTAATTTCATAAGAAAAATTCAATTACACTACCTCTTTAACATCGTATTTGTTATCATTTTTTTATTAATATCGGTTTCAATTGGGCTTAAAAAATGATAAATATAACATTACAAATGAAGTGCCAAGTGTAATTTCTCCTTAAATGTCTGTATTTATATTTTAAATTCGATAAATACAACATTAAAATTCATAAATATAGCATTACAATTGGATGGATTCACTGGCGCAATGTTTATTTGTATTGATCCTCGAATTGAATACCAACCAAAGCAAAGTCAATAATCATGTGTTGGGCTTGCAATCTTGTGACCTAGGAAAGATGAAGTCGTTTCATGTAGGCATGACTTCACTAGACTAGAAGTCCTCTTGGCCTTAAACGACTTTAAAAGGGAATAAAAGTTCAACTTCTTCACATATGATCTTGTACCAGTCTTTGGTTCTGATTTCCAAAAACACCGTACCTTTAGAGATTCTTCAATGCTTTGTCATGCACTAGTGCACACACTTGACAACTTTAATTACCACTATTGAATTTCACTTATAGAGATTCCCCATGCACAAACTTACCTTGAATTAAAGTCGTTTATGCGTGAAGGAAAACAATGATTGAAGGACATGCATTAGGTATAAATTGAACATGTTTGCATAGTGTTAGGTGGAGGAATGCAACTTACCTTGCCTCTTGCACACTGATATAACAAGGTAAATAGCATACCTTGTCTACTCTAGCCATCACAGATATTGTGCCTTTTGTTTCTTTTATCTTCTTTGACTCATTTCAACCATCACTTCCTTTCATCCATTACTAGCTTGTGTTGTCTTTAAGACTGCATAGAGTGTCAGAGATAGTATATACTCAGTAAGTATGTTTAATATTTCAAAATTGTACATTAATATTCAAAATGTTTTACTTTGTTTGCCTTCTTTGTAATTATTTTTGTATAGGTTGGGATAAGAATGTCACAAAATCAACGATAGTCATCTGATATGTCTCTTTTCCAACTCCAACATAAAATGCCACAAAGGCTTTATGACAGAGCAATGAAAGATTACTTTGTCTTAGACCACATTCAATTTGAGTTGTCAGGTTTCGTGATCAACTTGATAAATGAGTAAAAAAATTATTTAACCATGTAGACTTTGGACAGTTCTTGTGTTTTTTGAATATTGACACCAATCACCACCTAATCAAAACATTAGTGGAAATGCGGAGAACATAAATAGGTTCCCTATGAAACACAACTACAATTACAATTACTTAAATACATAATATCCTTGATCACCTCCAGCCAAAATAGGTTCCCTATGAAACTACTAACAAACTTATTATTTTTCACATAATTGAAATTATTGTTAATTTTAGCCAGGTTTTTTGGAAGATTTAGTGGACTCCTTATCAGTGCAATGAAGTTAGTTCGCTCATTACAATTGATGTGCTTGTTGTAAGTCAGGTGGTTGTCTCTCTTATCTATTCTGCAACTGTCGAATTTCATCAAGTCACTACTGTAAAAACAACCTTTAATGACGGTTAAAAACCAAATTTGAAGATGCTTTTATAACTATCGTTAATAAGGGTTTCTTTAAAAAGCAACGAATTTTAACGACCATTATAAAACTGTGCTTATAAAAAAAGTGACACTTAATTCATAATTGTTGTTATTGTAGAAAAAAATGTGAATGATAGCTCAATTTTAATGATAATTCTAACCAAGAACCGTCGTTAAAAAAAACTTGGTGATGTTATTTGAAAAAGATTTTTGTTTAAAACTATCGTTAAAAGTATGCAATTTTTTAAATAAATTTTTGAATATTGCCATATATGCTTTTGTCCTGCATAATGTAACAAAATTTCATATAAAATAATGCACTGTAATGAATAAGTATATATAATATCATAATTTAAATATTAAAGATTACATATAAATAAGTACATAAACACCATAATTGTATATGAAAAAGTTCAAAATAAATAAATAAATAAAAAATAAAAATAAAATTATATATATATATATAATGTCATTCTAATTATTCATCTATCCTAAGGTGTTACACATGGTTACAAAATATTTTGACCATGTTGTCTTAACATACTCCAATGTTTCCGAATCTATCGATTGTGGGTCATTGAAAACACATAACATTATGAATGCATTGACCTCATTGAAGCATAATTCAAAAATATACCTAAATTTCAATAAGCTATTATTAATATATATAATAAATAAAGAGTATAAATGTTTTTATAATTGAACTTACATCATCCATAATTGCATAACTATTATGTTGATCTCTTGATTTTCGGATGTAAGTTCCAAGAAATCAGACATGTGAAAGTACAATGGTACATCATTGTGCCTACCAAAAGCATTGGCAACCCATGGAACCTCTACGACGGTTGTATCAAAAGTCGTAGCAAGATCCACCAATGCTGCTAGAGAATCATCAATGGAGAATGGTTTCTTCTTTTTCACAAAAATTTGTCTTAGGTTTCTGCTACTAATAAAAAAAAAATTAAATTAGTTAGTATATAACATATTTCATATGTAATCATATTAGTACGAAGATATACCATAGATTTTGATATAGGTCTCACTAGATGTCTAGGTCAGGAAATGAAAGTATGTAATGTCTCTACTACAATTATCACCTCTGATGTCGGCACACGAACTGCAAAATCACCATAAAGAACCTTCTCCACCGTGTCACTACAAAAAATTATGTATAAAGTGGCGGTTATTAATAACCGCCACAATTTATTATATAATACAACATTTTAGTAACCGCCACAATGATCCTTTAGAATATGTCATTTTTAACTGCGACAATTATCCTTAAGAATAAAATTTTCACGTTTGCTTTCCCTCTTACACCATTCCTCTTTATTTTATTATTATTATTTTTAAAACTTATTGGAAACTGATTTTGTTTTGAAAACCAGCGTTGCCTCCCACTATTTGGAAACCAGTGTTGCCTTCCATTCTTTGGAAACCAGCATCTTTCCCCTCTCTTCACTTCTTTCTGCTAACTCTCTTCCCTCTTTGTCTGCTAACACGACCTTCACGAAAACCTTACGCGACCTTCACTTTTCGCCATTGCCGCCTCTGCGCAAGGTTGTTTCAGGTTTGTGCTCATGCGCCCTAGACCCATCGTACTTCTGATTCTTGTTCATTGATCTCCTTACAAAATTACATGTTTGATGTGCTTTTGCTTTGTAGAGTGAACCGAGTTCTGAAGTTTACCTCAAATTCAAAGGCTTACAGGTTCCCAGATTCTACTCCCATGATTTGTTTGTATACTATTGTGTAATTTAATCCTTTTGTAGTCACTGTTTCTCAATTTTTTTTCTTTATTAAGTATTTTTAGTGAAATTATAGGGACATTGCAATTAGATATATCTATTGATTTGGATTAGGTTATGTTATCACAAATTTTGTTGGACTCACTTTTACGTTCGCAAAGTATGTTGGGTTGCAACGAAGAAAATTTGGGGAAAATTGATCCGGTGAAGAACTGATTCATTTGATCTAAGTAAATCGTGACAAATGCGAATTTACGGAGGTACGATGCATAATTATTTCATAACATGAAGGTTGAATTCATTCGTTGCAGTGGAGGTAAATGCATTGGTCAATTATTTATTTTAAAAACTTCAAGTGTGAGATGAGAAATATTTAAAAAATCTATTCAAAAGGTTGGAAGGAAGAGGCACATTGTGTAACATTGTGACCCCTTCATAACACTTACTAAGGGTCACAAATCGAGAAGAAGAATCATAATCAACATACAACTCACATTGGCTAGTTGAGTTAAAGTCACCCCTAATGGATCAACCGCTTAACAACTCCCTTTAGTGTTAATTCCTTAATAGGAGGCGAGTCATGTTGTATCATAGCAGGTGGTTGTTTCGAGAGTCATAAACCCTCCAACCACTTATCTAAACCCCTTTTAACAACAGTTCCTCACATAACTATAATTACCAAAATGTCACCGCTCTATTTTTAACAACGGTTTTCTAATAAGCATTGTTATAAGGGGTCGTGGTTTTGATATTTTGTACTAGTGAGTTGACCAGGTGGTACGACAGTTATGGTTTTGATAAGACATTTCAACGGACCCATGCAAACTCAACTAGATTCATAAAGAGGACGAGTGAGGAAAACCAAATAGGTTTTTGCCGCAATATCACGAGCGGTAACGATGTGGAATGATTGAAAAAACCATTTAATTGAAGGAATTCTATTCAACAGAAATGGTCATTTGCGTGATAGTTAAGCATGCATGCAATAGAACATCCGACATACTATCCACTACATCTCACAATGACTTTGTAAGTTAATTTCGCAAACTGTTTAATATTGTACTTTTTTTCAACTCTAAAATAATTATTTTTCAATAGTACAACACACCAATCAATACTTAGCTAGCTCATTTGCAAACTCATCATCATATTGGGTATTTTTTCAAAATGTTCGACAATTTGAACAATAATCTTTTCGTCAGTCTACTTCCTTAAACCAACATAAATGTTCAGATATATGAACAACCATCGTAATATGTCTGTCCAATTTCTATACCAACAAGTTTTGTCCACTTACACCATATTTCCATCCCAACCAAATCTTTTTTTCTGGTGCCACATATGTTTGGTACTTCAACAATGACACCACCCTCCATTTTTCATCTAGTTTTCTCCATGCAGTGTTATCGACTCACGATGCCTTCATACAAGTCTGGTATTTCAAATCAGGACAACCAAAGGGAAGGAAATGATGATGATAGTCAACCTCCACCTCCTCTTAATACATCTACTAAACATGACCCATAAAGACAACGTCCAAGACAAGGAAGAAGACCATCATATGACACAAGATCTCATTTAGTTTGTTTTTCGTTATCTAATAATAATTATGTTATTTTTTATGTTATGTTCCTTTACTTAATCTAATAGTTTTATTTGTTTTATTTACTAATACTTTTTTACACACCTAAATAAATACACATACAACACATTAATATAAAATAAATTACACATACTCAAACCCAACCGTAATTCATTAACATTTAATAAAAAAAACTATTTATTATTAAAAAAAATATAAACCAACAAATCTTAAAACTTTCTACACATATATATTAATGAAAAATTACTTAAATAATTAGAAATAATAATTTAGTACATAATATACAATTTATCAAATATTTTTTTTATTTTAATTTTAAAATATTACAAAATTCAGTTAAATAGTTTGTTAAATAGTTTTTGTGCCAATTTTATTTTTCATTAATTTCAAAAATCAAAAAACAACAATTTCATTAATTCTTAAATCAAAAATTAATTTTAAAAAAAATTATTAATTATTCTACAACTCTTTAAATTTATTTATTTATATATATATATATTATAAATATTACTTATTCACAGAATTTTATTCAACACATATATTGATTTTTTCTTATTAATCATAAATTACCAAATAATTTTAAAACCAAAAAATCTTAGACAAATTGTGCATGCAAAGCACGACTTCAGTGTAAAAAATACACAATTGAAATCGTCACTCTCATGCACACGACTTTAGTTATATAATTTTTACACTGAAGTCGTGCATCACGACTTTTGTAATTTGTACTGAACTCATGAACCCTAGTTACAACTTTTCTCATCTTAGTCAAACTTGTGCTCAAATACACAACTTTCTCATTTAAAAAATATACACAACTTCCTTTGTTTGAAATTATCATGCTCTAACACAACTTACCCAAAAAAGAGTAATTAAGAAAATACAAGTACGGATAAAATTACACCATTTTAGTAAAGAAATCTAAAATAAATTATATGTAAATATACATAGTAGAATAACATGTTTTCCCTTTCATACTATTTTTCTATAAATCATACATTGTATATTTATAATAAATTGTAATTAAGTTTTCTGAAAATCACAAACATGTTTCTTATAAAATATCACTTCCTTTAGAAATGAATATTATTCAATAGAACAACTAGTGGGTCCAGGTTCACTCTCGGTTGGGTGTGTGTACCTGCAAGGTGCTCCAGTGATAAAGTCAAAATCAGTTTGCTTAATTTATCAGAAAAAATACTCTACTTACCTATTAAACTGATCACCTATGTTTAGTGCTCATTGTTGAGGTTTAACTTGATTGAGCTTTTACTTTTTACACCTTGCAGTTACTAAATGTATTTTTAGTGTGTTGGACTTATTTGTTGGGTCTTGATATAGTGTTATCTTATTTTATTATTTACTTATATCATCTTGACCTTATTCATCTTTTAATATGCTAACGTCTTTTCGGCCTTTCGACCTCTCAGCCTAGTCAGTACACTAGCTCCCCCAAGCATGAGGATTTTGGAAATAACGAAATGCCGATAAGAATCGCCAAATTTTTGAATTTGATTAACATTACCTTTTTGTTTTTAGGTATCTTATATATTAAATTCCCTTTGTACAGAAGATCACATCGTTTTGTGTGCATGATGATTACCGTGACATTGATTTGAAATGTCTATAATCCTTGGCCATAGGATGCATCAGAATCTAACGGTCAAGATATTGCGTTGTTTCATTTGGAAGAGGTTTTTTATTTCTTTAAATAGTTGTTCTTCAATAACGATGGCCCACTACTTCTGTTGCATTTGTCTCATTGTGGCTGAGAAGTATTTCTGCAAATTTTAGAAGGTATTATGTCTTCTTCCTCAAGCTCTATTTCTAATTTTGGTGTGGATTCAGGGTTTTCGAGCACAAGTTATCAAGCTGCTGGGAGAGTGGTTGAAGACATTAATAGGAGCATTCATTTTGCTGCTTCATCAACAACTATATCGATTTCCAAGAATAAAGCTTCCATTGGTTTACCTTCAAGTGATGAATCTTTGGATATTGAAGCTGAAGAACAAGTCGAAAGGGCAGAAGAAAATTGCAGTCTGAGACGAGGTTATGAATGGGTTGACTATAGTGTCCGAGATTATTTCTCCCAGTGTCATTGCTCTTTAGCCCTTCATATATTTTTGTCAAATATTTCTATTTATTCTCTTGATGCTACTAAAGAGGTTATCTTTTTTCGGCGTTGTAGGGCTATTGATAATGATTGTCATGGTCGTGAGAGTAAGGCTTGTGAATTTTTTATGTTTATGAATTCTTTTTACTAATATTCATGTTCGGTTTCCTCTTGGTGAATTCTAAATGGGTATCCTTCGCCTTCTGAACGTAGCTCCTACTCTATACCACCCTAACTGTTGGGCTTCAATGTAAGTTTTTCGCATTGTTTGTAAATTTCTTTCTTTAACTCCTACTTCTGAAGTTTTTCTTCATTTTTATAGTTCTCAACCTGGCAAGTCCAGTTGCACCTTTAATTAGTCGGTCTAAGGCTTGTTTGCTTTCACCTTTTACTTCCTCTTATAAAAATTTCAAAAGAGGATTTTTTAAACTTCTTATAGAGGAAGCCGAAAAGAAATATTTTTATGATGGAAATGTTCCAAAATTTCCTTTCTACTGGACTAATACTCTTTTAAATTTCAACTCTTGGTCACGTCATTCAATGAAGTCAGAAGATCTTCAAGTCCTTTCAGTTCTAGATCACTTATCCTGAAAGCTTCCCACTCATGGTTCGCTACGAATTTACCTCTCCCCCAAATCGAAAAGAGACTTTATCAGTATGCTTTTATTCTAATTTTTTTGTCTTTATAAGAGAGTTTAACTTTGCTAATTTTTCTCTTGAATTGCATGTTTAATGGCTTCTATTCATCCGAAAGGCCAAGCTTACTTTCAAAATCTTATGAACAAACCTGGTGGCACTACCCCTAAGCCGAGAAGAGAAGTCGAGGTTGTAGAGCCTATTACTGGGTTGATCCTATTCCTGAAAGCACTCGTACTGACCTCAAAAGAAAAGTAAGAAAAGAGATAGAGGTAGCATACGGTCTCCTTCATCACCAAGGCATCATTGTCATGGTGCTAGTTGTTCTTCTAAACCTCTTTCGGAGAGTCTTTTTGGTGCTTCCATGCGGTTTTCACAATCCGTTGGGTTTAACTTGAATGGACGAGAAATGAAAGTCTTTCGGTCAGCAAAAGTTCCTTGATTGGCGAATCAGCTATTAAGCTTTCTACTCAATGTTTGCTGATTTCTAAAAGGTTTAAAGAATAAGTTGTAAATGGTGTTTCCACCACTGAGCATGAAAATTTAAAGAAAGAGCTTGTTGAATATGGAAAGAGTCTTCCATTTGCTCATGATGCTAATGTTGCATTAACTGCTCAAGTTAAAGAGATTTCAGATGTTCATTCTTGTTGTGATGCTGAGAAAGAGTCTTTAAAACATGAAATAGTTGTCCTGGTCACCAAAAGACTTTCTTTACAATTCTAGAAAGAAAAATTAAAAGGGGGCTTGAATGGTTTATCTTCTTCTAAACATGTTAATTTTGAGAAGATAATTCAATCGGAGAAAGATTTAGAAGAAGCTCAAAATTTTTGTAATAGAACAACACTAGTTGGGATTTTCAAAAGCTCTCCAATAAATTGAATACTTTCACGAGATTCCTTTGAATTAAGGTAACTTTGATGTTCGAAAAGACTTTCACAATATGAATCTCATTCCCATTAAAGAAATTCCTTAAGAAGAAGGTGAAGAAAAAGTCGTTAACACCAAAGATGTCATTGTAGATGTTTAGTTATCTTAGTTTTTTTTTTTATGTACTTCTCAGTCATTAGTTACCAGTTTTGTGTACTTTGATTTGACCTTTGCCAACCAAATTGAACCTATCGGTTTTAACATAACACAATTTCATTATTATTATCTTTCCTTTTTTTATAAATTTTATTATTGATTTATATGAGTTTTCAACTAATCAACTTGGTATAAAACAAATCATGGAAAATGAAAGAATACAAATTTCCTTGAACCAAAGTTTGTGATTCTTTTGAAAGTTTTTATGCCGAATACTAGTGATTTTTTTGAAAGTTTTTTTGCCGAATATTTTTTATATGATAAATCAGGTTTCACTTTGAATCGAATGCATTTTCGGTTAAGTGTTTTTAAGCCAACATTATTTAAATGAAATTAACTGAGAGTTTTTACTTTATGAAAAGTACTTTCTTTCATGAGAAATCTACTTGACATGATTATTTCTTTGGCTAAGAACATTAAGTTTAACGAGATAAATTTCTTTTGAAACGTATTTGTTGAAGATGGTTGCTGCCCCTTCAAGACATGTGTTTAATGAAGTCATTAGTGTACATTTCATGTATAGTTGTATTTCCTTTAAGAATGTCTTAGGTATAAGTTAGAGGTTGTTTAAGAGTAGGCTTTTTGCTGGGTAACTCACCTCTCAACCCCTGACCATGTGATAAGAGCAAGCACAAATTTTCTGAAACTGTTTTTCACATGTTTTTCAAAAACATCCTTACTGCATAAAAATAAATATGTTCTTTTCTAAATGAATGGATTCTTTTTTAAACTGATGCATTGACTAAGTCTTTCGAAAATCAGGTTTTGTGCATCAAGTATTTTGACTAAGTCTACACTCTTTCAAAACGACTGTGTTTCAATAGGTAAGTCTTTTATGTTATCGTTTTGAAAAATAAATTTGTTCATCTATAAATGAATAGATTCTTTTTAGTCGGGTGCAGTGTTTATCTTAAAAGGTTTTTTTCGTTTTGTCCTTGCACCAGAGTAGTTGACTGAGTCTCCTTCACATAACAGATTCTCTAACTGCTTTTGAAAATAAATTTGTTCATTTTATTTTTAATAAGCTCTTTTTATAACAACTTTAACTGTTTTTTTTTTTTTAAATTTGTTATAAGTTGTTTCTCTATAAAAAGAAAACTTGTTCCTACGTTTAAAGTTGAATCATACAATTGAGAAAACAAGTTTTACAACAAAGAATTAAGGATTTACAGAGAATTAGCATGTGTTCTTGAAAGATTTTACAAATCAAAAGTGTGCTTGTTCTTGGTTGGCTCTAAGACTTGGTGAGAGGTGTTGCTACTGTTTGAGCAATCTGTTCTACTGGTCTAAGACAGATTTCTGCATCCTCTATCGGGTGTATTCGTTTCATATTTCATATCTTGTAAAAGTGTGGTTGTAAACTCTTCTTGATAGGGTTTCTTGAAGAGTTGTGTGTGCTGGAATAGTGTTTTTCAGCAAGGTTTACCATGTTCTTGTAGGGTTCAAGAACAGTGGTGTTTTGTAATTGTTTGAATTATGTTTTAGTGAATTCCACCTTGGATTAGGTGAAGACTGGATGTAGCTCATTGGAGTGAACCAGTATAATTGTTTTGTGTTCATTCTCTCATAATCCCAGCACTCAATAACTGCTAAATAAATTAAACTGTCAAGAAATAAATTTGTTCAATCGTAATTGAATCTGTTCTTTCTGGGCACGGATATATTGTTCTTGTTTTTCTAAAGAACTTCTGCATAAATTCATATGTGTTGAAACATCAGTGAATTTTGTACTCTGAGAAGGCTAATACAATTTGTTAAGTGTTTTGGAAAAATCAAACATTAGCTTTGCATTCAAAGGTTGTGATTAAATTTACTGTAGCTCACTGTTTTAATTCCGCAAAAGTCAATTTGGATTTTGCCTGCAAATCATCTAATTCAATCTTAAAATCAAAGATTATTCAACTGAGATAAACACCTTAAAATACATAAACAATATAAAAATAAATTTGTTCATTGGTAGATAAATCAATTTATTTTCTGTGTACTGTGACAATATCTGATTATGTGCGAAACTTTTAAAAGGTCAATTCACCCCCCCTCTAGAACTTTGACACTATTGAACCCAACAGTATTCACTTGAATTGAAAACATTTTTTGCCTAGAGTTTTGTCTTCTTTCTTTTAGCTTGGAGATTTTGCTTTTGGCAAAATAGATTTTTCTCCTGAGGGATTCACTTATGGTGAAAACTTCCTTATCGAAGAGTTTTATATTGAATGAAATAGATTCTTCTCGAGAGGGATTTACTTAGAGTGAAAATGTCGTTAACCGAGATTTTTAGATTAAATTAAATAGATTTCTCTCGGGAGGGATTCACTTATGGTGAAAACGTCCTTAACTTAGATTAAATGAAATAGATTTCTCTCGAGAGGAAATCACTTGGAATGAAAACGTTCTTAACCGAGAGTTTCAAATTAAATGAAATAGATTTCTCTCAGGAGGGATTCACTTGGAGTGAAAACATCCTTAATCGAAAGCATTAAATTATATAGATTTCTCTCGGGATGGATTCATTTGGAGTGAAAACGTCCTTGGCCGAGAGCTATTAATTTTGACAATATATATTTCTCTCGGGAGGGATTAACTTGAATGAAAACTTCCTTGGCCAAGAATTTTTATTTTTCTTTCCTGAATAGAAGAATGAGAACACACTTTTTTAAAAATGATTTCTTCATTTAACAGCTCCATCTCGGGAGTGAATCTCTTTTGGACTGAGAAAAACATCCTTGACCGAGAGATATTATGTACATTAATTGAGTCTTGACACCATACTTACAACTATTTAACTGAAATAAAACTTCAAATAACTTGTATTTCATGGTCTCGGAATTGCTTTTCCATCCAGAGTTTCCAATTTGTAGCCTCCATTTTGTAAATTTTTAGTTATTTTAAATGGTTCTTCCCAATTTGGTGCTAGCTTTCCCTGAGTTGGATCGTTGCTTGCTTATGTCCTCATTCACCATACTAAATCTCCTTCATTGAAAGTTTTGGCTTGACTTTTGTATTAAAACTTTTACACACTCTTCACTTTACTACTTCTTCTCTAATCTTTGCTTTCTCTCAAAAATCTTCTATCAAGTCTAAATTTGTTCTAAGACATTCATTGTTTATTCTCAAGTCTTCTATTTGTCTTCAAAATGTCGGCTCGCCCACCTCCACTAGTGTCATGCATTAGTACCATAAGCAAGATTAAATGGAGTTTCTCCAGCTGATGTTTGTGGCATGCACCTATATGCCCATAATATTTCAGAAAATTTCTCGTCCCACAGTCCCTTAGCATTTCCAAGTCTTCTTTTTAGTTGAACAAGAATGATTTTGTTGGAAAACTCTACTTGTCCATTCATTTGTTGATGTTCAATTGCAGTTGTTATTGGCTTGATCCCTAGATCTGCATAGAATTCCATAAGGCTTTTTATCAATAAATTGTCGGGTATTGTCAGTTATTATGGTATGTGGGATACCAAATCTACAAAAAAATATTTTTTCAAAAAAATATTTGAACTAGTTGATTCGTTACTCTTGTAAGAGCTTTCGCTTCTATCCATTTTGTGAAATAGTCTATTGTCACCACTAAAAACTTTGTCTGCCATCGTCCTAGAGGAAACGGACCTAAAATATCCATTCCCCATTTTACAAATGGCCATGGCAAAAAAATTTCTTGTAATTCTTGAGATGGGATATGCTTAAGATTTCCAAACTCCTAACATTTTTGCAAGATCTAACAAATGTATTACAATCTTCTTGTACTGTCGACCAATAATACTTGGCACGCAAAACCTTTGTTGCCATTGTTCAAGCACCACAATGTAATCCACAAAGTCCTTCATGCAACTCTCGGAGAATGTACTCAACTTGTTGTTGCAAAAGACATTTTAACAATGGAGTTGAATGCCCTCTTTTATATAAGTCATTTCCTATCATAAGAAATTTAGTTGTTTTTCTTGCAATATTAACGTCGTTCTCGGCACCTTGCTTTTGACTCTTGATCACTTACGTATACATAATAATCCAATCATCTTTAGTTGTTGTGGTTGTTAAACATTTTTATACTCCAATTGTCATACTTTTCATTGTTTGTTGTAAGATTGAATTGTGTTGAGTCTGCCATCTATGACTAGCTAACTTGGACAATGAATTTGCTCTTGAATTTCGCTATCTCGAAATATGCTCAATTTCGGCCTTGTTGAACTTTTGCATGATATTTAAGACTTTATGATAATATTGTAACAGCAAAGGATCTTTTACCTGATACTCTGCAAATGAACTTCATAGCTCCCATGTCTCTCGCAAGAATTAAACATGCAATTGGAGCTTCATATTCTGCTTGATTATTAAAAGTTTTGAACTTGAATCTTAAAGATACTTCAAGTTGAAAATGTCTCGGTCCTTCCAATATTATTTTTGTTCTGCTTCCTTTCTTGTTTGATGATCCATCTACATATAAAGTCCACATTTCTTCTTCAAATGGTGTTGTCGACAACTCGATGATGAAATCTACAAGAGATTGTGCTTTGATTGTTCCTCTCTGTTCATATTTTATTCCAAACTCTGAAAGTTCAATTTACCACGCTATCACTCTTCCGGCAAGTTCTGGTTTTCTTAAAACTTTTGCTATCGAACAGTCGATTCTCACTATTATCTAATGATTCTGAAAGTATGGTCGGAGACTTCTTGCTGCATACACTAAGGTAAGGGCTATTTTCTCTACAAGTTGGTACCTAGTTTCGGCATTTTGTAAGGCTCAACTCACAAAGTAGATTGGATTTTGTTCCGGAAACTCATGGACTAAGGCTACTCCTAGGGCTTCATGTGAAGTTGCTAAATACACAATGATGGGTTGGGATGACACTCGTTTTACTAAAAATTGGTGGTTCAACTAACACTTTTTTATCATTGAAAAGGTTTGCTCACATTGCTCATTCCACTTGAAAGCTTCTACTTTTCTCAACAATTTGATTATAGGTTTTGTATTTTCAGCAACACTGGTAAGAATCTTGCCAAGGTAGTCAACCTTCCAACTAACCTTTGAACTTCTTTTAGGTTAGTCGGACTTCTCATTTTCAAGTTTGCTTTACAATTATCAAGATTTGTTTCAATCCATTTGTTGGTCATCATAAACCCTAAGAATTTTCCACCTCTCACCCCAAAAACACATTTCTCAAGGTTCAACCTTATGTCATACTTTCTCACTCTTGCAAAAACTTCAATAGATCTTTAACATGACTTTCCACTTCACATGACTTAACAATCATGTCGTTTACATACACCTCCATATTCCTCCCAATTTGTTCTTTAAACACCTTATCCATCAACCTCTAGTATGTTGCCCCCGCATTTTTCAATCTGAAAGGCATGACTTTATACCAATAGTTAGCCACCTCAGTAGTAAAAGGCATCTTCAATACATCAGGCACATACATTTGTATTTGATTATACCCTGAATAAGCATAAAAAACTCATCATTACTTGACCAAAAGCTCCATCCACCAACCTATCAATTAGGCAACGAATATGAATCTTTCGAACATGCCTTGTTTAAATTTATGTAATCAGTGCATATTCTCCACTTTTTACTTGACTTTTTTACCAACACTACATTCGCCAACCAAGTTGTATACTGAATTTCTCAGATAAATCCGGCTTGCAAAAATTTCTTGGTTTCTTCAAAAGCTGCCTTTCTTTTCTCTTCCCCCATCCTCCTTCTCTTATGTGATATCGGCTCGGCATAAAGACAAATTATGGGAAATGACACTAGGATTAATCCCAGGTATATTTGTAACCTTCAATGCAGACAAATCCTTATTTTTCCTCAAAGTTTTAACCAACTCATTCATCAATTTTCAGGCATACTCCCTCCAACATACATGCACTGCTTTTCAATCTCTCCTAACTGAATAAGTGTTGTTTCCTATTTTGGCTCCATCCTTTCTTCATCATGCATTCTCGAATCTAAATCAACCATTGTAATCAAATTTCTTTCATCCTCCCTTCTTCTCGATATTCTCGGTTCTTGAACTATTTTGAGGCTTGCCATATAACATTCTCTTGTTGGTCTTTAATCAATATAAATAGTTGCAATTTCTCCTTTTTTTTAGTTGGAAACTTTATAGCCAAGTGTGGTGTTGACACTATGGCTCCTAGCTTGTTCAATGAGGACCTCCCCAATAGAGCATTGTACGAAGTGCATGCATCAACAACTAAGTATCTGATTTTAATTGTTTTCGTCACATTTCCCTTTCCAAACGTTGTTCTCAAAAATATAAATCCCTTTATATCTACCCTTTCACCCAAGAACCCAATTATTTCTTCTTGGCATGGTATGATATCTTTTTCCCTCAAATTTATCTTTTGAAAAGTCACCCAAAATAAAATATCAACAGAACTTCCTTGATCCACCAGAGTCTTTATGACTGCATATTCTATTATCTCCAATGTAATCACCGTTGGATCATCTTGTTCCAGATCAATCGCTTGAAAATCTTCATCTGTAAACATAATTGTTGGTATGCTTCTCTTTTTAAAGACAGAACTTATTGTTCGAGCATTTCTCAAATGTTTCTTCCTAGTAGATGATGATATTCCCCTCCAGCAAATCCTCTATAAATTGTATTAATAAAGCCTCTGACAGGTCTTCCTAAACTTCGTTCTCGACTTCTTCTACTTTGAGGACTTTGATTATTTCTCTCTTCTATCCTTTCTACCCTTCTCTCGTCCCTCCTACGAAATCGTTCTTCTCTTTTATTCCCATACCTCTTTTCTCGATGTTCTGGACTTCTTCCCCTTTTCGCTACTCCCCAATCTCTTACAAAACGCTTCAATTGTCCAACTTGAACTAACTTTTCTATTTGTTCTTTCAATGTTATGCATTCTTCTATGTGATGACTGGAATTTCGGTGATATTGACGGTGTTTGCTTTTATCAGCTCGTTCCCGTGTTCGTGCTTTTCTCGGTGTTGGTATTATCTCTGTAGCCATTGCCTCTTGTAATATCCAAGCTTGATTAGTACTTAAAGGTGTATAATATGGAAATTCTTGTCCACGAGGTCCTTCTCTATCTCTTCTGTATTGCCGACCTCCTTCTCTTTCATTATGTTTCTTTTCAACTACACCATCAACTCTTACTTGATTCTAAAAATCCCTCAACTCTTCCATTTGCATAAACTTCATTGCACGCTCCTCAACTAGTCAAGATTAGTTGTTGGTTTTTTACAAAGGCTATTGACAAAAGGTAATGGCTGTAATGTTGTGATCATATGATGTATTGTTACTTATGGACTTAGATTGTGTATACTCAATGCCACCTTTCCAAAACGTTCCACAAACAACCTAAGTGATTCTCCTTTCTCTTGCCTTATATTCACTAAAGTGATTGAAGTCAGATGATGTGGTCGACTTGTAGCAAATTACGCTCCAAACTTCTCAATGAGTGTATTAAAATAATCAATAGATAACGGTGGCAAAGTGGTAAACCAACTTAACGCTGCTCCCTTTAAAGTGGTGGGAAATACTCGACATAAAATGGCATCGTTCCAGGTATACAAGCTTATTTGTGTTGTATAAATTGATATATGTTCTTCAGGATTCATGGTTCCATCATACTTATCCATAGTTGGATTTTCCAGTTCTCAGGTAGTGAAGTCTCTATGATTCCTTTAGAAAAAAGAATTTCTTCCCACAAATGTTCCAAAAAAAGTACTCGATGTTTTTGGTCGCCTCCTTTGCATCACTTCAAAACTTGCCTCATTATATGTACTCTGATGAATATGCCTTCTCAAGTCAACAATATCTAATGAAGTTGTATTTAGAATTGTTTCTTCATGCAACTTTTGTTTCATATATGCATTTTCATCTCTCAGCATGTTCAACTCTTCTTCGTTGTTTCTTTTTAAAGTTTCAAACTCCTCTTGCAATCTCATCAACATAGCCATTGACATGGCATTCGGGTTGTCTTCTTGTCCTCCCGCTTGGTCTCCTCTTCGACTTGCCCCCCTTTACTTCTTCAATTAACTTGCTTCGGGGCCCCACGGTGCACACCTAAATGTTCTTACAGAGCCTTTTAAACAATTAACTTTTCTTCTTCTCCTCCACACAACCTTTCGGTCTTTGACTATTAACTTGAGCTTTTGATTACTGGATCAATTGACTTAAACTTTCTTTGTTATGTAGGCTTGGGCTTGTTCAGGCTCACTCTTGGTTGGATGTGTGTACCTGCAAGGTGCTCCGATGATTAAATTCAAATCAGTTTGCTTAATTTATCAGAAAAAAACACTCTACTTACCTATTAAACGGGTCACCTATTTATAGTGCTCATTGTTGGCTTTACCTTGATTGGGCTTTTAATTTTCACGCCCTGCAGTTACTAAATGTATTTTTAATGTTTTGAGCTTATTTGTTGGGTCTTCATAGAATGTTATCTTATTTTATTATTTATTTATATCATATTAACCTTATTCATCTTTTAATATGTTAACGATCTTTCGACCTATTCAATACTATAGTCATTACATATAATAGTCTCATTAGTTACCTTTAACACTCGTAGAATATACTCTAAAGAGTAATTTATTTTCTTAGTAAATTTAAAATTTTCTATAATAGAATATAATATTTGGATAAATAATTTTAGAAGAAGTTAAAATTAAAAGTATAGAAATTCTACTTAAAATTATAGAATTTAATTTTTTACAAAAAATAAGAATTTAAATTTTTAATTTTATCCTTTCGTATATCTATGTTTTTTTTTCTAACTTGTGAATCTTGAATTGAATGATACATACAAACTCTTGAAAGATTAAAAATTTAAATCAAAACAATTTAAATTAAATACAAAAGTTTGTCTTCATTGTGGATGTTCCTCCCATCCTTGGTCAAACTTTTGAAAATGAACCTATCTAGACAGCTATTTGATGCTGAATGTGTATAGTCCATAAAATAATTTCAATTTATACAAAATCAAATATTTCGTGAATAACACATAAAAATATAAAATTTCCCTAAAAATTTCAAAGAAACACATAATGAAAGATTTACTTCACCCAAAAATAACCATAAGTTTATAGAAAGGATATCAATTTGTACAAAATCAAAATAAATGCCACAAAACATAATAATAACATTAAACTGCAACATTATTATAATAAACATGTCGTTATGGTCATTGTCATTTAATAGACTAACTAAATCATTTTGCCATAAAAAACTTTATTCATTTTTTCGAAATAACTTTATAGAAGAGATTTATATAGAAGAATTAACCATCCACATGTTCTGAGTAAATAATATGATACAATAGAATAAACATGATAAGCACAATTCAATTAGTCAACTTTTATAATTCTGAACTCCAAAACTTTTATAGAAGTTGTTAGCAAACACTTCTTTGGTTTTTTTATAATAGAAGTTTAAGGTTTAAACTAAGAAAAAAAATTATTTTTTATTTTTAATATAATTTTAAGTTATTTATTATAATCTTATATTTCAATATACATTTATATGTTATTATATTTTATTTTCATTATAATTATTTTTTTCTTATTAGTTAAATTAAGAATATAATTAAAAAAAATTATATTGTCTTCGAATTTTAAAAATAACATAAAAAAACATAATTTAATTAAACATTGACCATTAAAAGAGAGGGATTAGTTATTAGTTAAAGTACTTTTCTTCTTGAATATTCTCGTTAAAATGTATTTAATATTGTATTAATATTCAGTGATTATAGGATAGAGTGAGAAAAATTCGTATTTGAGGTTATAATCACATAGTATTAGCTATTTCTTTCTTATTTTTGTTATACAACTATAGGATTCCCAAAAGGAGATAGTATTGTTAGTATTTGTACCGGTATGGGCGAGGCCGACTCCTGGTCTCCCTGATCGAGACCCACCTGACTGCCCGAAACCTGGTCTACCTGACCGATACCAGGGGAACTTGGCCGAGACGACGATCCTGACGGCCTACCTGGCCGAGACCTGAGAGACTTGGCCAAGACCTGAAAGACTTGGCCAAGACCTGAAAGACTTGGCCAAGACCTGAAAGACTTGGCCAAGACGACCGAGACCAGAGAAACCTGGCTGATGGCCGACCCATACCAGGGGACCTTGGACGGCGGTCGACCCCTATTACAGTTAACGCTCAAACCAAGGTTAGTGAAGTTAATCCATCATTAAGAATTAGGTAATGCAACCCTAAGCGGTATCCACTCCGATAAGCGGGCCCAACGAGGTAGGCACATTAGAATAATATAAATAGCACGCATCCCAAGGAGTAAGGTATGTCATTTATTACTATTCACCTACCAGAAAACCATCACCAACGGGCAGGCCGAGGCCGCCAACAAAGTCATACTCAACGAGCTGAAAAATCGGCTGGGCAAGGCAAAGGGCCGATGGACCGAGGAGTTGATCGAGATACTTTGGGCGTACAAGTGCACCCCCCAGACTACCATGCACGAGACACCCTACAGCCTGACATACGGGACCGAGGCCATGATCCCGGTTGAGGTGGTCGAGCCCACCATACGACGGCAGATGTTCGACCTCACCCTAAACAAGGAAAGCCTAGCGGTCAACCTCGACTTGGTAAGTGAGTTTCGTGACAAAAGTAGGATTCGGGAGGCCGCCTGCAAAATCCGAGCGTCCAGACGGTACAACACATAGGTCCGGCCGAGGAGTTTCCAGAAGGGCGACCTCTTCTGGAGAATGCACAGCGATGCGAAAAAAAATGAAGGGAAATTCTCGTCCAACTGGGAGGGGCCTTTCCGAGTCCGAGAAGTCGCAAAGAGGGGAGCTTATCATTTAGAGTGACTTTCAGGCAAAATTGTACCGAGGACGTGGAATGTCACGCACCTCAAGTTCTACTACAGCTAAAATTAATAAAGTCACACACTCTTTCCTCACCCAACCAAGGAGGTTTTAACGAGGCGTTTTCATCAAAATATCGGCATGATTCTTTTGCAAATACTCGGCTCGGTCTGGATGAAGCCTTAACCGGCATACCCTGCCGAGACCGACCCCTAGGTTTGGTCTGGATGGAGCCTTAACCGACATACCCTGCCGAGACAGACCCCTAGGTTTGGTCTGGATGGAGCCTTAACCGGCATACCCTGTCGAGACCGACCCCTAGGTTTGGTCTGGATGGAGCCTTAACCGACATACCCTGTCGAGACCGACCCCTAGGTTTGGTCTGGATGGAGCCTTAACCGGCATACCCTGCCAACACCTCTCGTGGTAAGTGGCCGACCGCCCAACTCATCTTGCTCGACTTAACAATAGCAATTAATGGCCGATCGCCCAAATAAACTTTCTCGATTTAACAATCGTAATTAATGGTCGATCGCCCAAATGAACTTGCTTGATTTAACAATCGCAATAAATGGTCGATCGCCCAAATGAACTTGCTCGATTTAACAATCACAATTAATGGTCGATCGCCTAATTTAACTTACTCGATTAAACATTCTCAATTAATGGCCGATCGCCAGATTCAAATTATATTTACTCGGTTAACATTGTAATTAATGGTCGAACGGCTATATAAATCGACACCTTTACTTGTGAAAATCCTTAAAATAACAAGGGCAAAAGGAGGAGGTCACATCCCGGCCTCAGAGGAAAGTAAAAGCAGGAAAAGGCCACAACCTGGCCAAAGGCTAACCTAATCCTAAATCTCTATGCATTCTCCCTCCTCGGCCTCGGCCTCCCCCTCCTGGGTCCCGGCCGCTTGAAACTCTTGTGCCACCAATGTCCCCACCTCGGCGCTCGGGACCAACTGACCCTGGTAAACCTCGTAATCCATGTCGAAGTCACCAGAGGCCGGCGGCCCCCCATAAAGAACGTGGGCCTGGCGCACGGCTCAGTCGAAGCATTGCTTCAGGAGCTCCTCCGAGTCTTCATAATTTTTTTCAAGCTCCGCCTCGACCTCATCTTTGGCAGCTTATAGGGGGCCAGCTCCGTGGCCGATCACAAGAGTTTTTCATCCCTCTCCTCGACCAATTTCTTCAGAGAGACGTTCTCAGCCGCCACCCTCAGCTTTTCGGCCTTTTCCTCCTCCAGGAGTCGCTTTGCCTCAGCAGCCTCGCTCTGGGCGATCTCCCTCTCGGCCCCCTCCCGAGCAATCTTGGCCGAAAGCTCATTGTTTGCAGCCAACGACTGCTTCAGGTTGTCGGAGGCCTCGGTCAGCCGATGCTCCAACAAGGACACCTCCTCGGCGCGGCGGTCCCGGCCGTGCATGCCTTGCTCGAAGAGAACGACCGAGCGACATAGGAGCTCCAAGCCACTCCTTAACAAATCTGTGGGGGAGACCGCCCGGATTGACTCTCGAGTCTCATCGGGGAGTGCTACGCGAACTCTTCGCGTGAATTGTAAGCCACCCCCAAGAGATCGAGGGTCGACGGCCTACCCCGGCCTCAGCAGACCCAGACGCGCGCTTCGCGCGCCTAGGGGAAGAACCGCCCGCCACGACCACCTCTCGACGAGGAGGGGGCGTCGACATGGAACCAGGCCTACCTGGCCGAGACCTGAGAGACTCGGCCGAGACAGCCGAGACCAGGGAAACCTAGCTGATGGCCGACCCATACCAGGGGAACTTGGCCGGCGGCCGACCCCTATTACCGTTAACGCTCAAACCAAGGTCAGTGAAGTTAATCCATCATTAAGAATTAGGTAATACAACCCTAACGGTATCCACTCCGATAAGCGGGCCCAAAAAGGTAGGCCCATTAGAATAATATAAATAGCACGCATCCCAAGGAGTAAAGTATGTCATTTATTATTGTTCACCTAGCAGAACACCATCACCCGCTTTACTGACTTGAGCGTCGGAGTGCCTTCACCATCCAGTGTTCATCGAGACCGAGTGGCGAAGGAGAAGCAGGAGGACGAGAAGAATCTCAGTTCATCACCCAACAACCAAACCGACCGAAGGAAGGAGAAGAAGACTTCAACAATTATCTAGGTTCCATCTCCCTAGTAGGAACAATATTAATTTAAAAAGGATAAAAAATCCATTTTCATTACAAATTTGTTTAAGATTGTTTTAAATATATTAATTTAATGATAATTTTAATGATGTATACACAAAGAAGATTCATCTCTTCGTTACTCATTATCGTATAATAAAAATGTAAACCATTAATCAATATTTAAAATAATCTTAAACAAATTTGTATTGAAAATTGATTTTTTTATCCTTCTGATATACTAATCAATTACGTTAAAAATGGTTTTCATAATCAATTTTTTCATACAATATTATTATATTAGGTAAATTGCATTTTCTCAAATAATTGATTATGATTAATAATAATCGATTATATTTTTTATAAATATTGTTTTGGATTACTTGATAATAATTATAATGTATTATTATTTATAAAAAAAACAATAATTTACACATGATGTCATTTATAGAAAATCATTTTGTTAAGCATGTTTAAAACACAAGTAAGTCAAAAATGTCTTTTCAAAGTAAGAACACATTTTTTTTTTTTTAAGAATCATTACCTTCTATAGTATTTTTTTAGACATTGGTTGGATCTATCAACCCAAAGAAGGTTTTGAACAAAGAACAAGCTTGATAGCTTGAAAACTCCATCAATTGGTTTGGTTCATCAATTGTAGAATGGATTGGCGGAAGCATTGAAGTATGAAGGTCAAGGAGAAGCTACCAAGAACTCTTGGAGCCTTGGAGTATCGTGAGGTGTATGGAGAGTCATAGGTTAGGAATAATCATTAGGAGAAAATGAGAGAGATCAAACAAGTGTCTAGCCTAGAGAGAGGAGACAAGAAGAGTTTGGCTAGCAATATCAACAGCATAACTCAAGTATATTTGATCTTAATATTGATGAGCCAAATACCTCCAGGTTTGGGCAAATTACAATCCAAATGGTGGGAGATTTGAATTTGAAACTAGGTGTCAAAGCTAGTCACATGACAAGTATGAATATGTGTGATTTGTGTGATTAATTATGGTTATGTAACAACCTAGGGTTTAATGTGGGCCTAATTGAGAATTAAACCCTATGTGTTTTTAGAAATCTTAACCCTAACTCCAGTCTAGTTAAGGCAAAATACAAGCCGAAAATGTATACTACTTTAACAAAGTTATTTTGCAAGGAATGAAAATCATATTCTAATTTTTACAACTAGGTTATGGCTCTTCAAATATGTATAAGAGTATGTCTCTGCTTAGGGTAGCTGAGTCTCACTCTTCTTGTATTCTCCTAGTCATTGTCCTAATGGTTGGTCCTTTCTTAGGGGCTCTACCATCAAAACTTCAATGTAGTAGATTGAACAGCAAAACAAACAAATTGAACAAATTTAAACTTAAATATGAAATAAGATGAGTTGGAATACGCCACTTGTGATTACCTAAAAATAAGTGCAAAGGAATATTCATCATCTGAATAAGCTCTTCAAGATTAAAAACAAAACAAAGAAAAGAGTGTCATGCTATAAAGACACTAAAAAATCTCATAAAATTCTATTTCAAGGGTAAAGATTACAAGAAGGGGATACCTTTATTTACATTAAAAAAAATAATTAAATAAAAACTAATTTTAAAGACAAAATATAATTAGTTACGATATTGACTAAATTAGATATTATTTATAGACTAAAAAATTTATTGGTATCTAAAGTAGTTTATATTATTTATAAAAATTTATAAATTATTTTCTATGTTGGCATCTAATTAGTTACCAAGATTTTAATTACCAATTAATTTAAATTCTAAAGTGTTTAACCTTTTCACTTAATGATGTAAAAAAGTTATTTGGTTGTCTCAAAGATTTTAGAAGAAAAAGACACTTTTATAAGATGTCAAATCAAGAAAACATATATTTAAAAGAAATATGATCAAATCTTCAAAACATTTATAAAAAATTATAAAGAGATAAAACTACAAGACAATTTAACTACAAAGATTTAAGATATTGAGAAAGAATAAAACTAAAATAAGAAAAGTTTGAAAAAAAATCCAAAAAATGAGGGCAAAACTACACAAGTAGAATCACCATAAGAAGCGTGTTAAAATTAACTCAAGAAATTGAACCAAAAGAAGTAAGTTATTAAAGACAAAAACCATACCAATGAAATCGGTTAGTTCATCTAATCCCAAAGAAAACAACAAGAAATTATGTCCAAAATTTTAAGATTAAAACTTTGTTTTTAACACTTTTAAGAACTTATTTTCTTTGCCAAATTGATTGGGCTTATTTCAATGATTTGCCTAATTAACACTACAAGAAAATCATTAAATACAAACTAATTTTAGAGATAAAAAATAATTAATCAGTATATTGACTAAATTAAACACTAGTTTAGAAACTAATAAAAAAATTGATATATAAAGTAGTTTCTAAATTTATAAAGTAGTTTCTAAATTGGTATCTAATTAGCTACCAGGGTTTTAGCTACCAATTAATTTCAATTTTAAAATTGGTAGCTAAAACTTTGGTAAGTAATTAGATACCAATTAACTAATTAGATATAAATTTATAAACTATATTATATATTTATAAATTACTTTAGATATCAATAATTTTTTTAATCTTTTAAATAGTATTTAATTTTTTCAATATAGTGATTAATTATTTTTTGTTTCTAAAATTAGTTTCTATTTAATTATCTTCAAGAGCAATGTAAGTTGTTACTCGGAAAAAGATTGATTTTTCTTTCTTGAACTCAAATACAAATGTTGTTTCCAAAATAAAGATTAACAACATTTAAATTTTATAGTTGTACTCAAATCTATTAAAAAACAAGCTAGTTTTAAGACAATTTTCTTAAGAAATTTTAACACTTTAATTACAAAGAAAACTAAAGAAAATAACCAACAAAAAGACTTAACTCAAACTATATCAATCAAACATGCAGTCCATACCTATAAGAAATGTATGATTTAATCAAATAGAAAAAAAAAAAAAGGTATAAAGGTTTGCGCAAAGGATAACACATGTAAAATAAGATTAAAGGATATATAGAAAATTTTGGTAAAATTTGACCAATGATAGGATAATTTAATAATAATAAATTTAATATTGTATTTAAATTAGTAAAGTCATTATTAAAGTATTTCAAGTTTATAAATTTTTTTCTTACAAAAAATCATTCTTATATAATTTTTAAAATAATTAATTATACTAACATTTAGAGATTAAACAAATAAAAATAAAGCAACAATTTAATTTAATATTATAATTTGTAATTTCATGTTCATTTTTAGATAAAACACACACAAAAATATACATTCCTTTATTGTTTAACTCTATTTGATTAAACTCTTCTTCTTCTCAAATCTTCTTATGATGTAATCTCAATATCAGAAGTGAGAAGTGTGTGAACTTAACATACAACTCCATGCGATCTTTCTAATAAGGAAGTCTTTGGTTATTAGTTTTGAGTCCATTCCTATCATTGTTGTTTGATCTTTTCCTTTATTAGTTGTTAGACACTCAACCCATTAGATGTTGATCTCTAATACAAACCACGAAAACAAGACAAATACAAGAAAATAAGGTTGAATTGTGTATTAAAACTTTTTGCAAAATTTCGCAATTATCATCTGAATCACAGTTATCATCTGATGATGCACAATCAAACTATATTTTTTAACTTGGAAGATGATCTTTCAAAGACTTTCAAAAACTTAGTTTAAAAAACTATCATTCTTAAGTTAGTACAAATTTATTTACATGCAATTTTAACCAGATAAGCAAACAAAAAAGAAGAATTTACTCTCAAATTTTTATACTGATTCATCTTATACCACAGACTATGTCAAGTTCTCATTTAACTAATTGAGTTTTACCATGCAAGTTACAAACCAAGTATTCTTTCAAAACGTAGTCACTCTTGACTAACCTTGTCAAGTATTGTTTTGGAACTTAGTCACTCTTGATTAACTCATCAAGTATTATTTTGGAACGTAGCACTCTTGACTAACTCATGAAGTATTCTTTAATAGTTAGTCACTCTTGGCTAAAACTCGAGTTTTCTTTTAGAATATAGTCACTCTTGACTAACACACTAAGTATTATTTGAAAATAAGTAATGATTTGGCTAAAATGTGATCTAAAAGATCACAAGGGTTTGCGAAGGTAGGGTCTTACGACACATACAATATTTAAGTGTTATACTAATTCACTAATGAACATAAACAGTGTTTTTACAAAGCTTTATAGGGTTCAGAAAAAACTTCGACCGTGTTTCAGCACTTTGCAAATCGTAACTCTCTTTAGTAATGTTGTTTTTATTTATTAAGGATATCTTTATATACATGTTGAAGAAAAGAACCGTTGCAAATCCTTTTCTGTTTGTTGAGCAGCTTTTAGCTCATTTGAAAGTCTTCCTTTTGTTTAATCATCTTGAACATAGAAGATGCATTAAGTGTGCTCCATGCATGCATTAACCATTCTTCTCTTCTTGAAGCAACATCTTGATAGCTAGTAGTGTTTATTCGTCCTTGGTCAGAGTGTTTTTACTTGAAATTATGTAATGCACAAAATCGTATAAGTAAGATAGTCCAAAGTAGACAATTCTTAAAGCATGGTAGATTTAACTCATTTCCCAAGAGATCTTTCATGTTGATATATGTTTTAACAAATCATCTTGGCAAAAGGAGGAAGCAAACATTCTCTACAACATAGAACAATCATAAAGAGTGTTTTTGTTAGTACAATGTTAACTTAATCTATGTGCTTACAGTCTGACCAAAACATTTCTTATTAGACAAAAACAAGAATGCAATGCATTCTCTACGGATAAAGTATGATCATGCTTTATACTTTGTTGTTTAACAATACTTAATCAAAATATCAGTTGTTAAATTTTTCTCTAACATAGTTATATAATATATTTTGATCTTATTGCTAGTTGAAGTGGAATCTCTAACACACCTTCCACACTCAAGAAATTGAGTGTTCATGTCAATAAAATTGCGTGTGACAATCAAGGAGGTCTAATAGTTGGTGGCATGATATGCCCAAATTTCAACTTAGATAGACTCTTAATGGCTCTCACACCATCTTAAAGTAGTACAATGAAGTTTTTTCACACTTGTATATTATAATTTGATTTTATCTCTAGTTAATATTGGATCTCCAAAACTAGGAGTTATTCAAGTCATGAAACATGTCTTTGACAATAATGCCCCGATAAATCTTTTGTATGAGCAAATAATTTAATTTTTTTCCATGTCTTTTTAGAAAAAAAACATAAAGTTTTAAATTTCTTACCTTAGATCAAATTTGGATTATGTTAGCAACATCAACATAAATTTTTATTTGAATAGAGTTGTGAACAAGTTTGAAATCAACAACTTTAATACCATGTTTGTTTTAAAGAGGAGAAATGCAATAATTTACTATGCTAAGATAAATTTATAAAATCGTAACAATAAAGTAAGAAAAAATTTAAAACTCGAAAACCGTTATTGGTGAAAAACTTTTTTCGCTAACGAAAAGAGATTTGAAGAAAAAGTATGATTCAACCCAACTTTTTATAATATATTTATATTATTGATTGAGAAAGGAAATATAATTATTTAAGTTTTTTTAACTTAATTGATTATATTTTAATGCAATATATTATTTTTTTAATATAGTTATATTTAAAATTTTACAATAAATAAATAAAATAATTCAAATAAAAATGTTAAAATAATAAATAAAATAAAATTTATTAACTTAAATTTTGATTTTATAAATTAATTTATTTTAATATATTTTTATTATGAAATATAATTTCTTATTTATTAAAATTTTAGAATAATGTTTTATTTTAAATTGGATTTATGTTTTTAAATTTTTTATATTCAATTATTTTAAAATTTATTTTACAAATTAATTTTTAAAAAGATTGTAGGACACACTACAAGAAAATTATTAAATAAAAATTAATTTTAAAGACCAAAATAATTAGTTACTATATTGACTGAATTAAAGACCATTTCATAAACTAAACAAATATTGGTATTTAAAGTAATTTCTATTATTAATAAAAAAAATTAAAGTAGTTTCTAAATTGGTATCTAAGCATTAGCTATCAAGGTTTTAGCTACTAATTATTTTATATTCTAAATTAGTCTTTATTAGTCTTTTAAAAACTAAAAAATTAGGAGCTAAAACCTTAGTAGCTAATTTAGATATCAATTTAGAAACTATTTTATAAATTTTTATTAAATAAAAAATCACTTTAGACCAATAAATTTTCAATCTCCAAAAGAGTATCTAATTTAGTCAATGTAGTGATTAGTTATTTTTTATCTCTAAATTTAATTATTATTTAATGATTTTCTTGTAGTGACAATATCAGTTATACCACCTTACATGATCGGTTATAGCCTTTTTCATATCCCCATATACTCCTTTGAAATTAATTTGATAATCAAGACGAGATAAAGGAATCCACATGCCATAGATCAACAACATGATATAGATCAGCAACATGATATGTTAAGTTGTGTTGGTTGAAGATTTCATGGTTAAACTATGTGAAATAATTGAATAATTTATGAAGTTGAATTTGGAAAATGAATTAACAAAAAATTTAATCATGGCTATTTTCGTAAATTAATTAACAATACAATTATATCATTCATATCATAATATTGATTCTAAAAAAATATTATTTTTCATTAATTACAATTTTCAAACACAAATACATAAATATATGTTTTAATCTTAATATATAAATATTCATTTTTATTTTTATTTAACTCCTTCACAATTTTAAGACATGTGTATTTTAGTAAATTAATAAATGATACAATTAAAAAAAATACATTTCAATCACATGATTCAGATCGTATATCATCTTTCCACTTAAATTCAATCACTTTTAACTTAATTTTCCAACATCGAAACAACATAATTTTTCACTCTCTTTTCCATCAGTCTCTTCCCTTTCTACCCCCACCTTTTTCCAAACAAAGCATAAAAGGAGTATAATATTTTAAATTTCTCATATTTTTAGTCTCTATAATATATATTAATTTACTTTTTCTAACTTACATGAATTATTTCAAATGAAAAGTTGTTAGTAATTGAAGAGAGTTCATGGTTTGTAGATATGGCCAATTTTAAAGCCTCTAGAGCGATTTCAGAGAATTTTGATTGGCACCAAAGAAGACGCTTTTTTAAAGATGTTAATCATTATGTATGGGGTGATCCTCATTTGTTCAAGATTGGTGCAGATAATTTGATGCGAAGATCTTTTGCAAAAGATGAAGCCAAGAAAATTATATGGAAATGCCATAATTCATCATACGGAGAATATTTTAATGGAGAAAAGACAGTTGCAAAAATTCTCCGATGACTTCTTTTACGGCAAGTGTACCGAGTCAGGAGTAATAATTTATCCCTAATGACAAATATAGAACCCACAAGGAACAATTATTTAAAATCTCAATAGTAGCATTCACTAAGTATAAGAATATGTACAATAATTTGATTTTAGTTGATATTGACAATAGTTTGCATGAAAATTAAATAAAAACAAAGTAAAGAATTGTTGATTCAATTGAGAAAATTGGGATTGAGGTTCATCCCTCTTACTCTTTTGTATTTTGAAAAGCATAGTAATATTCTATCCTTTGATTGATGTTGATGCCCGTACAAAAGTCATTTATATTGATTTGTTACATACAAAATTATTAAGAGAGTCTCTTAATATTGATTTCTCGCATATTCATAAAAACTTCTTATCATTATGATTGAAAGTTGATAGCAATTAATATTTCAAATCTATTCCTAGCATTCAAATATGTTAAGCATTATCATTTGGGTCAGAAACATATAAGTACTTTCCAGTCAAATTTAAAGATCTAGATCATAAAAACAAGCATTACAAATAAAATGACAATATCAATCATCAATCAAGAACAGAATATTATATTTAAATATCACCTCAATACATAAGAGTTTGAACATATTACTCCCAATCCCAAACGGTAGAATTAGTCACTCGTGTTGGTTATTACAAGCATGGAGAGCAAGAAAAGATGATCCAGGATGTTTCTCCTTGACGGATGTCTCCTCTAGGATTTTCTATCACCTCTTATTCTCCTAATGAATTTTTATGGTTGTGTCTCACGCCTCATATTTAACCTAGTTGAGCTTACGCTAAGTAACTTCTCGCCTGGACGTGATCAGGCTCGCTTGGGCGTGATTAGGCTCGCCTGGGCGTGATTAGGCTTGCCTGGGCATGATTAGGCTCGCCTGGCCAAGTTGGATGAAAACACGCCCAACGTCATTGGAGTGATCTCGTTCAGGCGAGATCCTCTGGGAGCTTCTAGCTTGGGCGAGCTTGGACGAGCTTGGATGAGTACTGATGTGTTCCAGCTTTCCCTTTTTAGCTTTATATCTTCTTTTTTTGCCCTTTCATCTCCATTCTCCTTTTTCCCTTTGGGAATAGATTGTTCTTATTCAAATTATAATCACAAACTATGTAAAAGGGTTTAAATTCATAAATTAAGGGTTATATTATAGTTATTTTATCAATTAATATTCATAAGTGTTAGTATCTGAATATAAAATATTATTGAAATATAGCATTTATCATTCTCATATTAGGTTTCTTTTGGCCTTCATTATTCAAGACACGCATGAATGGGTACATAGATGTGATAGATGTCAAAGAACAAGAAGCATCTCTAGAAGACGTGAGATGCCATTACAAAACATTCAAGAGATTGAAGTTTTTTATTCTTGGGGAATTGATTTCATAAGATCACTGCCATCTTCTTTTTAAAATGAGTATATATTGTTGGTAGTTGAGTATATCTCTAGATGGGTAGAAGAAATTCCATCACAGAAAGCAGATCCTAAGACAGTCATTAAATTCCTTAAAAGGAAATTTTTTGCAGGTTTGGTACTTCCAGAGTATTGATTTGTGGTGGTGGCTCTCATTTTTGTAATATCAGGTGATGGCTCTCATTTTTGTAATACCAGGTGAAGAAAATTTTAGAACATTATGGGGTTATCATAAAGTAGCTTCAACCTATCACAAACAAATAGGCAAGCAAAAGTTTCTAATAGAGAAATTAAGAAAATTTTAGAGAAAATAGTAACTTCATCTAGAAAAGATTGGTCAATCAAGTTTGATGAAGCACTGTGGGCTTATTGGAATGCATATAAAACCCCTATGCTCTTTCTCCATTTCAATTGATCTACGGGAAAATATGTCATCTTTTAGTGGAATTGGAACATAAGGCATAGTGGGCATTGGAGATGTTAAATTTATATGCTAAAGTTGCTGAGGAAAAGAGAAAACTCCAATCAAGAACAAGAAGAGATGAGATTAAATGCATATAGTTCCTCAAAGCTTTATAAGGAACGCACAAAGAAATATCATGACAAGTAGATTTTGGAAAGAAATGTTCATATTGGCCAATTTGTGTTGTTATTGAGACTTTTTCCTGGAAAGCTAAAATCTAAGTGGGCAGGCCCTTATATAGTTAAGGAAGTTAAGCCTTATGGAGCATTAGAGTTAGAAGACCTAATATCACATAAAAGTCAGGTAGTAAATGGTCAAATGGTGAAGCCATATTTGGGCAATGAGAAGGAATAACTCACCACCATGATTCTTTTAAATGAACCTTAGAGAAACATGTGTCAAGTTATATGATGTTAAACAAACGCTTACTGGGAGGCAACCCAATATAAATTTTATTCATTTATTGTTGATTTGCTTATTTTAATTTTTGTTTTGAGATTAGTTGATAAAATCCATGATTTTGCATAAATTTATAAAAACAAAATTGTGCAGGGAAATTCACCTGGACAGGATATAGCTTGCGTAGGCAAGTTAAGTGTTTAATAATAATGGGATGCTCACTGGAGCAATCTCGCTCAAGCGAGATTAATCTTGCTTAGACGAGATTAATCTTGCTTAGACGAGATTTCACTTAGACACGTGTCATGTTAGCCTCGCCTCGAGATACAAATTACTCGAGCGAGTTGAGCATTTCACTTATACACATGCCATGTCAACCTCGCTTGTGTAAGATACAGCTCGCTTAAGTGAGTTGAGCATTTCAAAATTATGTAATCAAGGGCAACCCAACTTCTGTATGCCTTCATATCAGTTTGGAGCTTATGTAGCATGATCTGGGGACAGTTATTATTTTTTGGGGGGGCAAGTCTAGCAGATGAAGCAGAACCATCTACAACTGTAGATGAGGAGTTTAACATAGAGATGGATGAGTTACTAAGAAGAGATTATTGATCATAAAGCATAACAAAAATATGGTTTTATCTTTCTAGTTATTTCCTTTCAGTTTTTCAATTTGACTATATTTTTTATTGTTAAGTTGTTTTCAATTTTAATTTAATTATTGAGTTATTTTTCTAGTTTTATCTTTTTCTTAAATAATATTGTTAGAACTGGAATATTAATTTGAATTGTGAAAAAATATTAATCATACTTTGTGTTTAAAGATTAGAACAGTGAAATGAATTAGACACAGGTTGAATTAGACTTTGTGTTGAATCCATATTCAAATGTGATTGAGATTGTGATACATGAAAATTAAACAGGATGATTAATTGGAATAGAGAATGACAAACAATAAGGAATTAAACTAATTAAGCCAAGTGAGTGTGTGAATCTTAAACAATTTGAGAGTTTCACTGATGAATTGACAGTTGTGGTTGCTTAATTTTTATTTTATGTTACATCATAAAAAAGCATGAAAATGACTAAGGCATTTGTGTTAATTAGGAACCCAACACCAAATAGCCAACCTTGCCCAAGCAATATCACTCTAGAGGAACTCGCCCAAGCGAGTTCACTCCAGTGAAGATGAGATTTTTCTCGTCAAACTCGCTTAAGCGAGATGTCACTTATCTCAAGCCTAATTAGGATAAATAGAAGGTGTGAGGCATAACTCTAGACATCATTGGGAGAATAGAGAGTGATAGAAAACCCTAGAAGAGATAGTCGTCAAGGAGAAACATCTTGGATCTTCTTTTCTTGCTTTTCATGCTTGTAATGGCCAACATGAGTGGCTAATTCTTCCCTTTGGGATTGGGAGTAATTTGTTCAAACTCTTATGTATTAAGGTGGTATTTATCTATAATAACTATTTCTTGATTGATAGTTGGTATTATCATTTTATTTTCCAAAGCTTGAACTATTCATGATTTTGATCCTTAGATTTGACTGGAAAGTACTTCCAAGCATCTTTACCTAAATGATGATGCTTAACATATTTGAATGTTATGAATAAATTTGAAATGTTAATTGTTTTATAACATTTTCTTCATAATGATAAGAAGCTTTTATAAATATGGGAGGAATTGATATTTAGGAGACTCTCTTAATAATTTTATATGCGAGGAATCGATATGAATGATTTTTATATGTGCATCAGTATCAATCAAGATTGATTATTATATGCTTTTGAAAAATACAAATGAGTGAGAATGATGAACCACAATCCCAATTTTTCCAATTGACTCATACAAATCTTTTACTTTGCCTTATTTAATTTCTTGCAAATTCACAATACATACAACTTTTTAACAAAATTTTACATATTGTCTTATATTTAGTGAATATTATACTTGAGAATTGAACTGTTAATTTTGGGTTCGATATTCATCCTTAGGAACAATTTATTACTTTTGACATGATACACTTTCTGTAAAAAAAAAAAAAAAAAAAAAAGTCATCACCAAATACCTGTGTTTAGGATAGTGCCTTTTTTTTTCAAAATTTCCTTTGAATTTTTATATTTTCCCCATTTTTTTCTTTTT
>Ga0123342_1001929_pt1 | contig 34776 bp, 21 predicted proteins | sample Turbeawhitnodule_FD_89960 | JGI IMG/M metagenome (GOLD analysis project Ga0123342, IMG submission 89960) | Root nodule microbial communities of legume samples collected from Mexico - Turtle bean Mexico white nodule | ecosystem: Host-associated > Plants > Roots > Nodule | place: Mexico: Nepantla... | reverse complement strand
TTATTCTTGTCTTTATTGCTTTCGGTCAAAACCTCTCGGTTTTAACTTAATCATCTTAATTGTTATACTATGTAGTTCTCGGCATGAACCTCTCGGTTTTACCCTATCAGTACACTAGCCCCCAAGACAGAAATATTTTAAGGTCTTGTAAAATATTCATGTCTTAATAAATTATAGTATTTTTGACATTTGATTTGATTTGATATTAAATGCCTCGTTTTTGTGCCTTGCTGAGTTAAGTTGATTCGGCCCAAGATAGTATTCAGCCAAGAGAAGAAGCAAGATAGTTTTCATCATGAACCTCTCGGTTTTACCCTATCAGTACAATAATTAAACTAAATAATTTATTAGCAACTTGAATAAAATCGTTGATATATTGGCATCCAAAACTTTTTTTAACATAGGGTTTGTATTTAGTTCGTAACTAAACATTATTTATAAAATAATAAGAAATAGTTGGGAGAATGAGGTTCTTGATACTGCACTCAGAATAGGATAATGGATAAAAGCATATCCGTCACTAATACTACTTAGACTCATTTTTTCTATTTTCATTTTTTTACTTTAAAAAATGATTATTTTGTCAAGTTTTTTTTAAAAAAATATATTGTAATTTATCATATAGTTTGTGTATTTGTTATTAATTAATCATAGGTCACTAGAACTATTAGTGGTAACAGAATATGCTACAAGAAAAAGTTGTTCATATTCTTGTTCCTCTAATATTTTATCCTCTTCCATTATAGACTTACAAATTCTATTTAAGTATCTTGTTTCACCATATTTTATTCTATTTGGGAAATGATTCCATTCCAACGAACAAAACACATTAGATTCGTCTTAGAAAAAGGCAAGGAGAATGTGATTCCTTACTCACATTCATTGTCATACCATCTCACATCAAAATCAATCTATTCATTCATTTATTCATTCAAAATAACATCTTAATCCATTTATTCATTCAAAATACTCAATCAATTCTCCAGATAAATGTACCAGTTTATAATTCTCCAGATAAATGATATATTAACAACTTGTACCAGTTTATAATTCTTCAGATAAATGATATATTAATAACTTGTACCAGTTTACATTCTCCAAATAAATAATATATTAATAAGTTGTACCAGTTTACAATTTCATTTCTTTATCTAAAATTTTAATACATTTTCTTCATATATTATAAATCATGAATAAATTGTATACTGAAACAAGTCGTCAAACAAAAACACTATAATTAATACAAAATTGATTTTACCACGAAATCATCCTTCTATCTCCTAACCACTAAGATTATGAAAAGCTATGAGGTATATTAAATGTTGGACAGAAGGTTAGTCTTGTTAGAAGAAAGAATAGTACTAAGTTAGAAATAAAAAAGATGCTGATTGCTGAAAATGCTAATATTCCTAACCAGAGAGCAAAATAAAGTAATGTATTTCATGAGATTTATTGTCAATTGTACATACATGTTCTGAAAAAACAAAACTCAATAACAGAGAGTGACAAAGAATGGAAGAAACTAGTATGCTAAGCCTTTGCTTCCATTAAATCAACAAAATAAAAGAATGAAATGATCCCTCCCTCCCCAAGAAAACCAAAAAAAGAGAGTAATTCTTCCTGAATATATCGAAAATTGGATCTGTAGGAAGCTGAAATCTCCTGCAAGGAACTTTGTTCTAGCTGCTGCTAACTGATATAAAGTTAAAAATGATTGATTTTGTCCCCAGAAGAAAGTGGTGATGTTGGACAGGACTTTGTAGTATTTGTATCTATAAGGAATGCTTTTAAGTGCTTCCCAAACTCTTTTGGCTTTTCTAAGTTCACTGCATGCCCTGCGTTCTTCACCACTACCATTTGAGCATTTTCCCCTATGTGCCTGCTCCAAAGAGACATTCACACTTAACGGTATAAGACGATGTTTCAATGTATTACAAGAAAATCATTAAATAAAAACTAATTTTACAGATAAAAAATAATTAGTTATTATATTAAAAAAACTATATTAAAAAATTTAGATTCTAAAAGAATTATTGATATCTAAATTAATCTCTATTATTGATAAACAATTTTTAAATTGGTATCTAATTAGATACCAAGGTTTTAGATACCAACTTTAGAATCTAGATAATTGATAACTAAAACTTAGATAGCTAATTGGATACCAATTTAAAAACTTTTTATCAATAATAAAAACTAATATAGATATCAATAATTTTTTAGTCTCTAAAATAGTGACTATAAAAACTAATAATTTTTTTGTCTCTAAAATTAGTTTATATTTAATGATTTTGTAATAGTGATGCAAAGTGATGAGAGCAGCAAGATGAAGTTCGAGTGAATTGAAATCTGACCTTTTTAATCTATGGCCTAACTCGAGAGGGAATACCTGATCTTGATCTCCCCATAAAATTAGAGTGGGCTGAGAAGAAGAGTGGATGATAAAATGTAAAAGTATGAAGAAAAATGAGAAGCAAATAAATGTGAGTAGGTTGAGAAAGAATAAATACGAGTTGTATCTTGGGAAGATCTGAAAGTTTTCGGCCTTTCAATATTGACTCAAGCAATTCTCTCTTTTCTTCAATGTAGTCTGTACACATCACCTGCCACAGCAGTAAACACAGATTTGGTTTAACATCATTTGATCTTCATACCACCATCACATCACCCTTCCTTCAAACTCTTTGCTTCATTCAAATCACAAATTAACAGATTTTCTAAATTCAGACACACATAGAGAGAGAGAGAGCAGCAAGATCAAACTCCTAAGCTGAGATCAACTTTCAACAAAACTTTACAAACAGAAAAGAAAGTAAGCTACAAGTTGAAAGAGATTCTATACAAACCATCCATATTTCATCTAGATTTGAATGCTAATGCAGTATATCACTCAAACACTCATATTAAATATGTCTGTGTTGTTAACACTCAGCGTTTAATTTAAAAAATATTTATTAAATTTATGACGATTTTAGCATAATTTAAAAAAAAATATATATATTAATTTTTTAAAAACTCAAATTTATTATATAAAAATAAATTTTTATTATGATTAAAAAATAAGAAAAAAATCATTTTACATTTGTTCAAGTAAAATTTTTACTATTAACTTATATAATCCATGTTTAAAAATTATATATATCATGGATTAAAAATTATATGTATCTCAAGATTATATATATATATATATATATATCTGTATTTAAAAATTATATATATATTTAAAAATTATATATATTTTTATATCTGTATTTAAAAATTATACGTATTTTTCTGTCGATATTAGATATTTAGAAATTATATATTATATATCTGTATTTAAAAATTATAAATTATATTTATTTAGTATCTGTATTTAAAGATTGTAACTGTCAAGTCGTGTGATATTAGTATCAAGTTTTATTGTGTATCAAGTCGTGTCATATCAGTATCTGTATTTCAGTATCTGTATTAAGTCGTGTCATATCAGTATCTGTATTTCAGTATCTGTATTAAGTCGTGTCATATCAGTATCTGTATTAGTGTATGTGCTACATAGCTCGTATTAGTGTATGTGCTACATAGCTCGTATTAGTGTATGTGCTACATAGCTCGTATTAGTGTATGTGCTACATTAGCTCGTATTAGTGTATGTGCTACATAGCTCGTATTAGTGTATGTGCTACATAGCTATATGTCCGTATTTAGAGATTAGAGATTAGATACATAGAGATTATATGTATCTACGTATTTAAATATTATATGTATTTTTTATTCGTATTTAAAGATTATATGTATCCTCCGTCTGCATAGCCGTATTGTAGTATCCATAGTCATGTGGTATCAGTATCCGGGTTCAGTGTAGTTAAATGAAAATATGAAAGTTTAAAAATAGGAAAGGAAGAGATGCATACTTGAATGAAATCTTGAAGGAACCAGGTAGGGACGCCCCTGGCGGGTCTGACAAAGGAGAGCTTCATCAACTCCCTGAGCTTATCAGGTGTCTGTGGCAACAAGATGCTTGAAGCTTCATCCAAAGAGGAAACCCTAAACAACCCATTCTGCATGTCAACCTCCTCCAAGCACACCCCAGCACAGCACAGCACAAGCTTCTCCACCACCTCCGGGAACTGAGCACCCAAACTGTACCCTACAAACCCACCGTAACTGATCCCCACCAGGCTCATTCGCTGCACCCCATGAGCCTCCAACATCTTCACCAAGCACTGCGCCTGGAACGACTCGCTCCGATCACTCCGCGACGTGAACGACTCCCCGAAGAACACCAGGTCCGGCACGTACACGTTGAAGTGCCCCGTGAAGAGCCGCACGTGTTCCCCGTACTGCCACATGGCGTTGGCGCCGAACCCGTGCACCAGAACCAGGCTGGGCTTGCATGGCTTCTGCAGCTTGGGCACCCAGCAGTGCATGGAGGTTCCCTCCCCGAGGTCCGTCACCACCGACCGGAGCCCCGCGGAGGCGAACAGGTGGCGGTAGACCCAGTCCCGAGACGCCGTAAAGCTGAAGCATTTGGAAAGTTTTGGCAACATGGAAAAGGTGGGTTGAGTAGTTGATGAATGTGTGGAATGGAATGGGAGAGGGAGACAAGGATGGTTAGGAGGGAATGTTCAAGAAAAGGAAAATGGGTAACAGAAAACGACAAACAACGTAAGGATAAGATTGGATGTTTCTTTATCAAAATTTAGTGATTATGAGTGCGGAGAATACGAGGTCATGGCAGCCCAACACGTCATCACCTCAAATTACAATGCAACAAACGCGGACTGCCATTTCATGTGACACATCAATCCACTGCTCAGCCTAGAAAACCCTTTTCTTAATAACAAAATAATAACTGTTTAATGATTTAATATTATATAAGGATTGATTGAACATGTTTTACACTAATTACAAAACCATCTATCAAACTTAAAATTAAATGTGTGTAAATGCATCATAATAATGTTTTACTTTTTTCCAATTCTTTTTTACCTTACTTTCTTAACCTTTTCAGTTATTCAAAATACAAAATGATAAATAGTTAAAATTTTGATAAATAATGATAAAAAAATTATTTTATAAATTTTATTAACAATGAACTTTAGATATTAATATTTTTTTATAAAATATCTCTAATTTAATCAAATAATTCAATATATCAGAGGATAATAATATATATTTTCAAAATGCTTTAGAATCTGGTGTATATAACAATATTTAAATATTTTTTTTATTTAATTGTTTTGAATTATTTTATTGCAAAATTTTCATATTTTGATTGCGTTCTTTAAAATGAGAAATATTATTTAAAACTTTAAACATAAAGCTTAAAATTGAAAATGAGTTTAATTTAAACTTTATATAATTTCATATCATTTACAATTTATATAATTTGGGTCGATCTTGCATTTAGATCAAGATAACATCGTATACAGATTGACTCTCAAAATATGTCTGAAACAAACCAGTTCTTTTTCGCACAATCAGAAAGGAGAAACATTTTAGAGAGTAGCATCTAAAATTTACAAGGAGCCTGTTAGGCCAAACACTTACGCTGACAAAAGCTCATTTTCCGTTCAAGCAGGTGCACAAACAAAGAGAGGAAGAAAAAGAGAGGTGAGAGCGCATACCAGGGTCCAAACTTTTATGTGTTATTGAATAATAGTTTTACAACAAAATTCCCGATGAGATCAAAAAATGGATCATACCACCAACACAGACTAGTCTTCTTCCCCTTGTGTTGCTCGTATAAAGTGCAAGAAAGGAGCCAAATCGACAGCCATTAACATTCTTGATAAATAGGAAGGTCAGTGTTGAAAGAACAGCTTGTATCAACTCCTGGATTTTCTGAGTCTTTTCTCTGCAAGACTAGCAGTCTTGTTCTGTGGTTCAAGAACGAGAGCATGCTGGAAATCTGGATAAAACGTGATAAAATGACAAAGGAAAGGAAACAGCATTAAGAATAAAAGAGGTAGATGGTCAAGAAAAACTATCAAATAGACCCAGTTAGCCTGATAATAGTCGGGTGTTAAATTACAGCAAAAATGGCTACTACGGGACACAACTCATCCTAGAACAGAGAAAGATTTGAGTACAACTAATACATCCGAGTATCTAACAAATTAAGAGCTCTACCTCAAACAGAATCTTTTTCATCTACCTATATTACATGGTCAAGTATGCCGGTTCCTTAAAGATTAAAAGATCTAACGAGACCAAAAAAAAGTACACACCAGGCACACTTAAATATGACTACTCTAATTTCTGCCTCTACTGTATTCAACAGTTTTGTTCCACTGTTTCTAAACGTCATCATGTCATGCTCCGTAGTATCCGCATCAGAATCAAGAAAACAAACTTTAAAAAAAAATGTCCAAACATTATTGTACTGCTTACGCAATATCAAAAATTGACTAGTAAGGATGACTGTTCCATGATATATGTCCTTGACAAGACTATCCTACACCATTCCAAATCAGATTCAAATGACATGCAAGACAGTTTTTTTTTTTTTAAATTGACGCACCTTTTAGAGCTTCCTCATAACGAAGTAGTAATTCTCTAGCAGTTCCACGCCTCAGATACGCCTTCACATTCTGCAGTCAAATAACAATACACAACAATCCCGAATGACATCCATATGTGCTGTAGATCTTTTTCTTTTTCAGATTGAGATGTCAAAATCAAAAGTACTACGAAATACAAGCATCTACTAAATGTAAATTGCAAAAATAAATGATAGCTGGAACACTATTAAGCTGCTCGTAAATCGGATACCCTTCAGGCAAGACATTTACCATAATATTAGGAATACCTATCTATGACATAGTTATTAGAGTTCATTAGTCACGGTTATTATTATACATGGCAAGTTTTAGATTACAAGTTTTTCATAATTTTGGCACTGTCCCATGCTCAGCTTCTCACCTTCTTATCATGTAATATGGCCTTATTGCAGTCCTCTTCAGCTTCTTGAAAGCTGCATAATTTCACAGGATACACCAGTTACACAGAAATGGTGAAAATACCAATTATAAAAACAGGAGAAACCTTGTACCATCCTAACTCCAGGTAAGCAGCTGCCCGGTTGCTGAAGTAAGTTGCATTTGTCCCATTCAAGTTAATAGCCTCACTGTAGTAATTGACTGCCTTGTTCCACAGCCTTCCTTTAAAGGCTGCATTTCCCTGAAAAAAAAATGTCTTTTAGTGGTCCATGCCACATCTTGAAAACCTACCACCATTTCAACACCTTTTCCCCATATATAACAATTGACACTTCTTGAGAAGCTTTAATACAGTTCTGTTTTACATTCATTATTAATCAAGTGATCAAGTCTACTGAGTTTTACAAGATGACTTTATTTACAAAAGAATTTTATCAGAATACAAAAGAAATGCTGAAATAGAACTAACCTTCTCCTTCAAAAGATCGGAACTTTCTATACCACCGTTTGCATCCGGCAGTGGCAAAGTATAAGTAACACTAACTTGCTCCTGAATTGTTGTATACATATCCAAAACCGTATTAAGAAGAAATTTATCAGCCCCATGGGCTGAGATGAACGAGACAGAAGCACAACAATCATTGTGACATCCTAACGGAATTGCAACCTGCATATGATGCATAAGCAAATATAAAAATCAACAGAGGTTTCAGAAGAATAAATAAAAGTTGAGAAGAGGGAAAAAATTCCTTCTTCAGAGCCTAAAGATATCAAGATACCTGGCAACATCCAGAGATACTAGCAATACTAGATAATGCAAAAGCTCTATCATGAAACTCAGAAGAAAATCCATTCAGCTTTAATGGATCATCAGGAACAGTGGGAATAACTAGTATTCCATCATCCTGAGAGAGAATCAGAACAGAGGAGATAAGGGCTTAACACACAATAAAATTAACAAAGCCTGTCGATCATTTCATAATAGAAATAGGAATACCTTGAATGTCTTCTGATGTAATAAATTTAGGACACATATTGGACTACTAATTTACTCTCCATTGAAATGAAATGAAAATAAATGCTATATTGGACTACTAATTTACTCTCCATTCCCCTAACAAGTCAAGAAAATTCAATACTATAACTTGCAAAATTTACTTATAGTGACGAATAACAGTGACACACATACACACAACATCATACTGGAGTAAAACATTATAAGAAAGTGTATTTGTATTCAGAATATATTTTGTATATATATTATGGATTTAATTCTATCATTCTATAATTTCTTTTTGCTTTTTTACAATCCTTGTTAAATTATAATCTATTCATTTTTGTAACTATTTCATTCAAAATGCTTACATATTTTTTTATAAGTATTTGCACAATAATACCATGATTACTTCCTTATCATATATATTGTGATTCATTCATGAATATTTCATTTATTTAATTTCTTTCTAATTTATATTTGAACATGAATAGTATTATTAACACTAAAAAGCTTTACCTATAAATAAAACAATTTAATGATAAATCAAATCATGGAAAATTAAAAGCTATTTTAGTTTTCAGTTTTTTTTTTGTTTTTTTGTTTTTTTCTAAATAATATGTAATACGACACTGTGCATTGCACATATCACCGTACTAGTTTTAACATCTGAAACTTGATAACATTAAGCTAGAGCATTACTGACAAATTAATGCAGATATTACAGTACCTTTAGCAAACGTTGGAAAGCAACCCGCATTTCAGTTCTTACTTTATACAAGGTTTTCATACGATCATGTGTACTATTCATGGCTGAATTAATACGCTTGGACACAGTACGTCCTAACCTGGGTTTGACTGATTTAAACCACTTTTCATGATTGGTTTTGAATTCATATCTGAAGAGCAGAAGCAAAATTGCAATACAGGGTTATATAAGACCCTAAAAAAATCTAAAATGCAATATCTTTATTAAAAAAGGGAAATGATTCATCAACCATATGGAAACATAAAGTATAACATAACATAAATTCAATAGTAAAACTCTAAAGGATAAATTAGCATACCCTTGTAAGGAAAACATAACCGAAGTGAGATCTTTCAATATAGATACTGCATTTTGTTGGTGTGTCAATTTATCACGAAACCCCTTTAAACTGGGAACATTAGAGGCAATATACTGGCAAATATTCATATGCTGCGGGGACTGATCTGCAAAACCAATTGGACCAAAAGACTTCATTGATCATAATACACACAAATTTCCTTTTATCATGTCAAGACATTCAAAGTTTTGCCACTCACTGTATTAACAATCAACCATACAACAATAGCAACAAAAGCCTTTTCCCACCAGATATTAACAATCAAGTGAATCAGCCATAAAAAGTAAATTAATATGCATAAAGGAGTCATAAATTGGTCTTCGAAGGTAAAGAAACTTACAACCAGACAAATTTTCAATTGCTCTGTGAATAATATATACTGTTTTCTGTGAAGGAACTTTAGATAGTTGAAAAAGATCATCAGCAAAAATAATACGCCTTGTCCTTTTGAGCTCCACCAAATTCTTTGGAAGTAAAACAAGTCCAACATGATGTAGGACAGAACTATCCCGAGCAAACCATCCTACAATATGCAATGAGGCAATAAACAATTAAAGAAGAAAATATTAAAAAAAATTGTGTGCAAATTAAATGAAAACAGTGGAATCCCATTTCAACCCAATGAGCAGTAATTTATAATTAAGGTAAGGTAACCATATGTTACGCTGGGATGTCAGACCAAGACCAAACAAGGCATGTTACACTATAGAAACTGGAAAGCAATACCGAATTCAATGGTTTGAAAGAGATTAAAGGTATATGTGGATATTTCAAATAAATAAAACCTCGTAATACATGAAAAAATTAAAAGCATAGTGACAAAATCACACAATCAAGCTTCATACCAACAGTGTCCAAGCTTTGTGCATTTGGAAGAACTCCAATGGTGGATACAATCCCATGAGATGGTCGAAACCCAAGAATACCACAGAATGCTGCGGGAATTCTCACACATCCTGTTGTATCGGTACCTACAAAAGCAGATACATTAGAGAGAAAACAATGCAAATGATTTTTATGAGCACAAAGTAATTGTAATGTGTATGTTTTTATCAACCCTGATATGGATTAAAGAAAGTGAGAAACTATGCAGAGCAAGCCATGCTGTAACAATACATGAATGAGATCACAATAATATAGTACGAGCCGGAATCCTGAAATTGTGAATACAACTATCAAAATATAATGTGTAGATCCCCACAACCATGGAACTGAAATTTTAATAAGTGTCAGCAAAGTAAAATTCATTTCACGACTGTATAAGACCAAATAATACACACAAACGAACACTTTCCGCTTTCCAGGAATACATTTGAACACAAGAACAATCCCAATGTCCTAAACAAAATAAAAGCGACGTTTGTTTATTATATTGAATAGGAAAGCTAATAAGTGAGAATACATACACACATTGAGAAAATGGCAATTTCAAATGAACGGTAACTTGACAAGCAAGTAAACTAAACTCACCAATAGCAAAGTCAACGAGGCCAGCAGCGACAGCAACAGCCGAACCACTGGAAGAACCGCCAGGGATGGATGAGGGCAAGTAAGGATTGGTTGGCGTTCCATAAAACTTGTTCTCACCGGAAATCCTGCAAAGCCGACGACGAATGCCACCAACAAACGAGGAAAGAAAACGAGTTCAGAATCAAAAGGTTAATAAATATATCTCAATGATAAAGAACTGATACACACTAACACTTATTACATACCCAAAAGAGAATTCATCCATAACAGTCTTGCCAACGCAAGTAGCACCGCTGGAGAGGAGAGCAGTGATGACAATGGCAGTCTTCCCAGCTTCACTGTGCGTCCTCTTCCAATGTGGGTTCCCAAACCCCGTCACATACCCCTTCACATCGAATCTGCCGCAAACACGCAATCACCACAACTCGTTTAGAATCAGTACGCAAAAATATTTGAAGCAGAGGGAAATAAAGAAATGAAGGACGAAACGAACATGTCTTTGATGGCGAAGGTTAGGGCAGAGAGCGCTTGTGTTTGCGTTTGCGTTTGCGTTTGATCGGGTTGAGGAATGGGGAGAAGTTGGAAACGCTCTACCAATGCACCGAAGTCCTCTTTGGAGAGCTTCCGCCGTCGCCTCCTGCGGGTCTCGGTGAGAACGACGGCGCCGGCGAGTCCTACTCCGATGAGGAGCCAGAGCTTAGGGTTGGAGAGGTTGAGCTTGAAGGATTTAGACATGATCGCGAATGTGATGTGACGATACAGAGCACACCCAATGAAAGGGTTTTAGAGAAAGGAGGGAATGTCACCGCTATCATGCGCCGCTCCCAAATAAACATTCGCGCGATTCTCTTTCTTTTTCTTTTTCTTTTTCTTTTTCTTGTTTATTGGACATACTCTACTTATTTCTATACTACCATAAAACATCCACAAATCACTTCATGAATAATTAATTTATAACTCCTTTATTTTAAAATAATTCTCTTTCAAAATTGTGTCACATTAATTGAGAAATATTTAAATGATATAAATTTATAAGCAAATCTGTTTAAAATCTTTTTCATGTCAAGGATCTGTATGAACTGTTATTATATAAAAAAAAAAAACATATTGAGTGAGAATTCTTAATTAAAATTGGAAATAGAAACTATAAGCAGAGGATGAAAATTAAAAGATCAAATAACTGATAAAAAACTTTTTTTTAATAATAAAAGTTGATAGTTTATATATGTTCTCATTCAAAAGGACTGATATAACTCATATTGGTTGAACAATTCCCTCTTTCAAAATTCGGTACAATAATTATTTAATAATAATGTAATTTTTTCTTGAAAGTTGTGCTTATTTATATATTTACAGTGGGTCATGTTAGTGTTAGGTCAAAATTTACGTATGAATTGTGATTAATGATGTATTATCTAGTTATTCATTCGACTTAATCTAGTTAATCTTTTCTTGATCATAATGCATTTTAAACATGTCGATCGACTAGAATCGGATGAATTTCTAGTGAAGCTCGGTGTTATTAGTGAAATATTAGTACTTGTAGATGAGGAAATGAGTTTCTAATTTTGAACAAAATTAATATTAATTTTCTTAATTTCGAGTTGAAAATGAAATTTGGAAGTTTGGAGTAGAAGAGAAGATTAAATTGTCTGATATGTTCAAACGTGGTTTACATTTAGTTGAAGTACCTAAAAGATGTAAACATAAAATAATATTTTTTTAAAAGTGGAAAAATAATATTCAAAGTATATTGTAAATTTCGTTCATAACAAACGCATAACTCTGGTACAAATTTAAAAGCTATGTCCAACTTCACACTGCTCCATGTAATAATGCAAATTACAGAGAAAAATGATGGTAATAATTAATCTACACAAACAAATCTTGAGATACTAAATGGCAAGGAGAGGACCTAATTTGAAGAACTTCAATTTTACAGAGGAATGGGCAAAACCTACTATGATCACGAGATCTCCAAACAAATGAAAGTCTAACATTTATGAAATATATACCAAGAAAATATAGGGAATAGTTGTGTTGTGTTTTTCATGAATCACCCCTTGAAACGAACTACAATGCATGAAATATCATCCTTGCTGTCTTTGTCCAATGCCTCTGCAACCAGCTTTTTGGCTGCCTTTTGTGGATCTTTTATCCTTCTTGCAATATCAACTGCTTCTTGGTTTGCCATTACCTGCAATGCAATGCAACTCATCAAAATATATAACCATTTGTAATTCTTTACACTGTTTATTCAATATTTGAAGTGCTGCATAAATGATGGATAACCTTCCAAAGACCATCACTAGCAAGTATCAAAAGCTCAGCATCTGGGTTAATATCAGATTGATGTACATCAGGATCAGATCGTAAGTGTGATTTTAGATTTTTGTCTCCAAATGCTCGAGAAACTGCAAGCTGCCCATTCACTCTTGCAACATCTCCTGATATAAACCACTCACAAGTCAACAAACTCTTCCAAATCACATATTGTTATCTAATTTTAAAAGAATGAGAGATATTAAGAAGTAAACTTTAAACTTAAATCAATCTCATAAATCAGCTTATAAGATAAGGTTTGCACGTACATATATACTATAAAATATCTTAATTTCTAGTTGATTCATGAGGCATCAGATTCTTATTGAAGAACGATGCCTATACTCTATATAAGTGAAGCTCGGTGTTATTCCATAAATTTAGCAGATATCATGAATGCAACAAAATTAAACTATAGTAATAGGAACCAAACATGTATTCCTATTCCACACCTCTAAGATTGCTTCAGATCAATAGATGTGGCACCAGAAACGCTTCTTGCAGAAACAAATGATTCCACAAAAATCAAACTGATTGGTCACATGCAATATTTTTCCAAGGTTTTAATGACTTATTTTCTATTATTCATCACCATATTTATTCAGAGGGGCTCGATTACAGCTTCTGAAATTTCAATCCAATTAAAAGATTCAAACACCCAACACCAAGAAGTATTAAACATTAATCCTTCACACGTAGATAATCACATCTAAGATACTATTATTGAGATTGTGCAGCATTCTGGTCAACCATAGGGGACACACAAGAAGATTGTTCTTGCGTGGGACAACAAAATCTTTCTGGAACAGCACAAAAAACAAGGCTTCAGTCATGCTTAATTGAGTATCCTAGTTATCAGCACTTTCGGGCACTGAGGACAATCCCAATCTGATCAGTGAGTTATTAACACTTGAGATTGCAGCTGTATGTGTTATTATGGGTTATATAGACACGTAGCTAACAGATATGAACAGTTGCAGACTTGCCAGAGTCAAAGTCAACAACTTCTAGTTGGAGTTCCATAATTGGGAGAAATAAGATATTATTTCATTCTCTGAGTTATGACAGATTCTATAGCCGACAAATATTAGAAATTTCGTTATCATCATTATGATTTTAAATTACATATTTAAGTAGTTGCAAGCTTAAAAATGGGATCTGCCTAAAAACTGACAATCTTGCACTAATATTTGTGGAGCTTCATTGTTTGTAATTCAGTACTTCACCTAATTTAATATTTAATTAATATATATCAAGATCAGTCCTTATATTTGAGTTTAGAGTGTAAATCAATACAACAAAGGTAACTTGTAAGGTAAAAATTATACAAGTCTTGTAAGCACTACAAGAGTCCATGACTGCAATTAAGGTGTACTAACTAAGTAGGGATGACCACAATTAAAGAAGTTTTCCAACACCTTAAATTATGAAAACTCATTTCATCTCACTCCTTTTGCAGTTTACAATGGGAAATAATGTGAAAAAATTCATATAGAACACGGCATAATTTAAGGCATGTCATCTCTGACAAAAGTTTTCAAAAATAAAATACAAGCATATAAGTGGATTACCAGAAAAGAGGGAATAATAGTTTATTTTTTTCCTCTGTTTCTTTAGCTGTCTGTCTGTTTGATTGACTCAAAGCTCAAAGTATAAATAAGATGGTAATGCCAAGTGAACTATTACAAATAAAATAATTTAACTTCAATTCTCTGTTTAGGAAGCCAGATTCTGTTACTCTTCAGTTTATCTCCTATTTACATCAAAATAAGGTTTTCTTGATGAAATTTCTCTTTTTTTTCAGAACTTCAAGCACTGGTCTAAAAATAGTTATGATGCAGACATTCATTACCCTTAGCGAACTGATGGACAGTACTTGCCTTATGGCCCAGAAAGAGGTAGAAATAATGAATTTCAAAAAAATAAATCCACAAATTATGATGAAAAGAAGAAAGTAAATGTCTATTGAGGTATGAACCCTCAACCTGGTGTAGCAAATATTTTAGAAACAAAGTAACATGTATATCTCTGTGTCTGTCCCTTCCTCTTTAAAATGCAAATTAGACTCATGATGCATAAATCCTATTCCAAACACTTCATATTATCGAAATCTCATAATGACAACATAAATCCCCATTGAACATGTAAGCAATATCTAACAGACATTGTTGCATAGTGATGTCTAACATGAAAACTTTTATAAAAAATATCTAACAGACGTTAACTAACTAAGGTTTATTAAAGAACCTGGCATGTTTGAGACAAAGCCACCTTTGTTCTCGATATGGCCCCTCTCAGTATTTGGCTCGTGATCAATAGTCACCTGAATGGCCTCCCCCTTCCTTGACAGAACTGCTCGTGAATCACCAACATTTGCGACTATTAACTTCTGATTATTAATAAGAATTGCAGTCACTGCGGTAGATCCTCCTCGCCCCAAATCAGAACTGTGAGAAAGAATGGCCTGATCTGTTGACTCATAAGCTTTGATGATAGAACGGGCAGGATCAGTCCAGAAGTCCTCCTGGAACAGTCAATCTTATTCAAGAGTACAAAATGTAATTCCAAAATAGAATCATGCCAAGAGGCATTACAAATATGGAAAAAGAAAATTAGGCCAAACTTCAAGGTTTTCTGACAATAAAGAGGTTATACAAGATTACATTTCTTACTGTCAATATTGATCCCGAAAAAATAGAGTATGGGAAGTTCGGAGTAAAAGGGGAAACTTTGTCCAATCCAAGGAATCAAATGTAATAAATCAATGCATGATACATTTTAGTTTGGTTCCATAACTCACCTCCTTCAAGATATTGGAAAAAAGATGCTTTTGTAAATAGGTGGGCACACTCTCTCCCAAGTGTCCGTCGTATATAGCAAAAAGTCCTAACTCTTTCCCTCCGCACTTGACAAATTTTGCTACATGATAGTCCTCCATTGGGTGGTTTGCTTTCCCTTTAACTAGGCTAAAACCATACTTAACAGGGCACAGGTGGCTCCTGCCCTTGCCAGAGCTACATGAAGAGCGTCCTCCAACCACCTACAACTATTGAAGTCAAAATACAATAACAAAAGAATCTAATGTTTAACATAAAATGCCATCCAAGGAACATGGTTGAAGTATTAAAGAAAGACAAAGAAACATGATTGATTATGGAAGGAAGCATAGCATAAATGTGATGCCAGGAAATAGGAAGTTGTCAATACACACAACATTCAGAAATAAAAAAAGATGTATTAGATAACTCTATCTGGTTGAGTGTCACATTTAAAAGGCCACAACCACAGAATACTAAGTATTTATCAGCACCAACCAACAACCAAATGAGTTATAAATAAAGCATAGCTCATAAGCATGGTTTTGAAAAATGGTCTGACTGCAATTCGGTATGCAAAGCCAAGGTTTTTTTGGATCAGTGACCCCAACAACACAACTGCAATTGTGGGGCATCAACCGCATTTGTAATACCTAACAATATCAAGAATCGTAGCAACAACTGTGAGTTTAAAACCTTGTTCATAGTAGACTGAAAAACACTTACAAAACATCCAAGAGTCAAAATTATATTAAATAGATAGTTTGGTTTATAGCAACCGTTTGAAATGAGCCCTATGTCTGGAAAGTAGTTTACTGCATAAAGTCCAATGCAGAATGCTCCTTTTCTGAGGGTACAGATTAAAAGCACCAGAAAAAAAAAATGTTTCAATTTTCATTAACAAGTACTCGAAGAAAAATAAAATTGGGATAGTCCTAAGCCATCCATTGCCCTGGAAAAACTCAATCCGCAGATAGACAAAGGCTGCATAAGGACCCTCTAAGATACAAGGAAATCTTTTAAAACTTTAAGAAATTGTATAAGCATGAAGATTGATTATTCTAAAGGCAAAACTTCAGAATAATGATAAAGGCCACAAATTCTTACCTGATTGAAGCAACACAAACAAGCCATGAAGTAATTCAGCCCCGCCTCACCTTCCCCCTCTATTACTCAACATCAATCTCTTCTGCAAATCTTCAAAACAGAAAATTTCACAAAAATTTGACGCCAGATAAACTCCAAAACTCTCCAGCAACTGTGAATTATCAGCAAAACATTCCGATCACTGAAGCAAGCAATTCTAACAATCCTCCCCAGAAAAGAGAGGGCAAAAGGAAAATTTTCCAACACCCAGATAACCAACAGGCTAAAAAAATTCACAACCAGTCCAAAAATTTGAAATTTGTGACAGAAAAATATAGGAGAGATGAGCAGGGGAATTGGATGGTATTAAAAGAGAGAAAGCAATAACCGAGGAACACCAAAAAGTTATAAGAAAACGCCCCTTATGATGAAAAGAGGTTATTGAAAAGAAAGAATGGAAAAGAAGATGGAGGGGTGGTAAGGTAACCTCGTGGTTTTGTTGAGAAAGTCTGGTCTGCAATGGGTACGAAAAGGCAGAGGTTGCCCTTATTGACTTTGCAGTTTTGTATTTGTTGTTTTATTGTGAATGCTATTGAAATTGGTATTGCTATGCTGACATACTTTGTTTGATTATTACATACAGCTGTTTTGAGGTTTCATTTCATAGTTCTTCTCTCAACTCTCTCCCATCCGTGGCTGCGTGCCTTGGGTTGGGTGAGGACCTGTGAAAGACTTCAAAAGTCAGCAACACTTTCTACCCTCTTTAAACTCTCTCTCTCTCATTTTCCCTAAGCTCTTGTCCCAGAATGATAACACAAACAACCTTATTTTACAATGAAGATTTTTGTTTTTATATTGTTACTCACTGAACCAAACACCACCATCTGATTATACAATGTAAAGTGTTTTACAGTATATCATATGATAAATTTATTAACTTTTATGCAGTATATCATATGATACACAACTTTTTTGTAATTTTACCCTTATTCTTTTGCATTTAAGTCATTGTTCTTTTAAATTCAATTAACTACCTCTACAATAAAAAAAAATGTTTCTGATAAATTTTTTTTTAAAAAATTATAATAACTTAATATAAAGTTATAATTTAATAATATAATATAATTTTATTTTAATAATCATTATAACAATAAGTTCTTTATTTTTTCTTATCACAAGAAAAAAAATACATATACGCATAACTTCTTTTATTTGATATTTTCTGTGATTTTAACCATTAATCTTTATTTATATTATTTGACTGTTTCAACGAAATATTAAACTTAAATTCCACTTTTCCTCCTAATAAATAATACTTTATGATACATTTATAAATATTAAAAAACAATGTATGGACATTTGAACCATGTTACTCCTTACTAAATACTAATCATTTTTGTAATTTATGTAAGAAGACATTTAATGGAAATAAAAGAATCACCAAAATTTGTTACCATTGTTTTATTAGGGTAACATTGTAATAGTGTCTCACCTTTAAAGCAGTTCTTTATTAATAAAAACAAATAATTATTCTTTATTTATAACAGAATAGTTATATATTTATTGAAAGAATGAGATTATTTTAGCAAAAGTAATTAATAAGATAAAATAATTATTATATTTTTAGTAGCTGTAGCGGTTATCCCTAGGGAATTAATATATAAAAAAAAAATATAAAAAATATGATAAAGAAGAATAGGATCTGCAATAAAGAAGTCAACCCCTGCAGGTTAGATTTTTGAGACAGGACATTAACTCTGAGCACAGAAACAGTACAATTCCTAATTGACTAAAAAACATCATGGCTTTAATCTTAAAGATATTGTTTTCAAACAACAACACCTTTGAAGGCAAGGATTCTTCTGGGTGGGGCTCAGGTTTAATTTCAGTTCAAGTTAAATTTGTTAGATTTGAGATGAAGTTAAAATTGTTAAAATTAGGGTTAGGGTTAGGGTTAGGTGGATGAAAATGGACAGGGATGACAAAGATCTGAGAAAGTCAGAAAGCAGCATGCTGTGTATAGTAAAAGCTGAATGGTCAAATTAGAATTCTAGCAGACTTGTTTGCTTCCTCTTAACACCAAATTTGTCCTTTTTCAGATCTAATATATCAAACTGTGAAACACATATAGGATACTTACGGTTATATTATATTTGTAATAAAATATATTGATGGATATGTATTGGTAAAATATTAAATTCAAAAAATATTTATTAAATTTTTGATAATTTTATCACGATTTAAATATAATTTTAAAAAAATACATTAATTTCTTTAAAAATTTAATATTTATTGTATTTTTTTAGGTTTAATTACCTTATTCGTCCCTACATTTAGGGTCAATAGTCAATTTAGTATAGTGGTTTTTAAAAAAATCAATTTGGTCCCTATGTTTTTTAAAATATATACAAATTGGTCCTTTCCGTTAAGTTGTTCTTTACGGCGTTAAATGTTGGAGGTTTGGTCAGAGGCTTGGTCGGAGGAGCAGGAGGAGATGCCGCCGGAGACGCAGGGGTCAAGGCATTAGGGGATGACCCACTTGACACGTCATCTCTCGATTCCACGTCTATCTGCCACGTAAGCAGCATTTAATGCCGTAAACAGCAACTTAACGAAAAGGACCAATTTGTATACATTTTAAAAAACATAAGGACCAAAATGATTTTTTTTAAAACCACTATACTAAATTGACTATTGACACTAAATATAGAAACGAATAAGGTAATTAAACCATTTTTTTATTATGATTATAAAAATAAGAAACAAATTCTTTTAAATCAACTATAAAAAAACATCTTTCTGGTACAAAACAAATAAAATAATATTTGTGCACATAAATTTTTATTGTCAATTTATATAATTTATAATTATATAATATATAAATTTGTGTTTTTTATATTTTAAAGATTATACCTATCTCTTTGTATTCCTATGAATGTTTGTGCTAGATTGCTTTTAATTTAAACTCTCCATCCAAAATAAAAAACAATTGAAACCATTTCAAACTAAATAGTCCTTTCTCTCCCCTTCACCACTTAATTGTCTCTTTCCAAAAAGAAAATATTCAACTAAAACTTTAATCTACTTATTTTATTCAAATTGTAATTTTGGTCCGTCTAATTAAAATATAAAACACACAGTTAGTTTTCATATTTTAAAAACATGTAATTTTTAACTAATTCTATATTTTATGTTCACCTTACAACTAATACATCTATTTAGAGTACCATCAAATAGTTTAATTAATTGAAACTTGAGAAAGGAATATAGGCAAATTTAAAAATTGAATTACAGTTTTATATTTTATAAAATATAATTAAAATAACATAAATTTTGTATACAATATTTAATTAAGAGATACATGATTAATATAATAAAAAAATTAAGACAATTATTTTTTTTTATACATTATTTAATTAAGAAATGTTTTTATTTGATATAAATAAGATAGTTATATATTATTTTATTCTTTTCACTTTTTAACTTGTTATTTTTTATATAAATAATTATAATTTGCTTAGATACTTGTAATTTATTTTTATATTGAATATTATAATTTTAAGTGATTGTAAATGTAACATCCTGCTTACACTTTCATCCTCTATCATCACTTATAATATACTAATTAATATTTTCTATTTTTAACACTAAACTAAGTATATTTAAATATAAAATTAAAAAACATCAAGAATTTAAAACTATGAAATGTTTTAGTATGGATTAAAAAGCAAAAGGGAACAAAGTTGCAGAAACTATTCTTAACCTTTACTTTGAATATCATATTTAAGATGATTTTCAGTGAACTAAAATTAAAAAATGTTTCATGTAATGTTGAAATTTATTTATTTATTACTTACATGGAAAAATGCAAGTACACAGTTTCTACATTTATAATAAAAGGTGTTCCTCAAACACTTTGATAAGAGAATCGATAATGTATTATTACTTGGCAAAAAAATACTCACATCTCAGCACACAATGATGAATATTTGAAATTATGTTGATGAATTTGAAGAAGAAAAAATTGAAAAATGGATAATGAAAAAGACCTTCTCCAATGGAAAAGAGAAAAAAGAAAAAAAGAAAAAGTAAGTGGACTTGCTTATTATTACAAGCATGAATAGGTCAACTTCCCTTAATTGCATTGCATGTATTGCTTTGTGCAGTGTTTGGTGGAATGAATGAACACCATAAACCCAACTCAAATCCCATTCAAAAGGAAATGCTCTTTTTAAGAAAAAGTTTTTTTACTTATAATGGATTAATGATAAGTTATGATAGTTCACCACTTACAATTTTTTATACAATCACATTATATTTTTCAATATTATTATTTTACTATTTTTTATATTATTTAATTATAAATTTACTTTTTATTATATATATTTATTTTAAATCCATTACATGAAGAATTATATATAATTCTAAAAGTTATCAAAGTATAATTTTTTTTATTATGATTTATCGTGCAATGAGAAAAACGAACATGGCACCACTTCACACGCGTGGAAAACAAACAGTCACCTAGGTGTACGAGGTGGGGTTTCGCCACGTGTACACCCCGTGCTGATGTCTCCTCTTTTCCCTGTTTTTGTTGCTCTGTTACACATGAACAGAGTAATTTCCCCTGTTTCAGTTACACATGAACAGAGCAACTTCCCCTGTGCTGCTATCAGTTAGCTTAAACCAACATGCCACCATGTATGCTCAAACCATACTACACTGACTTCTAAACTGCACTCACAATGCTGTCACTATGGCTAAAATTGTAATCACAATATACTTGTAAAGAGTCATTATTACTGTTGTTGAAAATGTACTTACAAACTTTTTTTCATTATAAAGTATATAATATTTTAATTATGTTTGACATTAATTTAGGATTTTTTTTATAATTTTATCAAAATTTATTTGTATCCTTAATTCAAATTTTGTAGTAATTAAGATAATTATTGAAATAAATTATTGTATTTTTTTTACATATTTAACGGTTTTTCAGATAAACATATTTTCAAAGTAGATAAAGAGGTTATAGTATTATAGTATAGTTTAAAAGAAAGTTTCATAGTAGCTAATAGGTTCAGCCCAATCAAGAAATACATAGTCTTTGAGTTTTTACTAGATTTTTTAGAAAGAGAATGAGGTATACCTATGAGGTGTATTTTTTTGTTATTCTTTTTTGTCCATTTTTTTACACATACTGTGTATATATTCTGAGCATTGTCTGCATAATAAAATAACAAACTTTTTCATAATCTTTTCTTATGTATTTTTCTGTTTTTTCACATTCTTTTTCCATACAGTTCATCCTAAAAATTCATTTATTACGTGAAGAAACATTTGTAAGAATTCATTACAAAAATTATTATACTACAAGTACTATAAATCTAAAGTTTAAATTAGGAAGAAAGCCAATTTTATTTTATAGTACATATTTGAAAAATATATTTAATTTTTTATTTTAATTAATAATCTTACATTTATATTTTTTAGAATGTGGATGTACTATTAACAATTTTCTGTAATTTGTTTATGGTGGTTAAATATTTCGTAATAAAAAATTGTATAGACACTATTTATATGTATTAATGAAAAATGGTTGAATTTGTGTTAATTACACATTACAAACAAACAATACTAGTATGTAGCTTAATAGATGAGAAGGAAACAGTTATGAGACAAAAAATTGTGTTAATTGCATTTCTCAAAAGTGAATAAAATGAGAGTTTGAATATGCAAGAATTGATGAAGGATAACGGAACTAGTTTAGTATGATCATATCCTACATAGGAATATTTTTTGCTCTCAATCATATAGTTTTTTTTAAAAAAAAAATCTCAGTGAAGTGTTAAATATTGAATTTGGTTTAATAATATATTTATACACCACTTGAACATTAAGTTTTTGAAAAAAAAAATATACACCTTCTAATACATGAATGGAATAAAGAATTTTTTAATCGTGTCGAGATCCGTCACTAATATCTATAGTCTCATTTACTCCTTATCAAGTATAATTATAACTGTTTCGGTATTGTTAATATATATTCACATCACTCAGAAGTTGATATTAAGGGTAAGTTATATACTCTTTTCTCCTCAAACCCACAAAGACACATCGTGACAGAACACCGACCTCCAAAGCAGATAATACCTCAAATGTGATGATTAATCCTAGTGATGTTATCTCTGAGACTTAAAATTGAAACAATGACACCATTTGTAAAAACGAAAATGTTCCTTAGCTCTTCACTTAGGAGAAATTCTTCCCTCCCTTAAACCTTGACTGTTGACTTATTTTGGTACAATCAATATATTAAAAAATCTCCTAAAATTCAATCAATGTGGTCTTGTATTAGTAAAGTTAATTTTCAGAAAATTCAACTAACCTACCTTACAAATTTGATAACTAGCCTCCAAGTTAGGTGAAGCTTAAATCATCTAACCTAGTCAAAATTAGATCAAGGGCAATAATACTTGAAAATAACATGGGAATTGAAAGAATAAAAAAATTATTTCAAACCTAAATTAACTTTAAAAATATGAGTTTTGTAGACTGAATTCAAAGGCATTTCTCCATAAAAAAAAATAAAAAAAGGATGCAAAGAAGATTTGATTTGACAAGACTGAATCGAAGTAATGGAATGAAAATTGGATACGAAAATAATATGAATGGGTGGAGTTTAAGTTCGATTCTGAGATTCCCATCACAAATTTAAATTATGGATGGTAAATAAATAATTACGTAGAGATAAGGAGATAATAGAAGAAAGGACAAAAAAATTAAAGATGTGAGGATTAAAAACAAGATAGATTTAGAAAATGCATTACATCCATAATTTTCTCTTTTAAGGTTAAGCACTTATAACCTCTTAATTTTAAAAAAACAATACTAATTATATTTTTATTGATTGTTGTCTTATTATAATTATTTCATTTTTCAAAAAAAAAATGTAATTTTAGTAATGAATATACAATTTTTAGTTTTAACATTTATATATATACAAACTTTATTTTGGCATTCTCCAAAATTGGTACCTAGACGGTTGCCAACCTTGACTGGGTTCAGAATCGTAACTGAAGTGAAAACTTTTAAATCGTGCATCCTCATGTTAATCCTTTTATTTTTAAATAAAGAAAATATTTAATGCTTTAAAAATAATAAACATATTCTTTTTTCATTGGAAAAATTCCTTACAAATATTAAGATTTATGATAAACTTATATAACATTTATCTTAGTTAAACTTTTATTTCAAGATGTGACCCTGCGTCAAATATAGAGCATTCATTTGTAAGCTCATACACGATTAACCGAATCAATTTTTGTCTGAAAATCACTAAAAAGAGAATATTATTTTCTGTATAAATAAATCTATGAAAACAGAACTAAAAAAAAAAATTAAAAAAATGACAAATTTATAATTAATAATGAAAATAAAAAATAAAAGCAAGTACATGCCCCCATAAATCTCTGCTTTGGTAAACTCTGCTGTTTATGCTATAACCACAAACAAAACCGAGTAAGTTGCAAAGTGTGCAGAAATAAAAGAGGATATCATAATTAGCACTTAGTATTTAATTACATAGTTCCTCTCTCCCCAATCCACTTTTGTACAAATTGAAGTTTAGTACTTTAGCAAGTTACATCATTATGTCATAACCCCCAACCATCTATAAACAGAATTATCCTGTCACACTAAAATAACCATAAATAAAATCAAAACCATATTTCATTAGACTACAATATCTGAACTGTGAAACCAAAGTGCATGCTAGCTATCATATTCTATTTATATGCAGCGTTGGATCCAAGTAATTTGAACTAGAAATATATACATGAAGACGATGTTAGGAGTCCCCAATGCCAAATAAAGCCAAAGTGGCCCCATGTATTTACAGAGGGGAAGCTTGGATCAGTTAAATGCTATAGGAATGAAATTGTCATCGTCTAAAAGCATATCAATATCAATCCAATCCTCCACACCATCAACCATCCCTTCTTCAGAACTGGTCAAATCCTCGTTAGTTCCCTGCATAACATTAAATGACAATGAGCATATCATTAAGCCAAATATTAATGACCCTAGACCCAACCACAAGTTAACAAAATACCTTGGGTTGACGGAAGTCCTCGACAACATTTAGCAGACGCCGGTATTGGGCGCGTGCCTCTGGATACTGAGCCATGGACTTCACCCTTGATAATGCCTTTTTGATATTTTCTTCCTTTTGTTTCCGTCCCTCCTTGAGAAAATCATAATCATCTTCATCTTCATCTTCTCTCGGAGAATCATTGTGTTGACTGGGGACTTTATTAAGCGTGTCTGGTCGAAATCCACGTAAACCACTACCCTTGCGCCTCCAACGTAATATGATCTTCTCTAGGATTCCCACAGACCAGATGATTGGTTTATACTGTTTCCGTACCTGGTGACCTCTTACATGGGCCTTGACACCACAGAATTCAACAGTCAGTGGAAGTAGCATGTGTCATGTGGAAAAAAGATATGTATTTTTTATGGCAAAAGAATAACGAAGAATAAGTAGTCATATTTCTTCTAGGGAAAGGGGGAGGAGGGGCAAAGCTGTTTGGAGAACATCAAGTTCACACCTAAGGCTCAGGCCAGAGATAATTGAACTAAAAGCTTTGGGCAGACTCTGAAAATACCTTTTTTTCTGTAGCTTCCTAAACTAAAAAGGAATGCGAATATCAATTGTGTGATCAAATTTTTCTCCTTTACAACGGGGGGGTAAGGAAAGACATGTAAACAATAGTGCTATATATAATTGTCTTTAAGGCTTCAAGCTCATGATTTTATGTCTGTTAAAACATCAACCCTCCAAGTAAATGCATGTTCACATTTTGGATTGTTTTCTCCACTTACAATCTGAATGTGCGATCTAAATGTATACAATGGTTATAGAAGGAGCAAAGAGATGCAACAGTTTTTCCATTCTTTACCTAAGATTGTATCAATCAAGATCTCTCCAATGAAATCAATTTTCCACCTTTGGTTTCCAAAATAGAGAAATAATTGATAAGATGATTTTATGAGAAATTAAGAACATCCAACAATACTCTGTTTTACACGAACAATATTAAAAATGAAAAATCAGTAAAAAGAGCAGATCATTGAACCTGGATTTTAACAATTCTTTGGCGAATCATCAAGAATTCTTTTCTCTTCTTCCAACCACGAAACTTTTTCTGTATGTGTATTGCGGCAGCATTGGCTAAACCATTTCGTTGTCCAGATTTGCAAGCCCTAGAAGCTAGAAGAGATAGGGCTTGCTGATCTAACAATCCAAGCTCATCATCCCCTTCATACTGAGTTAACTGCTTCCTCTGAAATGACTGCATTCTGAATACTTGATGTATACGATCAGCGGCTTGTGTTGCATTACGCACAGCAATAAGCGAATCCTTGAGACAGAGGGTATCTGGCATATCACCACAGAGCACAGGTGTTGCAGTTCGTTCTGAAACTGTCTGCACCCCTTTCATTCCTGAAATTTCTTGTCGACCACCTTTTTGATCATCCATTGTGATGGTTTCAAGTCTGTGAGTTAATGAACACTCAGCAAGAAAACCAGAGATTCCTTTGTGCCCGTTTTCAGAGGCAAGATCTGCAGCTTCTCTACCAGACAGAAATGCAGGAGATGGATCTGTCCGTGCTCCACAATCTGCTCCCATGGACACCAGGAAAGCAACTGTCCGCTCTCTGACAAAAAGACAGAATAATGAGAAAAAAAATTGTGTCATGCAAAACATAACATATTTGAGAAACAATAATGAAATAGAAACCTTCTGCTATTTTCCTTTAACTGATCAAAGCAATGGTTCTAGGCGTAACTTATTTTAGGTAATAAACAGACGTAAATTTGCTTCATATACTGGAAAACGAATTTTGTGAACAATTTCACCCTTGATAAAAGTCTAAAATATGAAGAATATCAGATCAGTTAAAGAAGGTTCGACCAGATTACAAGACGTAACTTATGCTCAATCAACTGGACTCAATGAAGAGGGATAAAAATCTGAAGGAACTTTACCTGCCACAGAATGCAGCCCAGTGAAGAGCAGCCCATCCATTCACATCTCGGAAGTTGATATTAACTCCAGAAGATATAATTGGATTTATGGCCCAATCATAACCAAGAACAGCTGCTAAGTGTATCACACCTTGGCCATCCTTGTCTAATACATTGGGCCCTTTACCACTCTCAGTTACTTTGTGAAGAAGCCATGAGTACAGCTTCTCTTTAATCTGCCTGTGAAAAAGATGCTCCCTCACCCCGTGTTTGGATATATCCAATTCTGTAGTTGGTTCATCCTTAATGGAATATTCCTCTTCCTCTCTCAGTGAAATAAGCTTGAAAATTAAATTCCTTTTCTCCATATCACCCTCAAAAGAATGGTTTGAAGGGTTCACTGGCTTTAAAGTAAGAAAATTCTCCAGTCGGCTATGAAGCTGCATTTCAGTTGAACTGCCAAAAAATTCTGCAAAATCTACATTTCTAGCAAAGTCTTTTCTGAAATCAAATTCCCGCACTTCACTACAAGCTAACCTATTGGAACATGTTACATAGAATGGGACCCGTCCAACTTTATGACGAGGAGCTTGACAACACAAAATTCCATCAGCTAAAACCTCAGCTGGAACCTCAACTTCCCCAAACATACAGGACCAGTTACATGTTGTCACCTCCGATTGACTCTTAAAAAATGATCCAATAATCAACACCTGTATAGTTTTAAACAGGATAAGATGCCAATCAAACTATACAATCAAGTAACAGTGACTCAATATTAAAAATAAAGGAGTAAAACCAATTATCATATATAACATACCAAAGAGGAGGGGAAAAAGAGGGAAGATTGTCAGATGTGTCAAGAGATACCAAGATATAGAAGAAATGCAAAATCGAGAACATTGCAAATTAAGAGCAACAACAGATGAAATTAAGAGCTATATATACACAGTTTTATAATTATTTTACTTTATAAAAATATCTAATACAGAACATAGATAACGTTTATAACTTTTTACAAAATAAAATAAAATACTCGTGTAATCCTGTGGCCTACATTTCATGCGCATACAAAATTATTACCAAAACATAAATTGTATTTGAATTCTTACACAAAATGTGAGAAAAATAAGTAGGAAAATTATAATAATGAGCCAAAAAGCCAGCAAAAAAGTTCAAATGAGTAACAAAAAGACATATAAACAGGCAAACAGATTATTTAAATAAATGTGTTAACATTATAAAAATGAGGAGCTAATCTTATATAATCATAAATATCTAGATTATGTATGTATTATTACGAACATTTTTATTTATTCCTATATCATATCTTTGTTATTAGAAGAAATCTCCTTTATTTATTATATTAATTTCATTTTCTCAATAAAGCACCAGGGCTGTCTCACAGAAGCACGATTTCATCTCAGTGTTTCTTTCTTCCCTATAATTTAACATGGTAGCTAGAGCCTTTTTCAAAACCATGTTGGCTCAAGACCTACTATCTCTAGAGGATTTTTTTTTAAATCTTTCTCCTAGGTATCTCTAGAAAAGTATATTAATACAATAATGTATAATATATGATAATGATCATATAATAGTAATAGTAATATATAATATATTATGTGATTACATTAGAAGGAAAAGTAGGGTTGAAAAAGAATTGGAGGGAGAACCCTCAATTATATAGATTTTCAAAAAGATCAGTACCTCAATATTTAACTCAGCATAAGCCCATTTAGGTGAAAAATCATTTATACTAAACAGTTGGTCCTGAGAGAGAGATGGACTCAATGAGCTATCATCTATCACATGCTGGCATTCATCTGTACTCCAAGAAATACCAGGTGTGGACTGCATATTCAAATCAGCCACCTCTCCAAGTTCTTTAGTTACCCACCGAGAGAAACTATCAACCTTCTTCAGGCTCTCATCTTTGTCCAATAGTGTGCGTTTCACATTTGAGCTATAGTTGACAGATTCTTCATCAGAAACTTTAATTGCAGAATTGGATTTTAGAGAATGTTGAGATTGTCCATCTGCATGCTCTTGTGGATAGTTTTTCTGCATGAGCTGCTCTTTTGGATCGCCATTAAAACTGTACAGGATCGGAGCAATTTCAGAACTTGTATTACGAGTTTCATACCCTAGTGAACTGGTGCCATAATCAGATCCAAATTGCAGACCAAATGATTGGGGGGTTAGGGTTGACATTGGCATATTTCCCGAACTGTCTTCAAAAGGAATCTGCATCAAATCAAATAACAAAATGAATAGTTATATTTTTTGGCTAAATCTGCTAAGTAATTAGTAGTTTGAAATTACACACAAGAGTAACCGAGGCTAAAAATATCAGTTTCAAAATTAAGCAATCAAAAGATAAAACAGACACCAATCCAACCCAGTCATGGCTACCCAATAACTTAATTGGGAAGAGTTCAAGCTAATAAAATACATATCTTACCAAAAGGTTGAATATGGATACATCCGAAGAAACTGTAATCTGGAGTCATAGCATTTTTAAAGTCCATAAACAATTCAAAACCTTTTAATATGCCACATGCAGCCAAATACCAGATAGTCCCATAAAACTGTCACATTATGTCTATTCCATCTAAAACAAAAGGTGTTTGGTTCAAGAAAATGTTCTCTTTTTCATTTTCTAAAAATTCCTTTCATTTCCAAGTTTTCATCAATTTGAAAATGTTTGTTTAGATTTGCTAATCATTTTCTGTTTTTCTTCAACAACTTTTTCCACTCTGTAATTTGAAATGTTTATTTATTGAATGACCTCATCCTTTTAACTTGCAGCTTGTGTTCTGAGACTGAAACATTCATATTGAAGTTGTACATTCATCCTAACTTACATGCACCCAAAACAAAATTCCATCTAACTAATTTGATTATAAGGCAGTGTTATAGGTCACAATCAGTTCAGAAGATGGTTTGGGAGAGAATGCACAACTTTAATGGAAAGATCTAGTTATTGTCTCATTGAAATCCATGGTCTCAACTTTCCAAGAGATAGAAAGTAATGGATATAAAGACATGAAAATCTAAAAAATGGCATTACATCAGTTTGAAGATACTGTTTTTTTTTTCTGAAATGATATCAAACCAAAATGAAAACAGAAAATGATGAAAATAAACAGGCCCTAATAGTTGCAGATGAAGATATACTATGCAGATAACAGTATGTACCTGCCAACTCGATTGGAAAGAGTGAGAGCTCTCTGCTTCCACGGTGAGATCTCTTTTGCCTGATAAAAGGTCACCAAAAATGGTATGTTCTTGTTCAAGGACACTACCCATTGAACTAGAGGGCATTGAAGAAAATGATGCAAGAGAAGGATCATTATGCAAATTGGCAGTGCTTTCCAAGACAGTGTCCCATGGTGCCACGCCATGTGTTTTCTCACCATCAAAATACGTAGTGTCATTTCCTCTAAATTTATCCTCATGAACAACTGGGATATAATCTGTTCCAGAAATTGATGACTGTCCATGATCACCTAAAATTATTTGAAGATATATGGGGGAAAACATGTGTCAGAGAACGCCTAATAAAAAATATAAAATACCTGAGACAACCAAAATGAAGGGAGAAACCTGAAAAGGAATGCATATGATATGAACTGTTCACACCACCATCAATCTTTTCTGTCAATGGACCATTCCCCATATGTTGTGACTCATGTAATGGGCGCAACCCAGAACTAATTTGGTGGATATCCTCTGGAAAGAATCATGATTAAAAAATTTAAGGGTGATCAAATAAATGGTCCAAAGTATTACACAAATATTTGTTGTATCAGTAAACCAAGATAATTAAAGTACAGGAGAAGAAAATAAAAAAGAAAAAAGAAAATTTTCTCTATAAGCTAAAATTAATATCTACAAGTCAATTTAAATATAAACTAATTTTAACTTGAGGAAAAACTCATTTCCTTTATCCTTCCTGTTTTTCTTCTCTTCAAATATTTTTATGGATAAGTTTATTCCAAAACATTCTTAACATGTTAATTCACTTCACAGACCACATAAAAAATTTTAACCCTCGTGAAATAAACTGAAGCAGAATTACCAGAATCAGCATCTTCACGTAAAGACATCAAACTGCTTGATGGGCTGACAGAATCCGTGCTAAGTGAAGTAACCTTTTGGGAATCCTCACCCTCGGTATTCACTACAATATTTTTGTTACCCTGAGAAATAAACCAGAATAAATTCATGAATAAGTCATACCTGCACTCAAGCTAATTAAGATCAGGACTACAAAACACAGCTTCAAATTCTTCCTGCCCGATTTCAAGAAGAATATGACAAAAATAGATTTTGAGATCTCCTCAGAAAGGATGGTACCAATAGTGTTTTTATCACCATACCAAAAGCTTAAGATGTTGGCAGAGGTGCAACTCGACTCATAATACTAGGTCAAACACAAGCACTTTCCCATTCAAGCAATTGGACGCAGACCACTGGCTCGAATCCAACCCACAAACCCAACATATACATATATACGTCATGACCCCTTGGGCATATCATCCCCTCCCTCTTGGGAAATTAAATAACATAAATAGCCACAATGTCTCTTGTCAGATGGATTCAGCCATGGGTATGACCAAACGTTATTCCCTCATCCTCACCCCTGAACAAGAAAACCAACCCTACAAAAAAAATGTAACTTTACCCTATTTGGATAATTTTTTCAATAAGCACTTGTAAAAAAATAAGAAGGAAAAAGGGAATAAATTTCTCTCATTCGATAAAATTAGATTATACAAAATCTGTCGAAACTCTCTAATTTTAACTTTAAAAAAAGTTTATTTTAACTTATAGGAGAAACTTGTTGCATTTTTTCTTCTTATTTTCTTCTCATATAAGCGCTTACAAAAAGGTTTATCGAAACACAAATAAAAACAATGTCTTAATTTTAAAACTTGATCATAATCTGGATGTATTTAATTTGATCATTGAAATAGTGTGACTATCACAGCTTCAAAATCAAACTCTTTTAACGGCATGTTACCATGCCAGTAGGTCTTACTGATAGTATTAAAAATTAACATTGAGAATTGATCAAATTGAACTCTTTCAGTGGCTGTTTCATCCTGCATATACTTTCATTAACTCCTTTAGTAACACTAGTTAGAGCTATGGTTATTATATAATAAAAAAACAAAATGAGTAGCAATAATATCATTAATCATTCATGATGGTTCAACATAGACTACAAGAACTGCAGCTGCTACATTCTTTCCCTTTCAAATGCTTCATCATATTTTGTAAAACATCAAAACTCAAGTTATGGAGGACAAAGGTTTTAACAAAAGTAAATAATAGATAGAATCCAAAAGGTAGAAATGAAAGAGTTATAAATGATAAAAATACACAATCATTGGAAGGTAATAACAAGAAAAAGTAATGACAGCAAAAAATATAAAGAAATGAACAATATACCTTAACTTCCAAGTAATGGACAAATACTATGTGCATCATATCCCTGCAATAAAAGAAAATTAACAAGAAAACCACGTTCTGATTAATTACAAGACATGAATATCTCGGTATACGTACATTGAAAGTTCATATTAGTAAAGATGCAGCAAAATATTTAAAATCCAATAAGATTTAAAAATGCCATCTACAATTTGTAGATAAAGAAGAAATTACATTAGGGAGAAATGGGTGAATTAGATGATCACAACTAGGGGTAGGATAAGAAATCCTTCAAAAACATACACAAGGAGAACAGGGAAGAAAAATGCAGTAAAGCTTCTCAATCAACTTGTCTAAGCCAGAAACTCCTTTGAAGTATACAAACACCAAAAAAAGCGAAAAATGTACCTCCAGTGCTCTATTCACTAAGTTTGGGGCAATAAAACACCCTTAAACAATTTTATCTATAAAATGACATGAGAACCAGTACTTGCAAAGAAGCTTACAAAGTAACAAACACATGAAATATGAATACAATCTAATTTCCAAGACATATTACACAAAATATTGTAAGTAAATTAATTCATACTCACGGTTCAAGCATCCAGTAGCTTCGCCTTTGAAAATTTTCATTATCTTCTCCATGGGCATAGTAGCAATGCAACACATCAACACTTCCAACCTAAATTTGCTTAAATGATGTTACAACCCACTGAATAATTATATAATGGTATAGACACTTGCTTAGCAATTAGAGAAGACTAATTGAAAAAGTTCCGATCATCTTACATATAAGCTAATTACACAGATTCGCTTAACTATAAACTCAACACTTAAGCAAATTATAAAATCACCTTCAACTTTTCATGAGCTTCTTTCACAGTTTTTCCGTCCTTTTTCTTTCTCCAATTATGTCCATCCTTTCTGAAGTATCTCAAAACCTTTCTATCAAATAGAAAAAGTGAGCCACCTGAAATCATGAAATAAAAGTCTAAATGATGTCTTTGTAAGCATGAAGTAATGATAGGATTGTCATTAGTAGCTAAAAGATAGAGTGAAAATAACAACAAAGCAAGTTATAGGAAAACAAAAAAAAAATACTAATAATAATATCCTAAATCCTGCTTAATTGCGAAGATTATGCAATAAGTACATAAGGTGCTTTTTTGCTACCAAGCTTCACCAAACTTTTTTGACTGAATAATGTGCCGGTATTCCTTGAACTAAAATATAAAGGATCTATTGGAACATGAACACCTTAAGTTCAGATGATGAAAAATTAAAAAAACTTCATACAGCTTCAAAAAGAATTAAATCCAGTTAAATGAACTCAAGGAGGACAATACTTCCATTTTGAAACACATTGTTCAGCACCTAGAAAGAAATGATTAATTCAGAACAAAATGTTCATAAACACCATGTTCCACCAAACAAGTCAATGGAACATCAGTTAGTAGAAGCTTCTTGGGCAATTCATCCGATCCATATATCTAAAGTAGATACACTTGGTGCCAATTAATTTATCAGTAACATGCAGTAACCATACTTGGTGGCCTGTTATGAGGTTCTGAAGTGATTTGAAACATCCGATAATTACGAAGAATTTCACAAATTTCTGCAGGTCGCAACCACCGATGCTGGGCTTCAAATTGTAATTGCTGAATATCTGCAAATTGATATCAAGGCATTTGGTCAGATATTTTATTACAAATTACATCCCACAGACAACAAATACAATTATATCACATATCAAATCATGGCCATAAAAGCAACATGCATCAATAAGAATATTTTTGTAATAATAGAATAAAAATAAAATATAAACTGACATATGAAACTAACAGCCACTGCCATTCACGAGTGCAATTTCGAGGTCAGAGTATCCAGTACATAAATTTAGCATCCTATAAGCCACCCCCCAAAAAAATCAATTAAGCTACCAAATATATTCCTTTCTTCAAATCTGGTTTTTTTAAGTGATTATTTGAAATAGCCTATTGTGTTCAAAATATTTTAAATAAATAAAAAATGCGAGATTTTGACCAGATAACTGTTTTTGAGTAATGTTGTTACAATCAAGATTACATGAGATCGGGAGGGGGATTAAAGATCGTAAATTGAAAGAGCCAACCAAATGAAGCAAGATTATACATAAACATATCCATGTGATAAGGAAAATATTGTGTAAGTAGTAACGTTGCTAAACTTGAACTGAAAATTTATATCCATACATTTATATGGGTAATTTTCCTTATACCTATAGAGGAGTGCTGCCAACATACTCTTTAGAACGCACTCTTTCTTGTTTGTAAAAATTTATTGGAAAACACAAAATCATGACAGAATCATAATGCTCTTTTTAGTTGCCTTTAGTTTGTTTGTTTTTTGGCAAGAAAAACCCCTGTAATGCATGTGCTTTTTCCGACAAAACCATTTTGAAATAGCTACAAATTTGGCAATACGACTAGGTTAGATAATTTGGGGGGGGGGGGGGTTGAAAGTGGAAATTTATTAATTTTCACACCGCAAAATCGGAAAAAAAAACGGAGGAGGGGAAAAACACCCTCAAAAAAATAAAAATAATCCACCC
>Ga0123342_1001928_pt1 | contig 34789 bp, 17 predicted proteins | sample Turbeawhitnodule_FD_89960 | JGI IMG/M metagenome (GOLD analysis project Ga0123342, IMG submission 89960) | Root nodule microbial communities of legume samples collected from Mexico - Turtle bean Mexico white nodule | ecosystem: Host-associated > Plants > Roots > Nodule | place: Mexico: Nepantla... | reverse complement strand
TAAATAATTTTAAAATTAAACACTTCATCAATTTAATAAATGTAATTTAACTAATTTATATCATAATTTCAAAAATAAAATAGTTATAACAATATATAAATAAAATAAATTTAAAATAAATAACTTTTGAAATAATAAAATATTTTATATAACATTTAAATAATTTAAATATATATTTTCTTTTACTCAATTAATTTAATTTAATAAATTTAATTTAACTAATTTATATAAAAAAGATAAATTAAATAATTTATTATAATATTAAAGAAATAATTTTAAAATAAATATAATAAAGAATTAAATATTAAAATATTTATTATAAATTAAATAATTTTAAAATCCTAAAAATGCGTGGGCCATTGCGGATGCATATGCGTGGGCTTTGTAGCCGACGCAAAGCCGACGCATATGCGTGGACAGCGGCCGATGCAAATTGATTTTCTCTTAAAAAAATAATTAAATCCATTTGTGCGTCACTTTTGCTTCCAAGCTCATTCTTGCGTCGGCTTTTAGCCATTTTGGCCAACGAGACTAGCGTCTGCAAGTGGCCCACGCAAAAAATTTGGAAACTAATTTTTCATTTTGCGTCCAATGTGATTCTTACGTGGGCTTTTACCCATTTTGGCCAACGAGAGTAGAGTCCGCTACTGACTCACGCAAGATTTTGGAAGCTATTTTTTAGTTTTCTTGTAGTGGCCGAACACAATTATTTTAAATTTATTTCAACCACACTAAAAAAAAAAAAACCCTAAAATTACTTTATTTTATTCTCGAAATCCCCTTCCTGGAACCTCCAAATTTCTTTACTTTATTTCCTAAAACCTCGAATCTCGAATCCCCCACCTGCCACAATCATTTCTTATTCTCTATTCACCCTAATCTCAAACAAAATTGCGAAACTCATCCTCTAACATAAATTGTGAAACCTAACCATAATTCATATCGTCATCAAGAACCAGAGTATCTACCCAAAAATGAAGGTAGAACGTGACGGTAAGACAAGGTGGTGCTAGGCGAGGCAAGCTAACCCAAAACAACGACAAGATGATGGTTAGATGACAATGAGGCGACGACGAGGTGAGAACAAAAATGCAACAATCAAATGAAATGCGAACCAATCCAATCCAGATATGAAACAAATAAACCCAAATCCACGCATTAAGCAAAACAACCCGTGTCTGTGTTGTTTTGGGCTTTTCTTGAAAACTTGTTCACTCGACCTCCGACTCGTGAGTTTGACCGATTCTACAAAATTTGTCAGAGTCTAGTTTGAGTTTCTTGAAAAATGAATTTACTAACGCACTAAAAAAAATCATTAAAAAAAATAATTTTTAAAATAAAAAATTAATTATTATATTAACTGAATTAGAACTAAAAAAATTATGAATATCTAAAATATTTTTTAAATTAGTATCTAATTAGTTATCAATGTTTTTCTAACAACTAAATTAGTTTATAAATTTTATTAATAACAAAAATTATTTTAAATACTAATAATTTTTTTAATATTTAAAATATTATAGAATTTAATTAATATAATAACTAATTAATTTTAATCTTTAAAATTAATTTAATTTAATTATTTTCTTATAATTCCATTAATAGATTCTTAAAGTGAGATAAGTTAACGAATTATTAGATAGTGAGCGTATAGTAATATAAAAATATGTATATAAAAGAAGAAAAGGTTTTGAAAGTGCATGATTATTATAGGCAAAGAGGGTCTGGGTGATGAATAGAAGAGTGAGTGACAGCAATAAGTGAAGAAGATTAGAAATGCTTCGAAGTTTGAGCCATGCGATGATGGAAGAATGGTGAAGAGAGAAGTCAAATATTAGGTACGTAGTCTATTCCATGTAAATGCCTTCAGCAGCCACGATTCCCGATTCTGGCCCCCCAACCCCATCTCTGTACCATTTCTCTTCACTCATTATTCTTCCCCCTTCCAACAGATAAGACAAATCACACACCAAAATTAATTACAAAAAATAAATAAACAATATTTACACATTCTTTAATTATAAAATACAAATTATTTAAAGGGTATGGAGACCTAGAGAACGATGGTTCTTCTACTTCTTCCGGTCGGTCACTGTTATTCTGAGTTTCCTGTTTCGCCTTTCTCCTCTCGATCGTCTGGTCTCACAGACTGAGATGGTACCTGCGTAAGACACTTCAACGCTCAAGAGTACTGTAGATAATGACGTACCTGGTTATTGAAATTTGTGTTATTTATATTACCTTAATGAACCTTTGTTGGTGGGCCGGATTAGGAGATTGGTTTGTGTTTAAGGTTGTGTTAAAGAGCTCTTAACTATGAATTAACCCTACTGACTTTGTCAATCCATGACTCGTCGTCATGGATCAGTCGGCCAAAAATCTTCATGTGACCTTCTTGTAACAGTTGAGTAGTTAAATAACTCGAGTGCTGACCGACTCACTAAGTAATTTTGTCATCTCAATACATTTACTATTCTTATTATTAACAGTAAAATCACACACTCAACAAATATAACCACAACACAAACACTTTTCCTCAAATAAATATCATAAGACTTTTTAATGTTCAAAACATTACACTGTACCTAATTAAGATGGATTCAATAGTGTAAACAGTAAGATTCACAACAATAAACAATGACTATTTAAGAAAGATCGTTAATTATCACTGATATTAATTGGTGACATTTTTTTAAAAGAAAGGAACTATAAAATAACACTTAAGTAAGAACTATACAATAAAAATAAGAGGAGATAGTAATGAAAGTATTTAATTTTGAATTGTCTGATTGAATAGTCTAAGAAAATTAATCAGTTTATTAATACATATGTATTTTAATCTATATTTTATATCGATATTGAGAGTCATTTTGATTGTATTTGATTACCAAGTTTCATTTTCATTTTGTGTAAGGTGAAGAAGACAAAAAAATTCCTAGAGTTAAGGCTTTTGAGTGCCTCCCACCTTCAATTTGGGCACACACCAACCAAAAATAACCAGATTGAATGAACACAAAACACATCTGCACAGGTAAAAATACTTTTTCTATCTTGTATCTTCAAAACATTATACTGCAACTAATTAAGATAAATTCCATTGTTCCATTAATGTCAGATCAGCATTAGTGAATTCCACACTTTAAGTGGTAAATATGGTAAAGTTGATCATATTTAGCTAGACAGAATCTCTCCTCTCTTTTTTCTTCCCCAAACAGTTCATACACATTTTAGACACACAAAATAATGATATACCGAATCATTGGAAAAAAAAAGTTGGATCAATATTAATATATAAATATGTATGTTTACATATTATAAAAAATGCACTACAGTAATGACGTCAATATGTAAATATTATGATAATAATTCGATTTTAAGTAGATAATACTATTATAATATAACTGGAAATTTTCTATTTGTAAGACCAACTTCATTTTATGTTTCCTTGGAATGGCTTTAAAAACAACGAAGTTAAAAAAGTTATATTTAATCTATAATTTAATTTTTTTAACTATTTAGTAATATATTTTACAAATCTCATTATTTTTTTTAAAAAAAATTGAGATCTCTTATTATATTTTTTATGATTACAAAACACACTTTAGAATGCACATAAGTTTTGTATTTACATGTGAGATCTCAAGTGAATAGACTCATATCTCTTAGTGTAAGTATTTAGCCATCTGTTTGATTTTTAAATTAGGGTTTTTAAAAGTAAGTTAGAACTTTTTTTTAATCTTATTAAACTTTTTGGATATTTTTTAGGAGTAAAGAAGTAGAGGTGACAAGTTACATTATTTATTTATTCTCAATTTGACTTTTAAAATTGTCTTGTTCGAAAATTTTCCACAAGTGATATTGGGAAATATTTATGACTAGCACCCTTTCTCCTCTGATTCCCCAAGTAGCATTGAAATCGGGTCATGATGAAACTGAATTTTCACATTTGTTTTTTATTCACACAAAAAAAAATCTCAGAATTTGATTTTTGGAGAGCTGAATTCTGATTTTTTTTTTCATAATGAATCAGGAGTGGAGAAAGATCGTTCCGTGGATGATATTCAGATTCTAAAAAATATAATTTTGATTTCTAATTTTTTATTTTGACTTATGAATTATGGAACATGAAAATGTTTTAGGAAGGACTGAATTTTTAGAGCAGTTTTCAATTTTTATTTCTTATTTATAATGTTGGAGGGAAAGAGATGTGAATTTTTCGGTGGGTGACTTGTAGGAACTTAATTTTTTTTTATTTCTAGCATTGGAGCATAGTAGAGTGTATAAATATGGTTAAGAAGTAATCATAATTTGAATACGTATTTTTTATTTTATTTTAATGTCTAAAACTTTATCTGGAATGAACTCTATGGTGGACGAATTGTCTAAAATTAAAAAAATTTGTACGTAAAAAAATATTTTCAAAATTTAACTAAAAATAAGAAGAATAAATATTAAATGAGAGAAAAGTAATTAGTTAATTATATAAGGTAGATATAATTTTGTTTGGTAGAGCATTAAAATATTTTCAAGTTCTAAAATAGAAGTACAAACATATAAACCTTGAAAGTTACAAATTAAAAGTAATTAAAATTTGAAATGATTTTAAGAAATGAAGTTGAAAATATTAAATAAATATAGGTAGTGTAATTTTTTGGGTAGAAATTGTATTAAAAATGTAATAACAAATATAAAATGAATAAAAATCAATAAATTAAAATTTTTATATTTAAAAATGGAAGAAATAAAAGGAAAAGCATATGCATTTATATATTTATATATAACCCATTCTTTATTTACATCATATTTAATTTTAATTACAATTTATTTTTTATTTTAAAATTTAAAATTATAATTTATACACTTTTTTTAAACCCAATGATACACTTATTCACTTAATTTTTTATCATTACATACATATCAACCTGAATAGCTTAACTATTATTTATAATTTTTTAGATGTGAGTTTCCTTCACCAGGCTGGGTTAAAATTAACACGGATGGGGTTGCTAGGGGATATACATGCTACTTGTAGAGGTATTTTCCGTGGGAGTATGAGGGAGTTTATTGGAGCTTTCTCTGCGTTTCTTGAAGTTCAGACTTCTTTGGTTGCTGAGTTTTATGGGGTTATACATTCTATGTAGGAAGCTCAAAAGATGAGGCTTACTAATGTCTGGCTGAAATGTGATTCTGCTTTGGTTTGTGCTGCATTTACTGTTAGGACTAATGTTCCTTGGATGTTGTTTCGTAATCGATTGAATACTTGTCTTAATTACTGTGGGAAAAATTAGATTTAGGATTCCTCATATTTTTCGTGAAAGGAATGCGTGTATTGATAAGTTGACTAATTTATAATTTATTCATAGAAAATCTTTTCATTGGTATAATAAGCTACCATTTAGTCTGTCATTATAATTCTTTATGAATAGATATAGTCGACCTATGTATCGTTTTTGTTAACATAAGAGTTTTGGTTTAATCTCCCCATATTTTTGTATTTTCGTTTTTTTTATAATATTTTTTTCATGTGATGACAAATGATTAAGGTGTCAGCATAACTGAGATGTCAAGTTGCATAGTGATGCCTAACATGAAAACTTATTTTAAAAGTTATATTATTTATAATTTTTTAAATCAATTAATTAATATTTTTTTATAAAATAACCCAACAATTTTATTGAATTTGATATATTACTTATTTTGATATTTTTTCAACAAAAAAAAATACCAACATTTAATTTTGGTACCAATATTATAATTTATTATAATTTTTCCAGCAAATTTCAATTTTATTATAATAATATATTTACAAATTTATTAGAATTTATTCTCCACAATTCAAATTTATTGTAAAAAAAAAAAAAAAAATTTCATTTATTTTTCCCATAATATTTAGCTACATTGAAATACCTATAAAATATCTGATCCATCTTTGCATGCTTGATAAAAAAAAATACCTATAAAATATTTTATTTCATTCTCTTTGTATTAATATTATTCTTTATAAATTTTAATATTTTTAATTTTTATATTTCCTTCTATTTCAATTTTATAAATATTTAAGTTCATTACAAAACAAAATTTAATAATTTAACCTTACATAATTTAATAATTTTCTTCTCTCATTTAAAATTTATTCTCCCCATCTTTAATTAAAATTTTCAAAAACATTTTTACTTACAAAACATTTTTTAAAAATTATTTTATTTTATATTTTCTTAAATTTATTTTATTTTATTTTATTTTATTCTTTTATCTTTTCCATTCGGACAAAGCAAATTTTTTTTTTCCAAAACACCATCCTGAAATTCGATTACCCATAATTAATTTTGAATTAACATTCATACGTCAATGTCAAAAACTGAAAGTTGGTATTATATTTCAGAAATTGTTTTTTCCGCTCCTGGTCATTATTAGAAAAAATATCCTCAGAATTTGACTCCCCAAAAATCAAATTTCGAGAACATTTTTTTTCGCGAATAAGAAACAAAGGTGAGAATTCGGTTTTCTGGTATAGAATTCTCATTATGACCCAATTTCAGTGCTACTTGGGGAATTAAAGGAGAAAGGGTGGTATGGAGGCAATAATTTCCCAGTAACGTACCACTTATGGAAAATTCTTTGTCTTGCTCTATTTTAAAAATGAAATGTGAGTATTGTATGTATAAGAATACTGAGTTTTATATATTGGAAATATTTTATGAAAAAACTTGACTTGTGGTGTGATGAAACTGGTAGTTTGATAAATGTGAATCTTGTTGAAAAATGTGTAACTTTGTTGTGTATTGAGTTTGATTTGAGCAAAAAAAGAAGAAGTATGAAATGGCATGGTTAGTGGGATTTGAGATAATTAAATTAAAGGAAGTTATATAATTTTTTTCATAATATCTAGTAGTTGAATTAGGTGTTTCAATGTATCTTGATGAAATAATAAGATTTGTTAAATTTGAGGTGGTGTTAATTTTTTAATTTTGTATAAATGCATACTCTTTTATATAATCTGTTTAGTTAATCTCAAAATCATCAAACAATTTTGAAGATGTGATGAAATGAAATTTTATTCACGAGAATTTCGTTGAGTGGATTTTATTTTGTTCAACAAATTTGATTTTGCTCAACAAAATCATTTCAACGGTAAATCCAAAGTATTTGAAAAGAAAATTGTTTAACAAATTAGGATCTTGAAGAAAACTTGAGTCAAATTTTACTCAACAAATTTTAATTTTTCCTAATGTTTAAAATTGAATAAGTAGTGAGAATTGAATTTATAATTGAATATGTGAATGATAAGTACATAAATGGTTTTTACTAATTTTAAATTTCTTAAATAAATATTTTAGCACTAAGATATAGTTAATTGAATACATATGGATTCATCTCACAATATATCTTCATATGATTATGTTAGAATGTATGGCCAAAAGAAGAGAGGGGTGAATTGTTTTTACAAGATTTTCGCAAAGATTGGAAGTAGAGTGGAAAGATTTGTAAAATCAATCAATTGATTTTTTTGTTCAAATGGATGAATTATCAGATTATTAGTTATTTATGAAAAATCAACCAAATGTTTATTGAAACAACTGACTGTTTAATGTAGAGAAAACAAAGAACAAAATTTTAAAGCAATATATCAGAGTATGGAAAGAGAAATTCACATAGAGAGATTTATACTGGTTCACTCTTAACCAAGCGCTACATCCAGCCCTCAGCTAAACACTGAGAATTCACTATGCAATCAAAACTAGATTACAAAGCTCACTAAGAATGTTAATCTTGAATCCCTCAAGAACACACAACACTTATTAGCCAAAACCACACAAAAAATGTTGATCTTGAACCCATCAAAAACACACAACACTCTAGAACAAAACCACAGTTTCCATAACCACTTTCTAAAACTGTCTTACACACAATAACAGTATTCAAAAAGAAGGAAATAGAATACATCTGGGCTTTATGAAGCAGTAGAAAAATTGAATAGAAAACCTATATCCTACTTTACACACAAGCAATGATCCAAAAAATCTTGATCTTCTCTTGAAAACGCTTTTGATAAACTCTCTTCTAAGTTTTCAAATGATCATAAATCATTCTTTATATAGACTTAATAAAGAGGTTAAAACAGTTAGATCATTACTTGAGAACCATTAAAATAATTTAAAGCAATATAGAATTCATAAAAGAATTATGTTTGAAAAACAATTAATTGATTTTAAAATAATATGATTGAATTCTTTTTCTGTTAAAGATTTCACATAAAACAACCAGTTCTTTTATCGAAATAACCAACTGTTTTTGCCTCACAAAAAAGACAAAAGAACACAAAGCTTTTTAAAATACTTTGAAAAACATTAAGTGCAATTCAATCGATTATCACGACAGATTAACTGGATGAAAAACTTCTTGTAGTTACCAAACTTTTACCAACGGATTTTTCAATTGATTGAAAGCTCGAAATAACTGACTAAAATTAACACAACTTTTAGAAAACATTTCTTTTAAAAGAGATTAAGAATCAAGTGAACTTGGGTCAATACTAGATGTGAATTGACAATTCAAAATCTATTAAATAACACACATAAACACAACAACAAATTCTTCAAGTCTTCAAATCAGATTTGGAAGCATCAAAGCCTCTTGTTCAACTTATTCTATAGTCGAGGGGAGCTTGTTCTCAGTCAACCAAAATGGGAATGAAGAAGATAAATTTAAGGAATATGGGGGAGAATGAACATTTGGGGGAGGGTGGGGAAAATTATGGAAAGGTCGGAATCTCATATCGTCGAAAAAGCCATTGAGCGATCAATCCCTATGACCAACCTTGTCTAAACAAGAGCCAATTTGGGAAATCTCAGCAACGGGAAATTCATGCCTAAAAAATCTTGGTGACTCCAGTACGAAATTGGTTTACAGAATGCCTCATGATTTTGAGTGCCTAAAACTGCTATGTCTGTTGTGCCTGACTGAGTCGATACACAAAGCTTTGGGTTTAATGATGAGAGTTGTCAACAATTTTCACCTTTGGCTCAGTAAAAACTTGGGCCATATCCAACAATTTCTAACCCAAGCCCATCAGCCCCTACCTGACATGGATAAGGTTGCCTCTCTAAAGTCTAAGGACGAAGTCCTTATCAGGCTTAATAGAAGAGATGAATTGTGGCTATCGAGAGGCAACCCCCAATTTCAATAAAACTTAGCCCAAAATGACACCCACGATGACTTTTCTCTAAGGTAGACGATATTGGTTTCAACAACGATCTTAGTTGTTCCATCGTAGAAGGGTAACTTGAGGGTAGGATGAAGTTGATTTAGGTAGTCCAACTCCAACCCGAGGTTCTTAGTGCACGAACACGGCTGTGGAGGGGGAGTCTAGTAAGCAACAACAACGAATGAAGCCAATTGTAATGGACATATAGCAAGCGATTCACGTGGGAAGAGCTAGGTTAGTTCATTCTTTCTTTTAATAATTTTGTATAGGTATATATCAAACCGCAACATACTATTTTGGCATAAACTAGATGAATCACAACTTGTAAAATTATGGGAGTTGGGAATAGAAATAGGTGTAACATGTTATGGAATGAGGAAGACACAATTAAGGAATTTGAACACATGGAATATAGGGACAATGAGCTTATGACAAAGAGTAAAAAGGGAAACAAACAAGGTGATCAATGATAATAATAAGCATAAATATTAAAGGTTCATGAGAGAGAGTTAAAAGTAGATACCTAAAGGGATTAATAATAAAGAAGACAACAAAAATTGCATGTTTACAAGAGACTAAAAATTCATTAATAAATGATGTTAAATGTTACTCGCTGTGGGAGATAATAATATAGGAGAGATACATAATAACGAGGAATTGTGCAGTTGGTATCTTAACTATGTGGCAAAAACAAGTCTTTGACTGTCAAATGATAGTATTGGGTAAAAGGGTTCATTGTAATCATAGGAGAATATGCGGTAGCAATTATTAATGTGTAATTCAACCTCTAACTTGATTGACAAAGTTGGGATGTGGGAAGAGATAACTAAGATTAAATAAGTGCTTATAGTACAACTGTGGTGCTTGATAGAAGACTTTAGTACAGTGAGGGTACCAATTTAGAGAAGACAGTTGGGTCAAAGAGGTAGTTTGAGTGTTCAGATTAGAGGTTTAATGCATTTATTGACAAAAGTATACTGTTTGATTTGCTTGTAGTGGATAGGAATTTCACCTAGTACAAACCATATAAAACTTCTAAGAGTAGGTTAGACAGAGCATGAATGAGTACATAAATGGCGACATAGCAAACAATATATACAACCTAGGGAAATATATAATCATTGTACAATTGTCCTTCAGATGTCTGTTAAGGACCATGGACTTAAGTCGTTCAGATCTCTGGATGCTTGGAAATCAGTGGTAGCCTTTAAGGAACTTGCTGAAAATAAATGAAAATCCTATTGTGTGCAAGGAAATGATCTAGTTAGATTTAATGACAAACTGAAATTACTGAAGAACGATATTAAAACATGAAATAAAGAATTTTTGGATGCATGAACACAACAAAACAACAAATAATTAGTGATATTGAAGAATTAAATAAGAAGGATGAGGATAATGACAAGAGAATTTGAGACTTTTGGGACTAATTAGTAGGCTGAGAGAAATTAATTGCAGGATAGATTCTATGTTGAGGCAAAAGGTCAGAGCTAGCTGGTTAAAACTAGGGGACACAAATTCTAGATTTTATCACTTCATAATTAGATGGAGGAGATGTAGGAATGAACTTAAAGTAGCCACAATTGATGGGGTATGGGTTGAGGAACCATAGTTGGTTCAGAGTGAAGTTAAGAAAATGTTTCAAGAAAGATTCTCTGTGGTAAAGGATTTTGGGGTCAGGCTTGGAAATGTAGATTTTAAGAATCCATCATCGGAAGATAAAACAATGCTTACTGCCAAGATCACGAAGGAGGAGATTAGGGATGTTGTATGGAAATGTGAAGGAGCAAAGAGCCTAAGGTCTGATGAATTTAATTTTAGTTTTATAAAAAATACCTTGGGGTTTAAAGCTAGATATTGTACAAGCAATGGAGTATTTTGAAACTTATGGGACATTACCTAGGGGCTACAACACTTTGTTCATTGCTTTAGTACCTAAAGTGAGTGACCTAATTAAACTAGAACAATATTGATCGTTCTCTCTAGTAGGGTCATTATACAAAATTATCTCTAATGTATCCAATAGACTTAAAAAAGTACTACCAACCATCATTGTTGAATCCTAATATGTGTTTATTTAGGGAAAATGCCTTATGGATAGTTCTCTAGTGGCCAATGAAGTTGTGGAGGACATTAGGAGAAAAAGAGACGTGGGGGTAATAATTAAGGAAGACTATGAGAAAACGTATGACACACTAAGGTGAGAATTTTTGTACTATATGATGACCACATTAGGATTTAATGAAAAATGGATTGCATGGGTAAATGGATGTCTGGAATCGTCCTTAATGTGTATTTTAGTATATGGGAGTCCAACTACGAAATTCAGATAAAGAGGAGGATAAGACAAGGGGATCACATGGCCTCATTCCTTTTCCTCATAGTTGTGGAGGGGTTGACAGGACTAATAAGTCAAGCGTTAAGCAAAAATATGCTGCATGGAGTGAAGGTAGGAAAACATGATGTTGAGGTAAATATTCTACAATTTGCGGATGACAACCTCTTTGTTTGTGAGGCTAGCTATGATAATATATTTACTATCTAATCTATTCTTAAATGCTTTGAGATAGTTTCGAGGTTAAGGGTGAATTTCCATAAATCAAAGATAGGGGTCATAGGGGTGGAAAAATGAGTGTTGGAAAGCTATGCTAAAATGCTAAATTGTAGTCATATGTGTTTAAATATTTAGGCCTACAAGTAGGTGGTAACTCTAGGAATTACCAGTTTTGGGTGCCAATCTTAGAAAAAAGTAAGAACAGAGTTTCCAAATGGAAGTGTAGATATTTAACACTAGCTGGGAGAATATGTCTTATAAAATTTGTTATCAGTGCATTAGCATTATATTATCTTTATTTCTTTAAAGCTCATGTATTTGTATCTCAAGCTATCAAAAAGAGATAGAGGAAATTTTTGTGATGTTGGGAGTGACAAGTAAAATTACATGGATTGGTTGGGATAAACTATGTAAGATAAAGGAGGAGGGGGAGTGGAAATTAAAGACATAAGAAGCTTTAATAAAACACTACTTGCCAAATGGAGTTTTAGAATAGTGGCAGATACAAAAGGAAAGTGGAGAGACATCATATCATCTAAGTATGAATTTTTGGACCTAGGAACAAATTACAATCATTTTGCAACAAAGGTTCAATCAAGGTGGTGAAAATATTTAGGCAAAGTATGTGGAGAAGGAGAGGGTGAAATTTGGCTCAATAAAGTTATTAAATGTGATATATGATCAATTAATTTGGCTAGATTTTTGGAGGATCTAGGTGGGTGAATCAACTCTCAAAAGTAGGTTTCCCAACTTGTATTCTATCTCAACTGGTGAGGGAAGAACAATTAGGGAAGTAGGACTTTGGTTAGAATACAGATAGAACTGGAATTTATAGTGGAGAAGGACTGTGTTTGAATGGGAGAGTGCAAGAGCTACAATTATTGAGCTATTTAGGTGCAGTACAAATACATAGAGAGAGGTTAGATAAATGGAGATGGTTAGGTGAAAAGAATGGTAATTTCTTAGTAAGATCAACCTATGATATCTTATAGAACAATCAAGTCGTGAAAACAATACTCCTTTCAAGATTTTCTGGAATGTCTATGAACTCTCCAATGCCCAACTCCTTGCATGGATGGTCCTATTAGATAAAATATGTACTAGAGTAGATTTAGTTAGGGGTGGGTCTTAGCTGTTATCTGCCCTTGTTGCCTGCAATTTAAAGAAAGTATCGAACACCTATTCCTAGCATGTAAGGTATCATTTGTTGTTTGGAACTCTTATTGTAAATGAATGGGAATTCGGTTGGCCAAACATAATAACCTATGGTGTCACTTTCAACAATTTCACCTACACCATCTGAATCATATACAAAATTTGGCATGGAAAGGAGTATGGGTAGAAATTATTTGGAGTATATGGGACCATAGAAACAAAATGGTGTTCAAAGAAGGAAGGGTAGATGAGGAAAAATTGTTTCATATGGCTTAGTTGAAATCTTGGTTATGATTGAAAAATAATTTACGTTCTCCTATTCTAACTGGATGTTATATTCAACACGATGTATTAAATCTATTATCTAATTCTAGCTTACATGGTTCTTGTTAAGCTTGTTAATATTATGCACTACCAACTATGTTATATGTAAGATTATCGTTGTTTTGCTTGTGTACTGTTGTGACTTGTTGTGTCAGTGTTTTAAATCCAACAACAGTGCTAATTGGCTACCAACATCCAGGAAAGAGGAAATGTGTGCAATTGTTTAGGGAACAAATGCTTACAACAATACAAAGCTTAACAAAATCAATAACAAGAGGACATTTATGTACCCAAATGTACTCTAGCCTTTGATCATTTTGGTGGGTCAACCATGAGGGGGATTGATACCAACCATCTTGAGAAACAAATGACTAAGGACACAATAGACACTTCACAATTAAGTCAGTCATATTAGAAGACCCCACCAAACTTCAAAAAGACCTAAGTAGAAGAAGAACTAGACATAGGCCAGAGCACCAAATGTTCTTTCTTCTGGTCTTTTTAAAAGACAAGTTTTTGTAAATAAATTGGACTCATTTTGGGGGTCCAGATAAAAGAATAAGATAGAGTAGGGTGTGCTTAGTAATTTGAGTAAGGTGTGCTTAGTAATTTGGGCTTGTGTCAAGCCCACCTTTCATGACATGTGAATCTAGGTTTAGGGTTTCTTTGACCTACCTTCTAGAAGGTTTCTCACAAATGACTTCTCTACCCCTCTCACTCTTGCTCCCTAAGTCACCCTTTCCTATATAAAGGGTGCCTTGCCTCATGTAATTTACACATTGAATTTTGAAAGTAAAGAAACTCTATTAGAGTGTTTAGTGAGCTGAGTCTCCTATTATTCTTGGGTCTTATCGTGAGTGCACTACACTTCAAGTGACGACTCTCTACCACTCATCTTGGAGTCTCCTCCCTTTCTAAGTGGCGTGACCACACCTTCATCATTCTAAGCTTCTCTTTCCTTACATCTTTTTATTTTCCATTCCTTTATGTTATTGTGTTCATCTTTTTCTATTTGGTTTCCATCTTCTTTCTTTCCCTTATATGCTCTTTAATTTTGCACCTCTTCATCATCAACACCACATAATTGTGTTTTCACTTTGTCCTCTAGAAGTGAACCTTCACACTTACTTAACAACTTGTTTAAGTTCGTGTCCAGTGAGAATCTTCTTTGGGTTTATCACCATATTTTGCTTAAAATAAAAAACCATAAACAAAGTGCAACCCATAAAAATGTGCAATTCTAAAATCAACTCACATAAGGTATTATACTGCAAGACTTGATCTATTGCTCACAAAAAGTATTCTCTACAAACTAATCTTCAAAAAGCTAACAAGTAAATTTGGGAGAAGGAATAAGAAGGCAATAATAGAGTTGAATTTGATATTTGTGTGTATCTTCCCGCAATTGTAGGAATATTTATGTAATTATTTGAATTTTGGTATCGTAAGGAGTTTTATGGGTCTAATGTAACACACCCTTATACTGGTGGGGATATTATAAATGACGATAAATCACAACGATATATCTAAGTGGTTGAGGTAAAAGCCTTTTTTTTGCTTTTTTTAAAGGGTTGGACATCCTTTCTATATCCATTTAATTTAATTCGTTTTTTTCTTTTTCGAGAAAAAAAACTAGTTGAATACATATAAGTAACTAACTTAACTAATTACCTTAACTTACTTGAGTGCTTGTGAAATATTATATAAATGAATATGTTTAATCTTGAATCAAATATTAATTTTTGATATATGCTTAAGATTATCTTTTGAAAATCCTATGATATAAATTAAACTGAAATTATTTAAATATATGAGTATAAATATCAATATGATGTTTTAATTTATTATATTATGGTATTTAAAAAAAATAAACACTTCTACTTAGAAATATTTTTAAAGTTGTTTATTTATATGTTATTTAAATATTTTTGTATTTTGTATATTTTGAATAGAAATATTATATCATTACAAGAAAACATAAATATAACTTTCAAAATTTAGTATTGGTCAATTTGTGAAATTATTAGAGTCAATTAAATCGACTCTAATGATCAACTATAATGTGGCATAAAATATTTTTTAATAATATATAATGTATGAAATTATTATAAATTTTAGGGTTAAATATTTTTTTTTCGTCCCTATACTATAATACGAAATTGGTTTTCGTTCCTTGTCCAAATTTTAAACCATCCAGATGTTTGTAGTATGAAATTGATTGGAATGAATCCTTTGGTATGAGTAAGGTTCAATTTGAGGTTTCACTTTATCAACCACAAAAAGACCAATTCTAATAATTTCGATATTACAAGTACCTAGATGGTCTAAAGTTTTGACTAGAGACGAAAATCAATTTCGTATTATAGTACAAAGACGAAAAACCTATTTAACCTTTAATTTTAATGTTATGTGATGAAAGATTTATATGATGGTTAAACGGATTCTGAGATATAAAAAATATTTTAAAAATATATATAGTTGACTCTAATAACATTAAACATATTTTACTCAGTGAGTTAACATCGATTTAGTAGGTGTTATAGTATTATTATATTATTTAATTTTATCTATAAATGTTTTTCAGCATTCCTATATCTACAATTAATACTATATTATTATTCTTAATTTGTGTAAAAAAATGTGTATTGGTATTCGTTAAGTAGACACTATTGCATTTTGAAAAAAATAATGAAAATATTTATGGTCATTAAGGCTAATATAATATATTTTTAATATTTATTTAAGTTAACATCAATTTAGACGATGTTAATTTATATGTTATGAATATGTATATCTTCATGACAATGAATATGAACTGTAGATTTCCAAAAGTCTAGATTTAAAGATGACAAATCTCCTCATTCACAACTTTCATCTCTCACTTCCTATATAAATCTCATCACACCTATCTCCTTCATCTAGACACATTTCTTTCATTCACATTCATCTCCTTCATCATCACTCTTATTTTTCATCTACATTCATCTTCTTCACCCACACTCATATCCTTCATCCTTTACAAATTTTTTTCTATTTTATTTGGTTGAAAATGGAGGCATTGTAAAAGATTTTTTTTTTTAAATTATTGTCACTAGTATCAACCAAACCGACACTAATAAAATTAATTTTAAAAATATACTTTCTTTAGCATAGGCTAACTTGACACTATCTATTAATAAATAGTTAAATTTTATAACTTTTGAGACGGTCAAATCGACACTACATACCCATAAGAAATTAATGTTTAATATATAATGTTCGTCTTAGTATAAGTTTAGCTAATGCTACCAGTGTCTTTTATCAAGATCTGACACAAAGGTCATTGAAAGTCTATTTTTTTTTATCGATCCAAAATGAATGCTAATAACGAGACTTCACTTGTTTGCCATTCCTGTCGAGTTTTGACAAACACTAATTTCATATTTTCTTGTAGTGTATATATGAAAATGATACACTTTTGTTAATTTTCAATTCAATTATAATTTTTGGTAGATTAATTTGAAATGTCATTATAATTAAATTATAGGTTAAATTATTGAATAAGTTTTTTAATTATTTGTAAATTTTCAAATAGGTCTTTAGACTTTCTTTAATTAAATTATTTATCGCTATTTTTAATTGAGTCTCGTGGTTTTTAAAAGTAATCCAAAGACCTAAGGGTGATCGAATTATATAAAAAAAACTAGTGAGAGACCTATATTTCCAGCTAGTTCAAAATTTACCCAATAATTTGACTTAAATTATAATAATCTCACATGTATAATTATTTCTATGTTTAAAATTTGTAATGATAGATTTATTTTTACTTATATTTTTAATCTTTAAAAAATAAAAATAAAAATCCTTACTTTTTATTCCTCTAAAATTTATTATAACTGTTTTTGTCGTTGTGTCTTTAAATTTAAATTCTGGCCTCTCAAAATATTTGTTTTAACTTTCATTTCTCTAAAACACCTATATCTATTTTTTTTTTCTAAATTTACACACTACAAAAAACTTATTAAATAAAAATTAATTTTAAAAATAAAAAATAATTAATTACTAAAAAAGTTATCTAAAATAATTTTTATCATTAATAAAATTTATAAACTAGTTTCTAAATTGGTTTAATAAGATTTTAACTATTAACTATTTTAAATTTTTTAATTTAAATAATTTAATAATTAATTATTTTTTATTTAATAATTTTCTTTTACTAATACATTTAATGGTATAAAAATAAACTTTATTTCAGATTCTAAAATATTTGTAGATGTATCACATGTTCTTATTATATTGTACGCAAATAAAAAAGAATCTTATTTGGAATAATTATAAAATATTTATCTTTATATATTTCTTAGAAAAATATATATAAACAGTGAAAAAGTCTACCAAGCTAATCAAAATAAAAAAAAAAAAATCATATTTTTTAAGATTACCATTATTAACTAAAATATGCCTACATAATTAAATTATGCTGAATTCATATATAAATAGGACTAATAATGAATATAAAATCCTGAAAATGGATAGAGATTGTTATGCTATTTCTGATGGAGGATTAAAAAGTTAGGTCAAATTAAAAAAATCATAAATTTTGGAATATATATATGAGCATTGTATTTTCTCATGATTGCATGATGCAGCAAAGTAAAATGAATTGAAGATAAGGGAATCAGAAAAAGAAGATTCTCACCTAGACGCGTGAAAACGACTTTACAATATAAACAAGACTAAAAAAATATTTTGATTAAATAGTTTAATATTTTATCTTTTGTATTTTTGGTGCTTTTTTAGTTTTTATAATTTTTAATTTTAATGAAGACTTTTGTTAAATAATTTCTACAAGACTTTTAGAATTAATGCTATATCATAATAAAAAAAATTAATTGTGAAGCACCAAGACCAGTTAAATTTTAGTTAATACATTAAAAAATGATAAAAAGTTTGTGTACTAAGAATTTGTGAATTTTTTTGTTTGAACTGCTTAAAATCCCAAATAGAAATAAAATTGTTGTATATTTTTTTCTATTATACTAAACAAAAAAATATTACATGAAAAATATATTTTCCCTTCTTTTTACGTTTAATTTCACTTTTATCCTTTAAAAATTGTGTGATCTTATTTTCTTTTTGTCATATTTTGTATTAACTTTTTTAATTTTACTATTATATCATTTCCAATATAAATATACTTCTATATTAAATTTCTAATATATGCTAATGTGCTTCGAGATTCATTTTTGTAATACACATTTCTCTATATTCTCACACTCATGTTTTAGTATATTTATATTTCGTTGAAATGTTACCTGTAAAAGAAATATTTCAAATAACACAATATTAATAATAGCTTTCACGATTAAGAGATATTATTGTTATCACATTGTTGTATAAGACGGTGATAGTCTCTTATTACCTAACATGTTTTTATGTTTTTAGTAAAAGAAATAAAAGTTGTTAATCATTTTATATTAATAACAAAGTCTTACGTATTTTTTAACACATGAAGACAAATAAATAAGTTAATTGGACAAAATAATAGTCACACCAACCATCTAAAAAAAATTAGATGATAAAAACTGAATTGAAAAATATAATTTTTTTTAATACTCATTAAACCAAATTTTTTTTAATAAGAATTCAATCCAGACTTATAAATAACTTGAAAGTTAATTAAGCCATTTTAGTAAATGTATGCACATTTTTTTTATTTCATTTACATTAAAATTATAAGTAATACACTCTTTTACCAATAATAGGCTAAATAGTTTAGTGACTTTTCATATTTGTATATTACTTCTTTTTTAGTATTTTCTCTCTTCTTTTTCCCCAGGATAAAATCTACCTATGTCGTTTTATACCTGGTTAAGGAAGGGAGTATGAAAATAGTGGAAATGGTGACATCTTTATTTATATACAGTAGTTTCAATTTGAATGAAAATGTCTCAGGATTTAACTATTCTAAAATTATTATTTTAGATTATGCATCAAGTATGATGATTATTATTTTTTATATAATTAGAATATAAATAATTTGATTCATATATTATTATTAACTTATTTAACCCATAATTATTATCCATGCATATTCATTAAAAGTATTTATTTGATGATGATTACAAAGTTGCATACATTTGGGAGAATAATATTTTTTGCCATTCCTTTCTGTTCCCTAAAAGTAAAAAGAGTGGCATCCAAGTGCAGTGTATATTGGAAGTTCTCCAGCAATTGAGTATTTAGCTCAATTATAAGTTGACTTCTCAGAAACATGTTTATTGATGGTAATAACTAAAGTTGATTAGCACACTGCTTATTTATAAATATATAATTTAGACAGATATTATCTTTAAGTGTATAATTCAAAAAATATGAAGCAAACTCTATAAGCACTAGCTTTTAATTATTTATATTACATTTTTACAATCATAGACCTATTTTTTTTTATTTTAATAATAAGCAAACATTCAAGATATTCTCAGTGGATGTGACTCAAACTGGTATAGCAGAAAAATAAGTTAAAAGAACCTAACAAAGAGACAGAGATGTTAGGTATTAATTATTGAAAGTGTTTACCAATAAGATTGGTTGTGAGTTACACAGCATGAGGTGAGGTCCCTGGTAAATATTTAGAAACTTTTTAGTTTAAAGAAATGGGAGGAGGTTGATCACGTTGAGCAAAGTGGAATAAGCTAAGTTATGGCAGCCTCCAGAAAGATGCTGGTGCTGCTAAAAAGCAAGTAAAAGTAATGAAAAGGTTAAGGCTGAAGCACTGTGCATTCGTCACCATTCATCGTCTCATCCTCTGCCATTTGTCTCTCTCTCAGTGCCTGAATATACATACAAATAATATTTTTGGTTAACAGTAAGAGAAGAGAATTTAACAGCAATTGTTTGTCTCTCTACAACATGATGAATAAGGAAAACCATTTGATGATGGTACTTTTATATCTCCTAGGTATGGAAGAAGAAAGGATGGCTCTAAGAGGAACCTATATTTTACACTTTCCCTTCCAAGTACTTCAATCCTTACTATTTAAATCACCTTCTTTTAATTACCTTCTCTCTTTCTCTTTCTCTTTCTCTTTCTCTTTCCCTCATGGTCTGAGTCAGAGTGAGTCTAACTTTTAAGAGTTGCGGTAGACTCGGATCCTGTCCCCTCTTCTCAAATAATAATAATAAGTTACTAAAACAATCAACGTCCATTTCGTCCTTCACAATTAATACTCATGTTATTGCTGTTCACTCTCTTTTTCATCTTTTTCTTCTCATTCTTTTTTACGTCACATTACTTTTTTTTTTTAATCTCATTTTCCCTTCTCCTTCATTCTAAACATTTTTTTCTGTTAGATAATTTCATGTTTTTTTAAGGTGTATTTATTATTTTTGTATTAGGTGGTGGTAGTAAGGGAGTAACGTGTCTGCCGTCAAATTTGTGAAAGATGAAGTAGAGGGTGAAAAGGTAAATGAAAAATAAATAAAAAGTGATACTTCCTTATGATAGAACCAAGTGAGACCCGTCTCTCATCCTCCTGTGTCTTCTGTACACCTTGTTTTCCTTTTCCTTTTCTCTCTCACTGTCTTCAGTGAACATGGGTGACCCATATGGGTTGCCGGAGGATCTCCGGCGTTTTATACCACCCAGAACCCATTTGAACCCTTCAAACACGCATCTACTTGAGCCACTGTGTCTTCACCATGGTCTTAGTGGTGTTGCTGCTGCTACCACAACTCCACCCAACACCTACGACCCTAACATGGTTGGGGACGTTTTCTTCCCTCGTGCCTTCACTCACTTTGCTCATCATCATGACTATTCCTCTTCTTCCGGTGTCCACCCTACTAATACTGCCACCGCTGCTGTCTCGGATCATGCATTCTGCAGCATGGAGAGTGCAGAGAAAGGGTGGTTTGGGTTTGATTCCGGGAACAACAGGTGGCCTAGACAGGAGACCCTTTCGCTTCTAGAGATCAGATCTCGTCTTGATTGCAAGTTCAGAGAGAATAATCAGAAAGCACCCTTGTGGAATGAGATTTCTAGGTATATGTATATACTAAACTTCTGAAAAAAGGAAGAAAAAACCACTGTTTTTGCTTTCTGTTTTGTTTTCAGACTCAGAACGAGTTGGAAAATGTATAGTAATGTTGAGGAGTGAGGAGTGAAGAAAAATATAGTTGTTCTTTCTGTCTTATGTTTTTTTCTTGGTGGTTTACAATTTTTGGGGGGTGGGAGGCTAATTTCCTCTTTGCATTTGAAAATGACAGGCCATTACTTAGAGATAACTGAGAGATCCATGTGGCTTATCTATTTCTAGTTTTGTCCAAGAAATCCACTGACTCAATGTGTATACTTGCACTGGTTTTTCTGTGAGTAAATAATTATGGGTGCAAGGATTTTCAGCACCCTGAAAGCCTGTCTTTGTTTTTAGTACTATTAGACCTAGCCAGCAACTTGCTCAGCTACTTAGGGCTATATATTGGAGTTTATTTTGTTGATTGAACTCGGGTAATTGTATTGCTGTTTCTGACATCTTTAATGAAGACAGAATGTTTCTATTATTTTAATCCTTCACCACACCTGGTTAATATACCAATATAAAGAACAAGATAGAATGAGAAACATAAGAACGCTTAATGGAGAAATCTTAAATGGATTTATAATTATAAGAATGGTAATTCCATGCATGCATGTCTGAAAAAGAAAAACTTATGTGCTGTTACGGTTTTTCAACCACACAAGTTGTCTTATTTCTCTCACCCAGATTTTATCCAAGATAGAAAAGGATGGGAAAAATAAGAGGGAACGTGATATGTGTTATTATTGTGCTGACTAATCTCCACTTACATTTTTAATGTGCATGATAATTAATAGCTGTGCTGTATGATCCACGTGTTTAGGATAATGGCGGAGGAATTTGGGTACCAAAGAAGTGGAAAGAAATGCAAAGAGAAGTTTGAGAATTTGTACAAATATTACAAGAAGACGAAGGAAGGTAAAGGCAGTAGACAAGATGGGAAGCACTACAGGTTCTTCAGGCAGCTGGAAGCGATATGTGGAGACCAAGCAAACACAAATCATGCCTCAACTTCAGAGAAAGGCCAACGTGGTGGTGGAAACAATGCTAATATTCAAACACCTACCTTCACAGTTAACCAAGACCACAATGTGGATTCTAATAATAACCCCAAGTGCTCAGAGAGCCTGAGCATCACAAACTCATCTGAATTGGAGACATCCTCATCTGAAAACAACGAGGAGGATCTTTCAGCCATTGCATTCATGATGAGGCAGCCAAGGGAGAAGCAGAAAGCGTTGGATGAAAGACACAGTGATCACAGGAGGTTAAGAAAAAGCTGGAGAGCCAAAGTGGAGGAGATTGTGGATTCCCACATGAGGAAGATTATAGAGACTCAAGATGCTTGGATGGAGAGAATGTTGGGCGTTGTTGAACAAAGAGAGCAAGAGATGACATCTAAGGAGGAAGAAAGGAAGAGGAAAGAGTCAACGTGGTTTGACCAGCAGGTGCATGAACTGTGGGCTAAAGAGAAAGCATGGGTTGAAGCAAGAGATGCTGCATTGATAGAGGTTGTGAGGAAACACGTTGGGATAGGACTTGAAGCATTACCCCTAGATGAAGCTATGGTTGAAGAAGCAGCAAATAAGAACAAGGGCCAAGGAAAGATTGACAGCAGTGAATTTCCCTCGGAGGGTGTGGATCAAAGAAGTAGCAGTAGGTGGACAGAAATGGAGATTGCAAATTTGATACAGCTAAGGACTGGTTTTGAGCAACGATTCAGAGAAAATGGGTACTTGGAGAATGGCCTTTGGGATGAAATATCAGCAAAACTGGGTTGTTTGGGGTTTGATAGGAGTGGAAGTGAATGCAAGCAAATATGGGATGAGATCAGCATCTCTCTGAGAAGGACAGTGGATGAGTGTGATGGTGGGAAAAGAAGGCCTTGGTATTTGGGACTTAAGGTGACGGATGATGATGATCTTTGACATATTCTTGTTATAACGCACACATCACAAAGCTTAAAAGGAAAACAAGCTAGGTCCTCAAAGGGTTATTAATTAGGAGTAATTACCAAGTTTTAATCATTCGCAAATCACAAGGTATTCTAAGCCATGTGTTTAACTTTATATTTAGTATAACGTATGAGGATTCATGCTTCACTGTAAGCATTGACTTTCTTGATTATGAATTTTATCCATGCATGCCTCAAATGCCAGAGTTCTGTTATTAATTATCTATTGTGCATTTATGTATGTTTGTAGCACCCTATAAGTATCTTCTGCACTCATGTGATTGGTTTTAAATTGCAGTTTCAAGTTGTTGTTAGACGACTCATTGTATATTTTGCAGAAGCATTTTAGACTTACAAGAAAATTAGAGGAGAAAAGCTAATTGAAAATAGAAGGAAAAAGGAATCTTGAAATAAAAAAAATGGTCACTGGAAAATCATTTGCATTGGATTATCATGCACAAATATTGTCCATTTCTAGTTTTTTTTTTAAAAAGAAATTGGTCAATTTTTGCCTCTTGTTATTGAAATGTAATGAGTTTTTAAAGTATTATGAAGTTGTACTGGTAAAAAATAATAATTTTAGTCGTGTCAACAATGGAGGCTAATCAAAATGAGACAAATTTAATTCAAAATAATTATATAAAAGTCGTTTCATGATTTTTTTGTTTTTGTAATATTTAAAAAAGCAATCCTATTTTAATATTAAAGGACAAAAATTATCCAAATTTTGTTAAAAACCTCCATTTTTTGCCAAAAAATAAACAAATTAAACGTGATACTTTTTTTTAAAAAAAATCAATGGTAGTTAATATGGAAATTTGAAAAGATATTGATTAGTGGAAGCAAGTGGGTATTTGGATTTGGGTGTATGCATGAGATAGAGAATATAAAGGACATGTGAAAGAATATATGCTGCCATCATTCACATGATGACCAACGTTGATAACTAGTTATCATTGTGGCATTTCCATGTAAACATAGATAAATATGTGAAAGAGAATTGAGAAATCAGAGCAATTTACCATTTTAACAAGATAGTTTCTTCACATATTGCAGTGTTAAATTAGAGTTTGTGTTGAGAAGCAATTTTTCTTTTTTTTAAAAAGCAAATTACACCAACACCCCATCAATAAGGATTCTCGTATTATATTTTAATTTTTGCTGCATCTCTTTTATATAATTACTGTGTTTATAAATCTGATTAGTTTTTTTACAGGCATATGTTTAAAATTCTCAATTTCAAAAAATTAATAATATTCATTTACATCTCATATCAGGTATATTAATTTTGAATTATCTAACAATTTCTTTTCTTTTTTACCATGAGGGATAAAAAAGGGAGATATAGATCTAGCGAATTTTTCCATAAAAAAGTGAAAAATATGTGTTTTGTCGAAGTGAATGCGTGTGGCAAAAGAAGAAGGGAAAAAACATCTACGATTAAAGTGAGGGTATGCATGTTGTCTTACACTGAAGATCAACTTCTTACGACAAATATACGATTAAAGGCTAAAACTTTTTGCAAAATTAGCTTCTGCTATTCTTTCTCTCTGTCTTACATGACGTCATTACTAGTGTCTACAGTAATCAATAAAGATTCTTTGTCACAGTAAACAAACAAACTCATCATTCTTTATAACAATATTTAAAAATAATAATAATAATTAATTTTAAAAAATAATAATTAATTATTATATTAATAAATTAAATATTATTTTATAAATTAAAAAATTATTAGTATTTAAAGTAATTGATATTATTAATAAAAAATTATAAAATGATTTTTAAATTTATATATAATATTAGTTACTAAATTTTTTACCAGATTTTAATTTAGTTTTTAATTAGATTAATGACTAATTTTATAATCTAAAATAGTTATTAATTAAAATTTTAATAGTTAATATTAAATTTCAATTTAAAAATTATTTTATAATTTTTTATTATTAATAAAAATTACTTTATCAATGACTTTTTAAGTTATAATACATCTTCATATATTTCTTCAAGAAAAAAAATTAATATGAAATACATTTTTTATAAACTGAATTTAGTTTGTAAATTAAATTAAATTGAAAAATTATGAAAAAAAGTCTATAAATTAACTATACATAAATTATTCTTATTTGTGAAAAATAATGTTAATAATTCACTATAAGAAAATAATCCGATAGAAACTAATTTTTAGAGATAAAAAAATTAGTTACAATATTAACTAAATTAAAAAACATTTTAAAAACTAAAAAAAAATAGTTTCTAAATTAGTTTTTATTATTGTTAAATAGTTTTTAAATTGGTATCTAGTTAGTTACCAAGGTTTTAACTATCAATTATTTAGTTCTTAATTTTGGTAGAAAAATTTTGATTGCTAATCAGATATCAATTTAAAAATTATTTAACAATAATAAAAATTAATCTAATAAAACTAAAAATTTATTTTATTTATAAAATAATTTCTAATTTAATTACTATATCAACTAATTATTATTTTTTTTAAAATTAATTTTTATTTCATAATTTTCTTCTAAAGAATCCTCCAAATTTCAACATATAAATGATTAGAGGCAAAGGATGTTTATCTAAGCCAAAACACTTTGCTGGTTGATTCTCAGCTTTATTGTGCTGTCTGCATTTTTTTCATAAAGTATGTTAAAAGAAATAAAAAAAATTAAATGGAAAAAACAAATTATAATTATAGTCTGCTTGCATAATCCTAATTGGTTGTCTTTCCGTAAAACATAAACCTAATAATTAGCAATGTTTTAGTTTTATCTAGTTTAGGCTTAGCACAGTTCTTGATGATAACTTACTGCACGTGAAAGGTTACTCATTAATTTGAAACTAATAAGTAAAAATATAATAAAAAATATTTAAAGAATAATTCCAAAAGAGTGAATTACTTACGTATTATATTTGTACCGACAAATTTGTTTCATTTTGAGGTGATATCTATCAAACATTATATTCCTTATTAGTGTGACATTTCTTCAATAAATAACATGTACAAAAAATCATATTGGGCTTGTTCCGGGGTTTGAAACGAAAGAACTCTGTGTCCTATCACACACTTACGTCTAAAAACATGGTCTCAATCCAGCAATTAATGTTTAGTACGTGTGTATCTCAGAATTATGGAAATTTAGATTCTACAGTCATGGTGTTTTGAAGATCATATTTTGATTATTAAGTAGATATTAATTTAGAAGTTAATTTTGTAATATTTTATTAATAATATTTTTTTTAATTATTAATAACTTTTAACTTATAGAATAATATTTAATTTATTCATATAGTAATTAATCATTATTTTATTTTTACGATTAGTTTTTGTTTAATAATTTTTTTAGTAGTAAAATTATTTATTAGACTTTCCATATTTCTTTTGTTTTCTCCTGACTTTTATAATTTCTAAGGTGATGAAAATTCACTCAACTTTAGAATTTATAATGTCTCATATTTTTTTTTGAAAGTATGTGTATTGGTCTTTAGAATATAAATTCTCATATATATTTTATGAAACTATGTGTATTGGTCTTTTGGTTAACACCGAAGTTTTTAATATTTTAATTTTTGTTTTATTTGATTTTTTGCCTGAGATTACAAAAGGTTTTGAGATGAGCAGAAGTGTTGGAAGAGAAAAATAAATCAACACTTGGAACTCCTTTAATATATCTGAGAATTCTAATCACTGCAGTATAGTGAGTAGTTGTAGGCTTAGCAAGAAACTGAGAAAGTTGTTGCACAGAAAATGTTATGTCAGGTCGGATATTAGTGAGATACATAAGCATTCCAATCAATCTTCTGTAGACTTAAATATCTGCGAAATGAACACTTCTCGTAGAAGATAATTTTTCATGATTATCAATAGGAGTGGGTGCAGGTTTGTAGGCTAAAAGACCTGCATCTGTTAACAATTCCAATGCATATTTCCTTTGATTCACCATTATTCCTTTCTTACTTCTTGCTACTTCTAGACCAATAAAATATATTAAATCCCCAAGATCCTTAATCTTGAATGTCTGATTCAAACCTTGTTTAATTCGAGCAATCTCCTTTTTATCATTTCCTGCCAATATTATATCATCACATACATAAAAGATTCTTCAGAAGAATTAATGAATAATGAATGATCATTCATAGATGGAGTATATCCCATAGAAAACAAAAAGGATGATAGTTTGGCAAACCACTCTCTGTTGACTTGCTTAATGCCATATAAAACCTTTTTTAGTTTACAAACTTTTCCTGGTGGAATAGAAGTCAATCTAGTAGGAGCAACCATGTATACATCTTCTTTCAAATCTCCATGTAAAAAGACATTGTTTATGTCTAATTGTTTCAATTCCCAATTATAGATAGAAACTAGAGAAAGAAGTAACTTTATGGTAGTCATCTTTGCTATCGGAGAAAAAGTATCAAGGTAGTCAATGCCTTCTGTTCACTAACCTTGTTTTATATATTTCAATTGTCCCATCAGCCTTATATTTTATTTTGAATACCCATTTTATTTTGATTTGTTTTTATCAATAATAAAAAACTAAATAAATAAAAGTACTAAAGATATTCCAATTAAAAAAAAACTTTACAATATACAAAATAGAAGAAGAAGTGGGTCTCTTGTATGGATATTAATTAATGTGATATAGAATAAGAGTGATATTTTGGAGTATCAGAGATCCTACAATTTTATATTAATATCCAAGTTGGTTTATTGAAAAATCCTAATATTATATTGTTATTTATTATTATCATTTAAAATAACTATGTGTTTTTCAATTTTTATATAATGTATTTAAAATAACAAATATAACATATCTTCATGTATAATTTAAAATATTATTATAAATGTACTAGTAGTTAATCTATTCTATGAAGAGATTTACTGATAGTTAATTTGATATCCTATTAAGAGAGGATGTGATTTATCTAATGTTCGTCATATAATATGTTAATTATTAACATAGAAATTTAATAAAAATTTTAAAAATCTTAACCAAAAATGGATGTTATTTAAAATCACTTAAAAAAGATACAAATTTTACAAGGTTTAACTTAATGCTTTGGTTTAAAAACATTTAAGCTTTGAACAAGAACAATAAATATAAAAAATATAATAAAAATATAATTTAAAATTTTACTACATTTATCATTATATGAATTATATATATATAATATATATCAAATATTTATTTTCTTACTTATTAAAATTATACTTTAAATTATAGTATATTATAAACATTCGATTTTATATTATTATAGAATATAATATATTAAATATAGAAAATACATATTATATTATATTATTATACAATATCATAAATTATACGATACGAAATAGTTAAATTACTTATTGTACAACATTTAACAATATCATATTCTAAAATAATATAAAACTTAATGTTGGAGATCCCACTTCGACTAGAGATTAGAGCCTTTCATTGTATATAAGTGGGTGCAAACCTCAACCCTATGAGCCGGTTTTATGGGGTTGAGTTAGGCTTAAAGTCCACTTTCGTATTATGGTATCAGAGCATGTTTTCGAACCTATCCTAGCGAGTATTTGTTGGGCCTATCGTGTCACCCGCTATCGGACCACCCAAAATATATAGTCCCATAAGTGGGTGCAAACCCCTATGAACCGATTTTATGGGGTTGAGTTAGGCTTAAAGTCCACTTTCGTAATACTTAATACACACACACCACTATATTTTTGTTATATAATATACTTTAACTAAAAATGATACTTTTTCATTAAAATTTCGTATAATTCAGTAAAATAATTTTTTCATATTATTTTAAATAGTTATACTATTTCATTATATTAAACTGTTATGGTTATTTGTTATTGAACGGTTTATTGTATTATTAATATTTACATTTAGTAAAATGCTAGACAAGTTTATTTATTTTTTTAATAATAATCGTAATAGAATGTCTTATTACATAAAATATTTTCCTTATTTAATAAGCTAGTGCTCTAAAACAATGGTAAATTGAATACTTATTTGAGCCAAACTCTTTCCCATATTGAGCAGTGGACTTGGAATAAAAGAAATTCAACATTGAAATATATTTTGTTTTGAGAAATGTAAAGAGTTTTGCTAAGGGGTCTACAAAATTATTTGAGTCGTAGTTTTCTTCACAGATAACATATTTTAATAGGAAAGCATCTAAAGAAGTGCATAAAGTTTGAAAAGGCAAAATGGAATTAGGGAAAAGAAGAATGAAATAGTGACCACACACGTTACCATTTCCAAAGTTATGTCTGGGTTTCATATTGGGACCAAACTTGGTGACATTAATTCATATCCAACTAAATAATTAAGAACAAAACCCTTTAAAAAGATCAATTAAATCTCGCCGACAAATTTGGCATCTCATTACAGGGAGCAAGCAAAACTAGTATGAACCAAATAATTTGTGTATAATCACAAAATTAATATCTTTTCATCACTGTTTGTGTTTGAGAGCTTCTTAATTACGAAACAGTACATAAATTTACTCAACCAAAAGTTATGTTTTTTTTATTATTTTGTGCAACTTCTGAAGTTTGTTGATTCATAGAGATACATTAAATACGACTATGGGAAACCGTGGACTAGGTAGTGGGCAAGACTAATTTATTAGGCTGTTCATTGTTAAGCAGAACAGCTTTTTTTATCTGTATTGAATGTCCTAGGGATATTATAATTAGATTTTTTTTATATGGATTTGAATATTTCTTTAATGTTTTAATTTATTTTATTTTTTTATTGTTGATAAAAAAAATAATGTAACATAGTATTCTTAAAAAATATGTTGCCCTTCTAATCAAGAGATACATTTTAGTTGAATTATTACAATAAAATATTAAATTAATTTTTAAATATTAGTGTTGATCAAATTGTAATACTATTAATTAATGTTGGTTAAGCCAATTTTAATGTGACATACACTAATAAAATCATGAAATAAAAATCAAATTTAGAAATAAAAAATAATTAATTGTTATAGTAACTAAATTAGAGACCATTTTAGAGACTAAAAAACATTTTGGTTTATAAATTAGTTTTTATTATTGTTAAATGGTTTCTAAATTGATATCTAATTAGCAATCAAGGTTTTTGCTACCAAATTTAGAATCTAAATTATTGGTAATTAAAACTTTGGTAGCTAATTAGATATCAGTTTAGAAACTATTTAACAATAATATAAATTAATTTAGAAATTTTTTTTTTAGTTTCTCAAATGGTGTCTAATCTAGTAACTATAGCAACTAATTATTTTTTGTCTTTAAAATTGGTTTTTATTTCATAATTTTCTTATAGTAATAAACGATTAATTTTTAAAAGAATTGTAAAATTATTTTTATCTTTTTAATTAAATAAATATTTATGGTAATGTCTAATTAGTGTCAGCTTATTAGTGAGGCTAATACAATTCATTTAGTGTGAGATGCTACTAGAGTTGGCTTAAGCAACTTTATGGTAACATTAGATATTTTTAACTTTTGTAATAAATAAAATTATTTATGTTAGTGTCACTATAATCAACGTTAACTAAAATAAATGTTAAAAATAAATAAGATTAACATTGATTTAGCGAATGCTAATTTTATTTATTTTTTGTATTTAAATTTATTTAAGTTAGCATTAATTTAATCGATGCTAATTTATATGATATGAATGTAGACATCTTTGTGACAATAAATAGGAACCATAAATTATTTTTAATCTAAAAGCTCAAATATAAAGATGATAAATCTCACCACTCGCAATTTCTCTCTCACACTTTTTATATAAATCTCTTCATACTCGTATCCTTCATTCACACTCATAAATATACTCCTAATCATCTCCTTAACTTACATTTTTTTTAACCACACTCATCTATTTCATCCACATATCTCCTTCATCCACACATATTTCCTAATTACTTCATTCACATACACTCATCTACTCCATCCATATCATCTCCTTCATCAACACTCATGTACTCCATCATCTACTATACTTTTTTTTTCTATTTTTTGTTTGTTTATATTTTATTTTGTTTAAAGATGAGGTGTTTTACAAGATTTTTTTTTTAAATTACAGTAATTAGCATCAGTCAAACTGACACAGTTTAAATTATATTAAAAATAGATTTTATTTAGCATCGACTTAATTTTTAAAATAAAAATATATATTAATTAACGTCTTTAATTAAAAATTGGTGTCAAATTAGACACTACTTAGAGTTGATTTTCAAAAATTTAACTCTAATAAATTAACATCAATGATTCTAGAATTACACACATGTGGTGCAAATATAATGTTATTGATTAATTAGCGTCAGTTTTGATTCACGTTAAACATCTAATTTTTTTAGTGAATTGAGGTTATATAATAAGCAAAATCAGTTAAAGTCGAAAAATGGATTGAATGATTAATAGTTTCACTATAAAAAATTTATTAAATAGGAACTAGTTTTAGAGAATAAAATATTTAGTTATAATATTGTCTAAATTATAGACCACTATATAAACTAAACAAATTATTGGTATCTAAAGTAGTTTCTATCATTAATAAAAATTTATAAAGTAGTTTCTAAATGGATATCTAACCATTAGCTATCAAGATTTTAGTTACTAATTATTTTATATTCTAAATTAGTTCTAAAAAAACTAATTTAGAATCTAAAATATTGGTAGCTAATTCAGATACCAATTTAGAAACTATTTTATAATTTTTTATTAATAAAAGAAACCACTTTAGATACAGATAATTTTTTAGTCTCTAAAATAGTATCTAATTTAATCAATATAGTAACTAATTATTCTTTATCTATGAATTTAATTGTTATTTAATATTTTTCTTGTAGTGTTTAGTAAAAAAATGTTATAAATAATCTTAGGAACATAATAGTTATACACATTTTATTAAAATAATACAATTTTAAACATGTTTGTATGCTATTTTGTTTAAACAAATTAATTTTGTAAAAAAACATGTCATAAGAAGGAATTGCTTAATTATGTTTTAAAAACTTTTGGAATTTTTGCAATGTATTTTTTAATATCAAACAAGTAGATAATGTTTTTAGATTGACAAGCGACCTGTCAAAAATATTTTCTAAAGATTGGTTAGTAGATATTTCATTTTTTTGTTAATATAGTAAAATAATATGTTATGAACAAGGACAAAAAAAGAAGAATTCAGTCTTTGATTTTTATACTCGATAGTCTGACAGTATAAACTATGTCCAATTCTCAATCAATTGATTGAGTTTCACTTTGCATACTACTACTGCAAGTTACAAATTAAGTATTATTTGAAATTCAACACTTATAACTAAAAACCTAAGTATTATTTGAGCAATCAGCCACTCCTATCTAAAAACCCCGAATATTGTTTGGAACACAACCATTCAAAGCTAAAAATAAAGTATTTTTTGGACCTCAGTCACTCTTAGCTGACCTGATGAGTATTGTTTGGACTGCAACCACTCTTGGTTAATACAGAGTATTGTTTAGACTGCAACCACTCTTAGCTAATACAAAGTATTGTTTGGACAAAAATCACTCTTGGATAAAAAGAAAAGTTTGTATGAAAGTGTGATCACAAAAATTAAAAGAGTTTCCTCGCTAGAGAGTGATAGCGTCTTACGACGTATACAAATATGCACTCTCTTCTAGTTTACTATATGAATACAATAGTATTATTCTATAAAGCTTTTAAGGCTAAGGATTTTGAAAGTTGATAGTTGAATGTGTCACTTATCTTCCTTCAAATGATAACTTTATATAGAGCTTGGAATAAGAAGTCATTGCAAATCCCTTACTGACCATTGAAAGCTTTTGAACTCAGATAACTTCATTTTCTTTGTCTATCGAGTGTGAACATATAAGTGTATTAAATATGCACCATGCAACTCTAAATGTCACTCTCCTCTTTAAGTAACATCATCATAACTAACAGTACTTATTAACGCTAGGTCAAATAGCTTTATCTTTAAAACGAAGTAATGGTAGAAATTATACAACACAACTAATTGGGCTAGAGTTGAAGTGAGCTTGTGTGAGGATGGTTGATGAAACAATTGTTGATCAAGGATGATCTTGAAGCTTTGATGTCTCCAAATCCATGGTGTTTGATGGAAGGCTGGAGTTGCTGTGTGTGTGGGTGGGTTTTGGGTAGAATGGTGTGTAATCCACTCTTTGTTTGAATCTAAAACAATTTGGAATCAAAACCTTTTTGAAAAAGATTGTTTTATAAAGAAGTGGAAAAACAACCTGTTGTTTTGTCATTTCAATCGGTAGTTTATTACTTAGAGGTTTTTGAAAAGGGTTTGAAACTGTTTGACTTGGTTGACTTTGGTGTCAAACCAATTCAATCGATTGTTTCGAGAATTCAACCGATTGTTTGTTGAAAATCCATAACAAAATTTTTGTTATGTTTGCAAATCAACTTTAAATGTTTTCTAACTGAATAGGCTCCTGCTTTAAATGTTTTTAACAATTTTTGGAGTATTTAAAATAGGATTGGGGTGTATTCTTGAACTTTAAGCTTTGTAATATCCAAGTGTATTCTATTCTCTTCTTCCTTTATTACTGTATTTCTGTATTTGTGTTGTCAAGGAGTGTTGTGTGTTCTTGAGGTGTTCAAGATACACTCTTGGTGTTGTTTGCCAAAGGTAGTGTGTTTCTTGTGGGGTTCAAGGTCACTTCTTTGGTGGTGTGTTTGTAATCTGAATTTTGGTTGCATAGTAGATACCCAGTGGTTTCTGGGGACTGGATGTAGCTCTTGGGATAAGAGTGAACCAATATAAATTGTTTGTGTGCTTTTCTCTTACCCTTAACTCATTTAATTTCTGTTTTTAAGTTGTTTTTAAATCTGCTGATATAAGCTACCGGTTGAATCGCAAAAACAACCGGTTGATTGTCTGTTAATTTTTTTTTTTATCAAGTTTAAATTTTTTTCACAAATATTTTCTTATTGATTGTACTTAGACGATGATTTAGTTTATCAAAAAATCAAATTGTAACATTTTCGTCTGATGCATCATATCATATGCAACTAGTTAACCCCACTGAATCGTTTGTCTATGATATTTTCTTATTGACTTCAACAAATAATCAGACAATAATTATTTCGTCTAATGGATAATGACTGATGCAAGTTAAAATTTCAAGTGATAATTTTCAAATTTGTGTCTTCGCAATAACCCTCCTTCTTCAGTTAGTACAAATAATAACATGTAATGTAGAGAGATTAGGGAAGGAAGAAATACATACAATAATTTATATTGGTCCATGTATTGCAATAGATTACATCTAGTTCTAAATAAATAAATTAAGTTCCATTAGGCAGAGTAATGTTGCGAAGTACATCTCGAGTATTCTTTGAACTTGTGATCACTTGATAGTTGTCATTTTGCTGTGAATTTTGTTAGGTTTAATAGTGTCAAAGTTCAAGGGGGGGGGGGGGGGGGGGGGGGTTTGTATTTATATATTTTTATTCAGGAGTTGGTTTTTTTTAAAAAAAAAAAAAAAAAAAAGATTTATTTTGGGTTGGATATAT
>Ga0123342_1001927_pt1 | contig 34811 bp, 32 predicted proteins | sample Turbeawhitnodule_FD_89960 | JGI IMG/M metagenome (GOLD analysis project Ga0123342, IMG submission 89960) | Root nodule microbial communities of legume samples collected from Mexico - Turtle bean Mexico white nodule | ecosystem: Host-associated > Plants > Roots > Nodule | place: Mexico: Nepantla... | reverse complement strand
TAACTTAGTTTGAAAACATTTTACTTTCACAAAGATTGAGAATGCCTATGCTTTAGATTCGATCAAGGGGTGGATTACAACACTCAAACTACCCCAGAACTAGACTAAACCAGCACAACAACAACAAGCATAGCCAAGGCTTCAACATCCTTCAAAGGGTTTGGATTCTTCAAAGCTTGAACACCACTTGGTTCAACAATCTTTGCATCTAAATTTCTCAACACAAATTGTTGTAAACTTTATTGACTTCATCCAATCTATAGATAGGATTGATGTACATGTCTCAATCATGATGGACATGTTTGCACGCTACAAGCACATGAGAACATGGGAGGTGAAGTTTCTAGAACTTCATCGTATCACCGTTCATCAAGTCTAACAAAATGTTTTCCAACTAGTTGAACATTTTTTGGGTTTTCTTCCACAAATAATCTTATGCTGCTTCTGTCAAATAAGCACTCTATATGTGTTTGATTTTGAAGGAGCATCTTCTAGTACCTTTAATGCAATTTCGAAATAGACATATCCAACATTAATCGTTGTGCTCATTGTCCCCAACATCCCTCTTTTAGTGAAAAAATTGTTGCACCTACCTATCGCCCCTCGTTTGTTAGGAATCCTCAGTGACGAGCCCCGACTTGCTTAGTCCTTAGAGGCCAACCCGCTCTCCGGCGAGGATGCCCTACGTTTATATGGCTATGATCATGGAGGAAATTGGAAGATTACTTTTTTTAAGTTTGTCATTCTTAGAATGCCTCACAAAATCTGCAATGTGTCGAATGCAAGACACATGCACATAGTTAGTTTTAGTCCATCCACTCCCATCTCTTGCATGTGCGATACAAATGGAGTTGTGACGATCTGAGGTTAAGCATAGGCCATCTTGAGGTAAGAGAAATCTCCTTAGGTTTTTTAAGAAAAAAACCAAGCATCTATAATCTCATCTTCAAAAATAGAAAGTGTGATGGGAATATATGATGGGGTGATTTGATGGGTTGATTTGTTAAATCTATTATCAGCAAGCATGCCGAGTGATGATTATTTTACGGTAAGTGTACCGCGTCAGAAGTAATAATTTATCCCTAAGGACATATATTGAACCCACAAGAAACAATTGAATTATCAAGTATAAGATTCACTAAATAGAAAACAAAATGATAAATTTTGTTGGGAGTTTGTTATAATGATTGCAAGAATTATAAAGAAAGCAAGTCAAATAGTTTGTTGGTTCAATTGGGAAAATTGGGATTGAGGTTCATCATTCTTACTCTTTTGTATTTTGAATAGAATAGTAATATTCTATCATTTGATTGATGTTGATGCCCTTATAAAAGTCATTTATATTGATTCATCGCATATAAAATTATTAAGAGAGTCTCATAAATATCAATTCCTCGCATATTTATAAAAACACCTTAATTAGCATAATGATTAGATGTTGATAACAATTAACATTTCAAAACTATTCCTAACATTCAAATAAGCATTGTCATTTGGATAAGAAACTTAGAGATACTTTTCAATCAAATCTAAGAATCTTGATCATGGTAAACAAGCATTACAAATAAAATGACAATGACAATATCAATCATCAATCAAGAACAAAATATTATATTTAATACATAAGAGTTTGAAAACATTACTCTAAATCCCAAAGGTTAGAATTAGTCACTCATGTTGGCCATTACAAGCATGAAAAGCAATAAGAGAAGATCCAAGATGTTTCTCCTTGACAACTGCCTCTTTTAGGGTTTTTCTAACACCTACTATTCTCCCAATTGATGTATAGGGTTGTGTCTCACACCTCATATTTAACCTAGTTGGACTTGGACTAATTGACTTCTTGTCTGAGCCTGATTGAACTCGCTTGGGCGAGTTGGATGAAAACAATCCCAACGTCTCTGAAGTGATCTCGACTGGCAAGATCCTCTCAGAGCTTTTGGCTTGGGCGAGTGTTTGGAGCGTTCCAACTTTCCCTTTTTATCTTGTATATTCTCCTTTTGCCATTTCATCACCATTCTTCTCTAGAATCTTGAAATTAACACAAATTTGGGAATAAATCATTTTTATTTATGTTATAATAAAAATATGTAAAAAAGTTTAAATTCATAAATTAAGGATTATATTATAGTTATTTTATCAATTAATATCCATAATTACATGTATTTTAATATGAAATATTACTAAAATATAACACTTATCACCGAGTCAACTGTACTACAGTTGATAAGGGGGTTGCTGTATCCATAGGGACTAACGACTACCAAAGTATTAATATCTTTCAACGTGAAGTAAAAATATAGTAAAGGTTGAGTGCATAGGTGATATCAAATAACTATAATAGTTTGAATATTATATTTAGTGAGATTGAAATGTGATACAATTAAAGGAGAAGGTTAACAATTTTAGAACAAGTGTTGGGATTGAAGTAAATTTGTAATTTTCTTTTGTTATTATTACTTACAAATGCAATGTATATTCAAGTTCATTGTTCCTTATGACCAAATCAAGTCAATTCTTTAACTATGGTTATCTAGAACAGTGAACTATCATAATCAATTTCTTGACTTACAAGAACTTGTTTCAACATTAAGATGAAACAATTCAAGCCAAGTTGATGCAATCTTGTTGGCCACCAAGAACAAGAAATAAGAAGACTCAGGAGAGGAGCTACACTGAGAGGATATAACTCTATTTTTAATAAAGAATCCTTTTCCAGAGTCTTATAAATAAATGTATAAAGTAGAATAGAATCTTTAGGCCTTGTATTATGGGCCACATTAGTATAGGATTTATTTTTGGGCCTTGTATATGGGACAAACATGGTCTAGGTTATAAAACCTAATCCTAGGAGAGTGGAGACTCCTTCCTGATGTGAGTTGATTTTAGGATTGCAAATTTTAGAGGTTGCACTTTGTTTATGATTTTTGAATTAGCAATTATGATGATAAGCCCAAATAAGATTGTCATTGGACACAAACTTAACCAAATGATTAAGTAAGTGTGAAGGTTCTTATCTAGAGAGCAAAAGAGAAAACACAAGCATATAGTGAAGATGATTATGACTTGCAGAACTAAATGAACAAAAGATGAATAAGGCAATGTAAAGACTGAAAGCTAAATAGTAGCATAGGAAGACAAAAAGAATGGAAAGGTGGCACAAAGGAAGAAGGAAAAAAAAGAAGAAAGGATTAGAAAGCTTAGGGACGAAGTTGGTGATCACACCACTTGGAGTGCTGGAATCCTCCAAGATGAATGGTGAAGAGTCATCGCTTGAAGTAGATTTTACCCAAGATAAGACCCAAATATGAAAGCACTTAAGACTCACTAAACACTCTGAGAGAGTTTCTTTTCTATTCAAAATTCAAGGTGTGAATACATTAGGCAAGTCACTCTATTTTTAGGAGAGAGTGCCTTGGAGAACAAGAGTGAGAGAGGTAGGGGCGATATCTAGGGAGAGGCTTCTAGAAACTAGGTCTAGCCTAGCCAAAACCACATTGTGTGCAATGCTTCTAGAAGGTAGATTAAAGAGTGAATATGGGGCGGCACATGGGATGTATTTGGGTTTGGCACAAACCCAAAAGATACTAAGTACACCCTAATCTAGCTTATTCTTTTATTGGAACCCCCACAGTGAGCCCAATTTATTTACTTAAACTTGTCTTGTAAAAATACTAGAAGGAAAAACAGTTAATATTTCGGCCCATGTCTGGTTCTTTTGAGGTTTGGTTGGGTCTTGTTTTGTATGTTGAGATGGTCGACCCAGATGTGAAGTGTTTGTGGTATCCTTGGTCATCTGCTTGTCGAGTTGGGTTTTCTCAACCTTGGAAACCCTAACTTGGGCGCAAAGGTGGGGTTAGGAGTGAATTGCACTCCAAGTTCGAGTATTTACCCTATCTTGCAATGCAAGCTACTCTTCCTTATACCTTTGATTGCCTAAGGTTAGGTTAGGTTTAACCCAATGTTAGCTTAGTATTAGAGTTTAGTAGCTTGGGATGCAAGCTACCTCTCCCTATAATAAGGCACCTATGTACATTATATTCGAGCTTTGAATATCATATTGAAATGTTGTCAAATTATGCAAAACTTTCTACTTGTTCTTAATTTCCTTTAGGGTTTTCTTTCTTAAAGAACTATCCTAGAAAACCCTTTAAGAGTTGGCCTAACCTCTTTTGAAATAGAAGAGTTGGCCTAACATCTCTTCATCTTCACCAAACCGTGGTACTTTCTCCATCAATTCTCCATTGAATCACGCTTTCGCATCATCCAAAATTTCTCCTTCAAGGTTTCAACCATTGAAGATGATGGTAGAGGCTTCAACTCAGGACCAATCACTAGAACTATGGCAATGAGGATACAAGAAGATTGAGACTCTGCTACTAATGGCAGAGACACCCTTTTATATATGTTTAAAAATGTCATAACCTATTGTAAATTTTTCTAGAGTAGCATTTATTTTCTTGCTTTAAGTATAGTAGGAAATTTACTTGTAATTTTTCTTAAGTGAATCATGGTTAGAGTTAGGCACCTAAAACCTACCTAGGGTATTATTAGGGCTTAATTGCAACCCACATTTACCTTAGGCCGATCATTTAGACCTAATTAGATTACACATAGCACACTTGATCATGTTTGCCATGTGACTCTAATTTGGGGCCTAAGTTCAAACCAATTAGCATTTGAATTTCCCTATCATTTTTATAACCAATGGTCAGCCTCCTACTCCTATATAAGGAGTAGCTTGACTCATGTTTTATAAGATCAATTTTATGAGTGTTATTCTGCCAAATTGCTAGCCTAAGCTCTCCCCTGTCTAAATCTCTCTAGGATAAACATCTTTGGTTTTCTTCTGCACTTCTCCAAGTGATATGGCGAACCAATCACTCTCCCTACTTTTAATGTACCTAAAAGGAAACCATAGCTTCATTGGAACTCTCCTTGATCCATTTCTTCCACAAAGCTTCTGCCAAGTTCATTAAAAAATCCAAGAAAATATCCAACTGAATGGAAGGCACCTATCGGAAGCCAAGGAGAATTGCATCAAGGGGTATCTAGAGCTATTCCACGGTTTAGCACATCTCACGCTCCAACTAAGTCATAATTTATTTTTCAAATTGTTTGTGTTGTGTTTCATAATGTCGTGTTGTTTATCACTATTTTTTCTTGTTTTAATTCATTTCCACAATTTAATTATTGAGTTTTACCGTTTAATCGGTTCAAACATCCTAAATTTTGTTCTTGAACTGTTTATATCAAGTCTACATAGGCTCCTTATTATTTGCTATTGTATCGTGTGCTTTGTTCTTACATTTTGTTAAGTTTAATCGATGTAAAAGTGTTCTTAGGATTTCTTTTACAGATTATAATCCTTGCATGTTATGTCTATGTCTTGTAATTCTAACAATTGTCAACAATGCTTGAGTTGTGTGTAGTTTGCTAAGTGTTTGTGAAATTTCCTAGCTTAGTGCACATAACATGTTCGATAAATTGTTTGTTAATTTCAGTGTATAAGCATTTGATGCCTTTTCATTTTGAGTATTTGAGTTCTTGAGTTACTACTAAATCATTAGTAAGTCACAAAAAACATAAAAATCTATTGTCTTTTTGTTTTGTTCTATTCCTTGCATTCTTTAGGTTTATGTTCTCACTAATAAATTCCTTATACCTTCACTGCATTACACAATTTACTCTGAACAATTACCGAGGTAAAATTGTGTGAAATTTTATATTTGAACACTTAAAGTTTTATACAATATTGTGTTAAAAAGGTGTATCCTAATTCAAAATAGAAAAATATGATAAATCGCAAAAGTAAGGATACCAATGCTGAAAATTGTTGACTAAATTCCGCTGTTGATCTCTGGAAAACAATTTATTAATCCAATGTTGTTTTTGGTTCAAATTTTATGCGACTGTGTTCCCTAACATCTTGGATAGTTGTGATGAAATTTTAGCATCAAATTCCAAAATAAAAAATTACATAACTTCTAGAAGTCTCACTGTTAGAATACTCTAGTATACTTTTTTGTTTTTTTTAATCTCTTCTAGTGTCATTCTTAGGCTTCTTTTGTTGTGCTAACTTTATTTTGTGCCTTATAATTGATTGATTGTCATAATTTTATTGAATTTGTTTCAGTTTTGACTCTATTTTACTCTTATTTGAGTTTAGTTCTTCACATTGTGCTTTATTGCTTTATACTTTTGACCTCTTGGAAGTGCTACTATTTGGTGGAAGAACACATTGGTTTGAGAAAGTGATAAACCACCTCTTGTTTGGGACTATCATGGAAAACTTCAAGTTAGAAACAAACACCTAAGGGTACACGCCAAGTACAATTGAAGTGAGGAAGATAGCAAATACAAATAGAGTAAATAATGCAAACACAAAGAGATCAAAACACCATAATATTTATTTTTACATTCTAATTGTTGTATTTTTCCTTGTATTTCCACTTGTAATCTTAACATAGTGAAAGAATAAAAATGACCGTAGACGGTGAATGTGTCTCAAAGGTCCATAGGTGCCATTGATCCTCACCTAGGATAGTTTAGTCTTAGCCATTTACATTGCATAAATCTAGTTAGTGAGTGCATCTTAAGAAGTCCTTTGTGTTTTTGAGCCTTACATAGGACATGTTAGCGTAGATTTACTAGTTTCAGTAGCATTTAGTGTTTTGCGTATATTTTTTATTTCTTTAAGAAAAATTAATTTGATTTTTCACTTAGGTATACTGGTGAAAGCTACCAGAGGAAAGACTGGGAAACACTTTTACCTTTCAACCTCTTTGTAAACTTGTCTTTTCAAAATCGAATAAACATATTAACATGAGTAATTGTTCTTCTAGTTTTATAATTCTTAACTAAGAAGTCTTAGATAGAACAAAAGAGTTATCATAAACAAGCTTACTCTTTCACGGACAAAGTTCCCCACAAAAACCCTATAATAGAGATCATCCCTAGTACAAGTGAGTCTACAAAAGAGTTCAAATAGGAGGATTAACCCTCCAAAACCATAAAAAATGACTCACAAGAAAAAGATAAAAATATTGAAAATAATGAAGAAATCACAACTAACCAGGGACCTTACTTTTCTGAGTGTTCCCAAAAAGGTACTTTAGCATTAAAGGACAGTAACACTGAAAACAAAAATACATATAAAGAAAATTCACATAAGGTAATGTTGTAGAAAAAAAACCTTTAGAACCTACCTCAATTAAACAAAATAGTATTCACTATATAGGTAGAGGACAACATGAATCTAGCTCTTCTTTTGATTCCTTAGAAGAAAAAGAGTTTAAACCTAGTTCTTCCCACATTGTTCCCTGTTACTCTTGCTTTGCTACTACCCACATAGAGAATAGTCATAAAATAAATTGTCAAACTTTTAGAAGTTGTTATCTCATGGATGATAAATCATGTTACAAATTTAATAACACTTGGATAGTTAAAATGTTGACACTCAAACTAGATACCCATTCTCCTTTTTTTGAACTTCCTTGGATTCAAAATTATGGAAATCTATACCCATTCTCCTTTTTTTGAACTTCCTTGGATTCAAAATTATGGAAATCTAGTTGTGAATCAACAACTGAAAGTCAAGCTCTCTATAAGACACTGCTAAAAATGTTTTAAGTTACATTGTACTCAGAAGCTTGTGAACAACATGAGCAATTTTACCATAACTTTGTTTACCATGGCCGTTATAATAAAATCACTTTCACTAACAAAGGAAATAAGTATGAGGTTAGTTTTCAATACCTTCACATGTAGTGGAAAACCAACTACACACACAACTGAAAATTGAAAAACCTTTGTTTGGAGTTACACTAGACATGAACATTAAAACCTTTAGAGAAAATATTTGTGAAGACATGCTTCAAATGAAATAACAAGATCAACAACTTTAACAACTTCATAAAGTAGAAAACATATAACAATAAAAATTAAAATAAAGGTACTCATTGGATCAACTATGCTTATCTATCAGATAAGGAGTACATTGACCTCAAAAGACAGGTCCTTCTTCATATTGTATTTTTATTTATTTTTACATATATCATTTGTTTTATTGGTTGATGTTTAATTTAAATTGATATTTGACCTTGGAGAAAAACAATATATCAAATGCTAGAGGTTGTTGTCATTATGCATCACTCAAATTTGAAGACATATCTTTTTTCAAGCAGGGGGAATGATGACACCCATCAAGGCTAAAAAATACAAAATAAATAAATATTTCACAAAGAAACCAAAAAATATTTTCAAAATAGACCCAAATTGTTTGCATAATTCTTTTTTCAAAATAACAAGGCTTTATTTTTCTTTGTCTTGTGCAGATGGATTCATGACCCTAGAAAATAAAACATTTTCATCTAGCCAATAAAGGTGGGCAAACCCCTGTGTTTTCTATAGATCTAAGGACAAATCCTTTTAAGAGGAAGGGCCTGATGCAATCCTGCTTGCCACCAAGAACCAGAAATAAGAAGACTCAGGAGATGAGCTACACTGAGAGGATATAACTCCTTTTTAATAAAGATTCCTTCTCCAAAGTCTTGTAAATAAATGTTCATAGTAGAATGGGATATTTGGACCTTGTATTCTGGGCCACATTAGTATAGGGTTTATTTTTAGGCCTTGTATTTGGGCCAAGCATAATCTAACTCATAAAACCTAACCCTAATAGAAAGGAGATTCCTTCCCAACCTTGGAAACCCTAACTTAGGCACCAATGTAGGGTTAGGAATGACTTGTGCTCCAAATTAGGGTATTTACCCTATCTTGTTGTGCAAGCTACTCTTCCTTGTGTCTTTGACCGCCTAGTGTTAAACTTGGGCTTAGCTTAAGGTTAATGTTTAGTAGCTTGCCATGTAAGTTAGGGTTTCTAGAAGCAATCCTTTGTGCCTTTAGATGTCCAGGGTTAGGGTTTCATTCTATCCTATTTGTGGCCCAAAATACAAGGTCAAAGAAAAAGGAAAACCCTATTTGTACTAATTAAAATTTTATAAAAGGCTTCAGAGTGAATAAATGTATTCTTTTGTTTCTTTTGCTCTAAACCTAAGTTGTGGTGGTTTCCTTTAGTTGCGTGATTTTCCATCACAAAACACTTGGCTACAACAAGTACACATACCTCCCCACGTACATTGAGTTTTCACACCTTTCCAAGAATAACGAGTTTTCACATCTCTCTAGGTACAATAATCTTAATCTTCCCTTGAGATTAAGACCTCTCAATATATGAGAGAAATATTTGATTTGATTGAGTTAATAGTATAAAAACGAGTTTTGAAAATAATCAAGGATCATTAGAAAACATTTTCAGATTGCAAACACTAAGTTTAGAAACTTCCTTGACACTTTAGACCGTCTATCACAAAAATGAAGGCTAGATCGTCTAACACAAAGACAAAGACTAGATCGTCTAACACAAAGATAAAGACTAGATCGTTTAATGCGTTTAGTGTTTAGAGGTCGTCTAGTAAGTTATAATCCATTGAGATCATCTAGCGAGTCTAACATAAAGAGATTGTATAACATGTTTAACACAACGAGACCATCTACCATGTTTTGCACAGTTAGACTATCTAATAGGTTATTGTGAAACCATATAGTATGTTGAAACTATAGATTGTATCTAAATTTAATCTTTGATATATGCACATCAATTAACTTTGATATACCTTTAGCACGTCTTATCTATCATTAAAAATTATAGACTCTCTTGTCATGAGACCATCTAGCAGGTGTTAGATCGTCTAACAGTGACCAAATCGCTTAGTGTGTTAATACCCTAAAGTATTGTTTTCACAAGCCACTCCTGACTTAATGAGTATTCTTTTGGTTCAGAACCACTTCTAGCTTACCCCGTTGAGTATTCTTTCCCAAGCCATTCCTTGCTCAGCAAGTATTCTTTGGGTTCATAGCCATTTCTGGCTACTCCCTTAAGTATTGTTTTCCAAATACCCTCTCTTGACTAAGGTAGAAATGCCAAGTGTTTGAATGATAAAAAAATGATTGGGTGTTCTATCCTATATCAGATCATTGATTTTGCTCTCCAGGAAGGGATTGTGTCAATGTAAGGCTTAAGTGTTTTCTCCTAATTGGGTATATGAACACTCACAATGTTCTTCTTGAAGCTTTTTCCAAACCAGAGATTTTGTAGAGTTTCTACTCTATGCACGAGGATCTCTCATTCTTCTTTTTGATAGATTTGAGGGAGCTCAATATCTTAGCAACATTTTTTAATAATGCATCCTCAACTACATTTTTCTACTTATTTTTTAAATGATTTATTTAGGCACTAGAAGAAGATATTCATTGAGGGTCTATGTTTGGATGTTAAGCAAGTTCAACTTTCAGGTATATTTTTTCTACATCTTATGAGCTGGAATATAAACATTGCATTACATCCACTCCAAGCAACTTTAAATTCTCTTGTCCTTTATTCAATATTGTTGATCTCTAGTAGTGCTTATCTCCCTAGGTAGCATAGCATTTTGCACCAATTTATGGTAAAAGCACACCATGCAAGACAAATAGCTGAGTTATAGTTGAAATGTTTTTGTGTTCGAAAGTAATTTAAGAAAGTAGTTTTAACTCGTGCTCCAAGGGATCTTGATGTTGATTTGTAATTTAACTTGAACGAATATCTTTGGTTAGACGAAAGCAAAGTACACTACCTGCAACATAGCATAAGCGTACAGATGTTCGAGTAATACGAGGTTAGCTTAAGCTATGCATGTATCTTCTGATAACCAATTATGCATATCAGACGTAAGAAAATGTTTGCACAATGTTGTATCATCTCTCATACGCAACACTTACGTTTTGCATGATCTATTATTAAACTAGGCCATCGTCTTTAAAACGAAACATGACCATGTTTGTACTTAGTTGTTTTTAGCACTTAATCAAAACTTATAAGGTGTTGGTCTTTTGCTTTAACGAGTACCTTGGATGAGATGTTACCTGACATGCACTAGGTGGTTGGAATGACTTAGGACACATGTCATCACATACACATGCACATTGCCACATGGACAGAACTTGTCAACATCTCTAGGAACACGTATTGAGCAGAAGATACCTTAGATGGGATGTTACTTTAACATGCACTAAATGGTTGGGGTGGCTCAAGACATGTCATCAGACACATATGCATGTTGTCATGCGGGCAAGACTTGTCAACGTCACTGGAAAGCATGTTTAATAGAAGTTACCTTGAATGGGATGTTACCCTGCCATTCACTAGGTAATTGGGGTTACTCATACAATGTTTCATCACATACACATGCACCCTGTGATGCATGCACGACTTGTCAACGTAATTGGGAACATGTGTTGAACATAAGTGACTTTTAATGAGATGTCCACATTATAAATCAAACCAATACCAAATTAACGATAGAAAGCCATAACAATTTGTCCCCAGAAAACCAAATCAAACCCATTATTTCCATAACATCATCGTTTTTCTTCATTCATCTTCAAATTTGAACAATCATGAGACATCGTCTTCCATGAGACATTGTATATTTCTTCCATGTTTGAACATCGTCTAGTGAGTTCATCTTTATGAATCGTCTGATACTTTTTGTGAAGACAAGCTTCTAGTTCTTTTCAACACCTTTAACTATTTATTCATAAGACCATTTGATGTGATTTGTGTTTGAATAAATCTTTTTGACTGAGGAAAGCAACAACTATTTCTTACAACAAAGAATGAGCACATAAATATTCAAGAGGTACGAGGTTAGCTTAGATTGTGTGCGCATTGTTTGAACTTATAATGTCTTATTAGACGTGGAGATTAGGTTGTACAATGTTGTATCGTTTTACACATGAAACACTTGTGTCTTACATGATATGTTGTTGAACAGAGCATATGACTTAGAGACAATGCACGATCATGTTTTATACTTTATTGTATTCAAATACTTAATCAAAATTAAGGATATTGAACTTTTCTCCAAAAAAAAAATATTTATATTCATAATCACTACCATTATAACAATAATGATAATAATAATAATAATAAGTGATGTTAATTAAAAAATCTATTTCTATATATAAGCCACTTTTCCCATTTTATCAATATTGTATTATGTTATCTATTTTTTAAACTCAATTATTTCAAACACTTTCTATGATCTTTTTACAATTCTTTTTTTTTCCTATTTTTATTCATAATTATTTTTTGCACTTTTTCATTCAAACTTCTTTAAAATATGTCTAAATAATTATTTATTCAAATTTTTACTTCTCTATATTAATTTTTTTTAAAATACATATAATCTTTATAACTCTATCATTTCTATTATATCAAATACTTTCCATTATTTCTTAACAATTATTTTTTCTCTCTTTTTCTTTATAAATTTTCTTATTTACATCCCTTTTCCATTTAAATTTCCCTCAAATATATGTATTTTCTGAATAATTATTTATTTACTTCTCTAAATATTTATACAACTTTTTAAATAAATATACTTTTTACAACTCATTAACTTCAACTATATCAAACACTTTCCATTATTATTTTTATAATTCTTTCTTTTCTCTTTTTTCATACATTTTTCTTATGTACATATTTTTTATAATTTATATTCCTTATATATATATATATATATATATATATATTTAAATATATGTTTTTATTCATTTTTTATAATTTATATTTATCATACACTTATTTGTTTAAATAAAACTATTGGTTTACAATTTTTTCCAAACCAATTATTTTTATAAAAAATATATTTTCTTCAAAAAAAACTACCCATCAATTACTTTTAAATGAAAAATTAAAAAAATCACAAATCAGCTCATGATTTAATTCTTTACAAATCGAATTCTAACTAATTTTTCAGCCAAGCTGCACCCAATCATATTTCAGAACTCGACTTCCAAGAACCAAATTTTGAACTTTAATAATAAACCATGTTGTCTGACTAAAATAATGCGAACAATAAAAATAAAAATAAAAAGGAATAGTCTTATTTTGGTGAAAATTTTCACTTCCTATCTCAGTCACCACTTTCACATATCAATTTCATTGAAGGGGTTTTTTTTTTCTGACATTTTTATCAACCAAACTTAAATTCAAAATCTTGATCAATCTAGTTTAGAATTCAAACCAATTAATGTTGAAATATCTATTTTTTACATAAACCACAAGTATCCTCTACTAAAGACAATAGTTGATACATTCTCATGCTATTTTTTTTTTAAAAAATATTATAAATGAATTTTGAACTGGTCTATATGTAAATTAGAAGTTGTAATGAATAATATTTATGACAATAGGGTTGTCTCTAGATCCCATAAAAGTCTGAAATTTACGAAAGTGCAGAGCAATTAGCAAAATATTTTCCATTGTCCTGTTCAAATTTTTGCTTCGTTTCAATTTGACGCTTATTCTCGAGAATCTTATTGTTGGTTTCCAAGTTCCACCCTCTTCTTTCTTATAATCACAAGTTGCTTCCAAGTTACGTGGACCTAAAGCAAATTTTTGAAAGGGCATACTTTTGAAAATATACATGTTAAAAACAATATAAAATTTATCTTTTCAGCTTCTAGAAAGCAAAAATACTTATCCCATCATACTTAATTTAATTTTTTTTATACCCTGATGATTAATTTCATTTAGCAATTCCTTCTCGATCAATAATTGAATTAATCTACTTTAATTATTTTAGACATTTTTAATAAAGATTTTATTGTATGTAGTTTTGAATTCTTCTCTTAAAACAGGAGTTTTCTTTTTCTTTAAAAAAAATCAAAGAATGTGTCAAAATTAGCTTAAGCAACTATACTGGAAGTTTAAAAAAAAATTAAGACAAAAAGGACAAAAATACAAACAAAAGAATATTATCTCGCAAAGATAATAAATAAAGAGGAACGATTGAATTTCAAAAATTCAATCAGATGGACCCTCGTTTGCATTCACTTGGGCTAATAAAATCATATGATATTGTTGTATACCACTACCATTATTTTTTCTTGGGTTGACCTGTTTTTGTGGTTATCTTATTGACTTTCACTCCAACTTTAGGAGGACGTCTCGATCTCATGAAGGTTGAACTAATTTATCGTCTTTACTCGATTGTACCTCTTTTTTCATCTTTCCAACCCAGAACTTAGAGACCAAATTGTCCTTTTCTAAGATAACACCAGTTGAGAAAGAGTCAAATGTATCTATTGAAAAGATGGTCGAACATGACTCTTGAGCCTCTTGTATCACCTTAAAGAGATTTAAAACAATTTTGCAATACTAAATCTAGTGAAACAGTTTTAGAAGTAACCTGTTTGACAACAACTAATTTAGGACTTGTCGCATTAGTTGCAGATTTTAGATGAGAAAATCCTTCTAAAAGACTAGAATTTTCAAGAAGCAAGAGTTCTTTTTTTGTAACAAATCATCTCATTCATGGACATCTTCCAAAAATGGCATATCGGCAAAAATATCATTTTGAGATCCTGAACCAGCTTTTATATCTCCAACTGATTTCTTAATCTTTTGACCAACAAGAGATTCACTCTCCACCTGACCAACAACAACTTCAAAAAGGTATCAAGATCAATAGCAAGTCCCTCAACTTCCACCCCTCCTACATTAAGAACAAACATATTATATATTTGTGCATCTATTGTAGATTATATTTATATGTTACACCAACCACTTTCTTATGAGGGACATCATTAGTTTCTTTGGTCTGGGCAATCACATGTTTAAACTATACAACAACAAGTTTGAACAAAACAATAGACAATTTGATCGTGTTATTGAGATTATCAGGATGTCGTCTACATTTAAAAATATCATGCCCTATCATTTTGCATGAAGAGTAAAATGGAGACAACTCCTCAAATTCAATATCAACAAAATCAAATCTTTTTACCAAAATTTGATTAGGCAAAGCAGATTGCATATCAATATCAACAACATTCTAGCAAAAAAAACATTTAGATTTATTTATGGTGCAGTCATCAAGAGAAAGTGAAGTATCAATCTCTCTTATAGAGAAAATTGCTTTTAGTTGTCAATACTCCAAGAAAGACCTGAATCCCGACCCAACAATAAGCTTGGTAAGTTTCATGGAAGATGACACAAAAATTTTAGTCCAAGCAAAAACTTACAAAATACCTGGATTCAGATTCCAATACCCTACCTAGGACTCTTACCGTGTCTTAAAGGAAAGAAAAAACAAATTCATAAAATTCTTTTCCTAAAGAAATAGCTTTCCAAGATCTTAGAGATTTCCAGTTAATAACCAGTTTTTTGAACACATTCATATAAGTAACAGATTTTTCACCTTTGGATAGTATTATTTTTTCATAAAGGTGATTTTTAATCAATCTGAATAAATATAAAATCTTCCTTAATGCAAGGAGAATGCAGTGCAAGTGGATATCAACTCACTATTCCTAGCCACCAACTATTAAATATACTTAAAACTTTAGTCGTTGTAGTTCTCTCTAAAAAAGTATATATTTATTATTTCAACTTATGTTTTTATTGTAGTTACTACATGTAACTCCTAACAATATTTTATTTTTTATTAGTAATACATCCATTGTATTTGAAAATCTTAACGCTGAAAATAAATATAAATTTTCCATTCCTGAAACGCCTACTATTGCTATTTTTTTTCACTTATTATCATAGTTGTGTATTGAAAAGACAAAAGGAGTATTGAAAAAAAGAAGGAAATTAGACAAAGACCGATTCAATAGTATTTTCTTACAATTTCAGAATACAAGGCTGGTTGATAACATTCTTGAAGTTTACCATTAAATACGCTTAATAATAAAAAGATGTATATTTCAATTAAGATTCTACCAATCAAGATTATCTTTAATATTAAAAATTCAACTAAGCAAATAAATAGAATAATTACCAACTATAAGAGGGGAAATAATAAAATGAAACTGTGAAGGGAAAACAATCTTCACTTTAAATATTATTTTAACTGATGAACAATATTTGTTTATTAAAAATATTAAGGCCATGAATCGACGCGTGTATACTCCAGTTCTTCTCAGACCCAACTTTGTCTGTAAGTGTGAAGTCAAAACTGTATAATTGACCAAATCAAACTAAACTCCAGCCCAAAAATGGAAGAATCTTTGGGTCCAAGTCCAGTGCTATATATTTTCTCTTCTCATTGCACCTTTCTTCATAACTCAACTCTTATATTGCATTGCATGAAACTAAGCTTGCACACAAATGAATGATATTAGTAATTGAAGCAAAATGAATTTGCCATCAACTATTTGCCTCTCTTATTTACTCCTTTCCTTTCTTCTCATTACGTATTACCAAGTTGAGGCTACAGATGGAGAAAACCAAGTCATATCTATTGGTGTAATAATTGATGTCAATTCACGCATTGGGAAAGAACAGCGTGTAGCCATGGACCTTGCAGTTCAAACTTACAATACCACTTCCAACACCTACAAGCTTGCTCTTCTTTTTCAGCAACCCATCAAAGATCCCTTCAGACCCACTTCCCTTGGTTAGTAATTTCAGTCATTTGCTACATCAAAAAATTTCATGCTTTTTCTGATATGAATTCTTAAATGTTTTTAATGTTATTGCCAAGTTAGAATTAGAATTTCATCTTAATAATCCGTATAACATTTAATTAAAGGTTATATCTAATTCTGATCAGAAAACTATATTTAAGTTTCATTTTATCATTTTGGTTTAACCTTGCCAAGTATGTGAAGTATTGAATGTGAACCTATTTCTTGCAGCTAGAAGAATGATTATGAGACAGAAGATGCAAGTGATTATAGGGATGCACACATGGGAAGAAGCAGCTTCAGTAGCTGAATTAGTACGCAAATCTCAAGTTCCTGTCATATCCTTTGCAGCTCCTAGCATTACCCCACCATTGATGCCAATTCGGTGGCCTTCCTTGGTAAGAATGGCTAACAATGGTACTGCGTATGCAAAATGTGTTGCAGATATGGTACATGCTTATAGTTGGCAGAGAGTAGTAGTCATTTATGAAGATGGAGATTATGAGATGCTAGCCTTGCTATCTGAGACCCTCCAAGATGTTGGTTCACTGATCGAGTACCGTTTGGCTCTTCCATCTCTTTCTTATCTTTCTAATCCTGGAGAGTTCATTCGCGAAGAGCTGTTTAAGGTGATTGAAAATACACAGTCCCGGGTGTTCATTGTTCTGCAATCATCATTGGAAATGGTGATTCATTTGTTCAGAGAAGCTTCACAAATGGGACTTGTGGATGGAGAATCAGCTTGGATAATCCCAGAGAGCATAACTAATTTGCTTGATTCTGTCAACAAGTCTGCTATTTCCTACATGGAAGGAGCTTTAGGAATCAAGACCTACTACTCTGAACTTAGCAGTGAATATCAAAATTTTGAGGTTCGGTTCAGGAAATCTTTTCGTGCCAAGTATCCTGAGGAGGACAACAGCAGCCCGGGATTTTATGCTCTGCAAGCACATGATAGCATTAAAATTGTTGCACAAGCAATAGATAGAATGGAGAGTGACAGAAAAACTCTGCTAAGAGAAATACTTTCTAGCAATTTCGTTGGCTTAAGTGGAGAAATTCGATTTGAAGCAGCGCAGCTCTCTCAGAATTCTACCTTCAGGATTGTAAATGTAGATAGGAAGAGTTACAGAGAGTTGGACTTTTGGACTCCAGAAGGTGGGTTCATGAGTAGCCTTCCTCCAGAACAAGGTTCAAATAGTGTTTCTAGAAACACCAAAAGTTTAAGTGACGTTGTAATATGGCCAAGGAAACTAACAACAATTCCAAAGGGATGGAATCTGCCTACTAAACAAAAACCAATGAAAATAGCGGTTCCTGGAAGAACCTCCTTTTCCAAGTTTGTCAAGGTTGATCGTGACGAGCTTACAAAGAAATATACATACACTGGATTCTGCATTGACATTTTTGAGAAGGTGTTACCCCTTTTGGGGTATGACCTGCCATATGACTTTCATCCCGTCAATGGAACCTATCCCGATCTGGTTCAACTGGTCTATAACAAGGTAAAGCCTTATTACTCATTTTTTTTTGTATATATGGATAAAGATGCTTATAGTTTTACCACTTCACATACCTACATGAGCAAGTTCCTTTACAATCAGCAAAATAAATAAATGAATTAAGAAACCTTCACTTGTCCAAAATGCAATGTTGGTTCTTGTTAATTTTGAACTTTAGGTAGAATTCTTCTTTTTTTAACTCCCTTTTCTTGCTTCACTAACCTAATACTTGTATGTTTGTGATGTGGTTTAATAATGATGAACTTGAAGACTTACGATGCTGTTATTGGCGACGTGACCATATTAGAAGAAAGATTGCAATATGTAGATTTTACGATGCCATATGCAGAGTCAGGGTTGTCAATGATAGTTACGGAAAAGTCTGAAGAATCGACATGGATGTTTATGAAGCCCTTCACCTGGCAAATGTGGGTGGCAACTGGTGCCGTGTTGATGTACACAATGGTAGTTGTTTGGTGCCTGGAGCGGAAACCCAATCCTGAGTTTCAAGGCAATTGGAAAAGCCAGATCAGCACTGCGCTTATGTTTACCTTCTCCTCTCTATTCTTTGCTCACAGTAAGTATCATCCTCATACTTCAATTAAAAACAATGATCAACTTTATTTCTGATTCGTATTAAACTGAATTGATGTCAATGGTTTAATGTTACAGGGGAGAAAATTTATAATAACTTAACTCGAGTGGTGATGGTATCATGGCTGTTTCTAGTTTTGATTCTTAACTCAAGCTACACTGCTAGTCTTTCTTCCATGCTCACAGTTCAACGACTGCGACCAAATGTGACTGACATTGAGTGTCTGAAGAAGAACAACATGAAAATTGGTTGTGACGGTGACTCATTTGTTAGGACATACCTGGAGCAAGTCGAAGACTTCAAGCCAGAGAACATCCTACACATTAATAGTGAATATAGTTATGAAGATGCATTCAAAAACAACACAATAGCAGCTGCTTTTCTCGAAGTCCCCTATGAAAAAGTATATATCAGTAAATATTGCAAGGGATACTCTGCCTTTGTGCCTACCATCAAATTCGGAGGACTGGGATTTGTAAGTCACCGTAGAATTTCCTCTATTAACTACCATATGTGTTAACTAACTGTTTTCTATAAGTATAATATAACAATCCTTAAGCCCTGGAGACCAAAGAAAACTTAAAAAGAACTCGAACTTTGCGGGTTACTGTGAGCTGTAGCTTTAACAAAAAGTGGTAAATATGTTTCGCTAATTCTTTAAAAATCTCTTGAATCATCATGCAGATGTTCCAGAAAGGCTCCCCAGTGGCCAAGGACTTTTCCAGAGCTATACTGAAGCTCTTAGAGCAGGGAGAATTAAAGAAGTTAGAAGACAAATGGTTGAACACAGATGAGTGCTTCAACAATTCGACCTCCGATAGAACACAAAGTTTGAGGCTTGGAAGTTTCTGGGTTCTGTACGTCCTTTCTGGTGTCACTTCTACTATTTGTTTTCTCCTTTACACCATCCAGTCGCTGAAATCTAGTCACACATTCCAACATGAGGCAGAAGAACGTAATGGCAACCTTAGTGATGAAAGCCAATGGAAAAGGATACTTGTTATAGCTAAGCATATCTATAGCAGGAAGCATTCACCATTTACACGCGAGCATCAGCAGGCAATGGCTCCACAATTACCAGATATCATAACGGTGACTTCCCCACCAACAGTTACTGTTCACAACTCTTGATCATCTAGCACATAACCAACAATAAGCTTTTTCACCTAATTCTAGATTTAGGAAGGTAACTTGGGTAATCGCATACACAGTATTTCAGTCGTTACCCATTTTCATTATCCGGCTTCTGTATCTTAGTCATTAACATTTTTACGGATTCCAAGCATAACAACACCATTTTTGAACTTCAGAATAACAGCAATATGAACCTTGTAAATTGCTTATTGTAATGGGTAGGAAGTGAATACATTCAGATTGATTGGCATTGATAAGGACAACTTTACAAAGAATTAGCCATTTAATTTCTGATTGCTTGAAAGGGGTAACATACGGTCTTCATATAATTGCACTCGTCATTAAATTACATGCATACATACCAACGAACATAAGTTCCGTCAGCTGGTTCTCATCTGCTGCTTGCAACTAATCGATTAGAAAATGATCAATAACTCAGAATTCTACATAAACAACCTTTGTAAAAAGTACGACTACATTAAAATTTAAAGTCCTCTATATTCAAAACTTCCTCCGACAAAGAATTTTAGTACATTAACAACAGGTCCTATTCGTATTCTGGTACAATCTCGTGAAATCTGATGTTTTCATCATGCAACGAAGTTACCGATACCCTCCTCTTCCTCTTCCACGACCACCCCAGCCCCGGCCTCTGCCCCTCATACCCCCTCTCCCACCAGAAGATAATCCTTCCAGTGCTCTATTGACAAGTTGATTTTGCAAACCACCACCACCACCTCGACCTTTCTTTGATGCAATATTGTTGGACCCGTTGGCAGCATTAGCAGGCCGTTTTGCTCTGCAGAAGTTTAGTAAATTATTAAGTTTATCAATTTCAATTACTACTGTTTCCCAACTCCCAGTGCAAAATTATATCTTTAAAAAAATCATTTTATTCCATGAACAGTCAATTAGGCTAAGGATCAAAACTTTCAAGAGAACAATGAAACATATACTCACTCTCAAGAGGGAAAAAGAACAAAGTAGCGTGTATAGATTGGATAAATTTTGTAAAATGCTTTATGATATAACTAATATAGCTTTCCAGAAACTACTTTTTCTTAGCATCTAGAAAATGTACTAAAGCAGTTTACCATTAGGTTTCCGCTCTATTTCCACAGAAATTTTCTGACTGTTTAAAAAATGAAGTACCTCACTTTTATTTTAAGAAAAACTCCAAATAAACAAGCTATAAATGATCTTTAAGAGCAAAAGAGAAGATAACATACCCAGAAGCAGGGGCGTTGGAAGATGAAGTTTTTGTTGCTTCTTTCCAAGAAAGATTGATTCTCTTATCTCCAATAAAGGAAGGCACTTTAGTACGCAATGGCTGAACACACAAATCAAAGACAGTGAATCACTATTATTTTAATAACTTAATTGGTCAAGTAAAAAGGGTACCATCCCTCTTACCTTTGTCATTGTCAAAATGTTATTACAGGTCCGTAACCCAGTTGTGGCATTCTGCTTTTTAGTTTTCTACATAATCATGTAAAAATGTAAGCATGACATGTCAATAAGAGAAAGGCAAGATAAAGAACCATCAAACAAGAAGTAGAACGCACAATTTTTTCCTTTTCTTCGTCAGTTTTAGCACCTGCCATAGATTTGTTGTTTTCATCCATTCCTTGAGTTAATTTCTTGATTGTAGCCCGGGTGAACTCCTCAACATTATTCAATCTAATTAAAGAAAATAAACAAAAAAAAATGTGACCAGATTAACAGGAGAAGTCATGTTTAATAAAATGTAACCATTCATTGTCGTTATTACTTATATATACAGTTGAAATAAAAGCTAACCAACTCATAATCCCACTAAAAGAGACACTCATGTTTTCCCATTTTCTTTTATAGTTTTAATTGGTTTATATTTTAATGGTTAGATTGAGTAATAAATGGTTAAGAATTATTAAACTGACGCTGCTGTTAATTTTAAACAGCAGAGAATCCAATCCTTCCCAAACTACTGTATTTAAGATTCAGGAGAAGTAAGATCCATATTACAATCACATAAACACAGTCAAGAACAGGGGCGGTCATTTCTTGATCAAGCCAGATTTTGCTACAAACATACGCATTAGATGTTTATAGTTTATACTGATGCTCTGCATATAGCCTCTTAATGATAAAATCCAATCAGACCTTGTTGCTCATTACATGCCTTGTACAACATATTTTTGAAAATATAGAAAATATTGCTATAACTTTGGACTCAATTGACATCCTCACTAAAAGTGAACTAGATAAGAGAATTTGTAGGAGTGGACGACAGATGAACCCATATCTGGAGAGTAGTTGAAATATCAATGAAGTAGCAATTCTAACTGTTCAGTCTAATAACCCCAAAACATGATAAACAAGGCAAGCTATTACTCATTGACCTCAAACAAACAATTATTGCACACTACCCAAGAATACAGATAAAAGTATTAAGCTAATGCATTAAAGACAATGTCCTACCACATTATCTCTACGACAAGCATGTTTGAACCTTACATAAAGAACTTCAACTTCAGACACGGCAGTTTACACAAAAATTTACTGTGCATCCAAACGAAATGTAAAAAAAAAAATTATATAAGGATGTGCATCCAAATGAAACCCGCAACGGCGTTAACCCCTCCTTAGACTTAAACACCATAGTGCATGTTTGAAAGATCTCCCAGCTAGCAAACGGGGAAAAACAATCATTTTTCAAAAGTAAGCTGAAAGACACACATAACCGGTTCACTTTCCATATCTACATAACAATATTATTCCCTTAAACTTGGAATTATTTGGACTTGATTATAGCGGGGGGCTTTCATTGGTCTGTCACTAGTAAGTGCTACTGTAAGCCTTTATCAAGACCTGCAGCATATGCTAACTTTGGAATTGGAAACCCCATCATAAATTTTTTTGTAATACTTGCATATATGACTAGACCAAATTATATTAATAGTTGACAAGACAACATAATATTATCAAAAGAAAGCTGATACCTTTCAGTAAAATCATTATAATGCTCAGAAAAGTCCTCTCCAAGCCTATCAGATGGCTGGCCAGTAACAATTTTGTATCCGCATAAACTATTTGTTGCATTAGGAACCTATATCACCAACTTCAATTAAGCACCATATACAACTAACTATTCATAACATTAGCTTAGACAAGGTAAGGTAAACCACCTTATGAGCTAGGTGATGAAATGTGTACAACAAGCACTCAACATAGGTAAAGTTCATCTCTTCTCCAGTTTTCTTCCAAGTCATATATTTCTGAAAAAAGAAAAGCAAACAGCTTAATGGAAACAGTGACAGTAGAAGATAGAAATCATTTTAATTGAAATAGAATATTAAAAAATCCATATGTTAATCCTTGACATATTGCATTTAATTTGATTTAATTTCCAAAGATCACTCACAGCAGTATACATCACACTTTGAATTTGACTCAGTAAGTGAACATAATTGAGCAAAATTTGGGTTTGCATCAATCAACATATAGCTAAAAATATACTGCTCAGACAATGAGCAAGAACAGAGCTGAAATTATATGAATAATGTTAGAATAGGTATTAAATGTAGGTACAAAGTAGTTGCATTGTAACATTGCTTTATGCTATACCTATGAGTTGTACCTATCTCTGAATCTAGGAATCTAGTTCAGGATTTTGATCTTTGTTCTTCCCTCTACTCATTGTATCAAAATTCTATCATTATAAACATGAGATCATAAGAGAGGTGTGATTAAGCCCTCTAAAATACAGTCTCTCTTATTTATCTCAAGTAGGTATCAAAGTGGGTTGATCCCGCTATGCTGGTCTCTTTCTTCTCTGGCATAGTTTCCACCACTGTATGTCGCCGTACGCCACCGGCTGTCATCACAGATTTCACCAGTGACCACCGAATCTGGGGAGTCTCTTTGAGCAACGACCACCCCCTTGCCGGTCCCTAAAGCATATTCTGCTCCACACGCCACCACGCGCACACTTTCCATTCATTGTTGCTCTACATGTGTTGTCCACGCCTCATCTTCCTCTCATTGGAGAGAGGTCGCACTTGTTGGACCTCCTCGACGTTCTGACAATAGATTCTTCTTTTATGACAATGTTAAAGGTCAAACCTAGGGTTTTCTATTTGTTGTTATTTTTGGTTGTTTCTTTCTCCTACAACAATGTCTTATGGACCTATTGTCTCCTTCTCTGGAACTCCTACCATTACCACTGAAAAACTGAATGGAAAAATTATCTCTCTTGGTTTGCCTCAATTGAAATGTGGTTCCTTGGCCAAGGTTTCCACGATCACCTTGAACAAGACGGGAGTAACGTCATCTGATCAAGCTGAACAGGGGAAGGACCTGATTCTCAGCTATGTGCCTTGCTATGACAGCATGTGGAACCCAAATTATTGGGTACTCTTAGATTGTTTAAAACATGCAACTGTTTTTTGGAATAAGGCTCAAAATATTTTTTCAAACAATATTTAGCAACTTTACAACTCTTCCAATAGGCTCTCTTTTAAACAAAGAGATCATGACATGATGTCTTCCATGAGTGAAGCTCAATTTTCTATTGAAGAATTAAATATGTTCTTGGAGGTTGAGTCATTAGTCGAGATCAGGAAAAAGGTAGGGAAATTCTATATGGTGCCATGTTATACATCTAGACTTTGAACATGTTAGAAATCAACTTTTAACAGGTAACGAAGTCCCCTCCATGTAAAGCTTAATCACATGGCTCCTTCGAGTTCCAACACTTCAAAGCAAGATTATTCAAGAACATGTGTATTCTTTTGTTGTGGTTTCCACACATGGAAGAGGAGGACGCAGTGCTAGAGGAGGACGTGGTGGAACGAGACATCCTCAACACATGTACTGTAAGAGAATGGGTCACGTTCAAGAGAAGAGCTTCTCTTTCCACAACTTTCCTGGCAAGACAGACAATATCTCTAAAGCTGTAGTTATTGAGCTCAAATTCTCTAATGAAGAATACCAAGAATATTTGAGGTTGAAATCAAATAACTTGGCACAACATCTACAAATCCCAACTTGTCAACATCTTGCATCTCAAGCTGTGGAGAGTCAAAGCCCATGAATTATTGACTCAAGTGCTTCTTATCACAATTCCAATAAAACCTCTTTGTTCTCATCCCTTTCTTTCCTAAAAAATCCTCATTTCATAACTTTAGCCCAGGGTTCTAAAGTTTCCTGAAAGGGTATTGGTCAAGTTTCCCTTTCTCCTTCCTTAATATTCTTTTTGTTCCTACTTGTCCTTTCAATCTTATTTCATTAAGTCAATTAAACCAAGTCTTTAAATGTTCAATAACTTTTGATGCCAATTCATTTGTTATACAAGAACGTGGTATGGGTCGATTGATTGGAGAAGGACATGAATCGAGAGGTTTATACTATTTTGGAACGAGTCCACATGTATCTTGTTTTGCATCTCCATCTCCTAAACTTTTACATGATCGTTTGGGACATCCTCACTTGTCAAAACTAATAAAAATGGTCCCTAAACTTAGTAATCTTCAGACATTAGAATGTGAGTCATGTCAACTAGGAAAACATGTTAGATCTTCTTTCCCTTAAAGGTATGAATCAAGATGTACTTATTTTTTCTACTATCCATTGTGATATTTGGGGATTTGTTACTTTCATTGATGAATATTCTAGATGTACATCCTTTATGTCTTATGAAAGATCGTTCTAAACTATTGTTTATATTTACATGCTTTTTGAATGAAATCAATTTGGCCAAATAATTAAAATTTTAGGAAGTGATAATGCCAAAGAGTACTCTCCTCTATTTTCTCTGCAGTTTTAAGTTCACATGGTTTTTTACACCAATCTATATGTTGTCACACATCTCAACAAAATGGTATTGCAAAGAGGAAAAGTAAACACTTGGTTGAGACTACTTAAACCCTATCGCTTGGTGCCAATATACCAATCCATCATCGAGGCGATGTTATCTTAATTGCTTGCATCTTACTAATAGAATGTCATCTTCTCTCAGCATAAGGTTCCTTATTCCATTCTTTTTCCAACTGATTTGCTCTTTCATATTCCCCCATGTGTGTTTGGTTTTGTATGTTATGTTCATGATTTGTCTCCAAGGTTAGATAAACTCTTTACCCCTGTTGTTAAATGTGTCTTCTTGGGCTATTTTAAGCTTCAAATTACTCTCCTGAAACCAAGAAGTACATGTTTGCTAACCTCACTTTTTTAACAGACTCCTTACTTCTCTTTGTTTGTTCAAGCTGTTCATTCCATCCAGCAGGTCATCCTTATGCCATTAGTTGAGTTTATTATTCTTAGTGCTTCTGATAATCCCAATCCTATTCAAAATCCTCTTGAAACATTGTCACCTCCTCTTCTTACCTATGCAAGATCCAAATGACTAGTCCAATCCTCCAAGGAGAATCTTCTTCAAGTTCTTCTCAATCGTTGCTCAATACCACGACTCGTAGTAATGATGATTAAGCCTAGCCCATTGGCCCCCGAAAAGGTACTCATTCTATCCATAATCGACAACCCTATTTATAATTCTCTTAACTATCAAAATATGTCTCCTTCCTATTGTTCTTTTATATCCTTTGTGCCAATAACTATTCCCAAAAATGTGAATAAAACACATGATAATCATGGATGGCAACAGGCCATGATTACAGAGATGTAGACACTTGACTAGAATGGCACCCCTTCCACCTAGGAAGGGGTCAGTTGGATGCCAATGGGTTTATGCCATAAAAGTTGGCCCCAACGATGAAGTTAATCATCTCAATGCACAATTAGTTTCTACTCTCATATTTATGGCCTTGATTATAGTGATACTTTTTCTCCGGTGGCCAAAATGATTGTTCTTCGTCTTTTCTTTGCCATGGCGTCTATTCGTCATTGGCCACTTCATTAACTGGAAATTAAAAATGTCTTTCTTCATGGAGATCTAGAAGAGGAAGTTTGCATGGAGAACCTTCTAGGTTTGTTGCTCAGGGAATGTTTGGTTTGATTTGTAAGTTGTGTTGCCACATGCTTGGTTTAGGAAATTTAACTACATTTGTTCAAATTTTTTAACTGATAAATGTAGTGAGACAGATCATTCAGTTTTTTATTGTCATACCTCTCTTGGAAAATGTATTTACTTAATAGTATATGTTGATTATATAGTCATTAAAGTAGCTCAGTCAAAAGGTGTCATAATCTCTCAAGGAAATATGCTTTAGATATCCTAAAAGAGACAGGTATGTGATTGTAGACCAATGGATAGTCCTATAGACCCAAATCAAAAGTTAATGACACAACAAGGTGAATTGTTCTCCAATCGAAAAAAGATATAGAAGACTCATTAGAAAACTTATTTATCTTACTATTACTAAACATGATGTGTCTGTTGCAATTGGTGTTGTTAGTCAGTTCATGCAAGTTCATTGTATTATTGGCCATTAGAATGCTATCATTTGTATCGTAAGGTCTACTCTATGAAGACAAAGGAAATACCCAAATCTACGGGTATTGTGATGCTGATTGGGCAAGATCCCCTACTGACAAATGCTCTACTACAAGATATTCTGTTTTCCTTGGAGGAAATATTATTTCTTGGAAAAGTGACAAACAAAAGGTAGTGGCCTGAACAACTGTTAAAGCCGAATATAGGGCAATGGCTTCTATTACTTGAGAACCTGTATGGGTGAAATAATTCCTTCAAGAACTAAACTTTTGCGAGATTCAGACAATGAAGATGTATTGTGATAACCAAGTTGCTCTCCACATTGCTTCCAATCCAAAATTTCACGAGAGAACTAAACACGTTGAAGATGTGTTAACAAAGTCCTTAAGGGGATCTTGGATTGAACTTATTTGTTCCAAGCTTGGTACATACAATTTGTATACTCCAGCTTGAGAGGGAGTGTTAGAATAGGTACTAAATGTAGGTAGAAAGTAGTTGAATTGGAAAATTGCTTCATGTTGTACCTATGAACTAAAATATCTTTGTATCTAGGAATATAGTTCAAGCTTTTGATCTTTGCTCTTCACTCTACTCATTGTATCATAATTCTATCATTATAAAAGAAGCATGATTAAGCCCTCTAAAATATATTGTCTTGTCTCTTTTATTTATCTCAAGTAATAACATTATGAATTTATAACTACAATAATAGAAGAAGTCTTCAGAACAGTTGCTCAAGAAAAAATATGGATTTAACACAATACGATGCTAGCCACATCAAAATCACACTTCTGTTAGTCAACAATGCGCTTGGAAATAACAGCATAAACTAAAACTAGAAAAACAATCGACATGACAGAAAACATACTGCTATGTATAACAAACTAAAAGTGCTAATTTAGCCAATTTTCAACAAAAGGTTTACCTTCAACAACTGAACAATAGAAGGAAGCATTTGGCGTGAATCTTGTGGAGTTGTATAAGGGGAAAATTCTGCAAGGCTTCTGAGTAAATCTACTTTCCGTTCTCCAGGAAGCTGACAAGGAATAAATAATTCATACAAATAAGTTTCTTAACAACCAAAAGAAAACTTCAATAGACGAAAATTATTAACATGATCCCAAAAAGATTTCATTAATCAAAAACATTCACCAGCTAATAGATGTAGAAAGGTAACCAGTCAAACTACCACAGATAAGATTCCTTAATTATTTTATCGGAATACATCTAAAAAAATAATATTACCACAGGTGACCAGTTAAGAGTTTTCTTTGTAATTTAGAAGCCTGTTCTGTCACTAGCCCAACAAATAGAATTTAGATATTTGTAAGGTAAGAAAACATTGTATATACGTTCAGAATTGATTCCATTACGAGAGAGTAGAAAAGGCACTATCTTGTTGAAAGGCTCAAAACATCCACCTTTATCAATGATCTTTAAATACTCTCTTTTTTTCATCTTTTCAGATGAGCATCCTTAATCCCACACACATAGGGAAGGGATCCACTTATTCCATAAGTCCATTTAATAACTTTTTCCAAGGCATTAAACTAGCTGCTGGTTTAAAAAGTTTCATTAAATAGATCAAGTATACAAAATTCATATTCTAAAAAATTATTTGATAATATCAATTTATTTTAACATATACTACAATTTTCAAAATAGAACTCATGGCTATAAGATTCCATTCTCGTGAATGTTCAACTACCTAAAAGACATGCATGACAACAAAATTATATAACATATTTTCACAGTTACATCTATACATTCTGTATCTTATAAAAAGTTATAGAATAATCTATCAATTTATCCAATGACATAAAGTATTAAGGAAAGAGGCAGAAATATTATACATTCTTATAAAAAATAAAAGAATATTATTATTAAACTAGTTGAACAAAGCAAAAGGAAAAATATTAAACGAGTTGAACAAACAATAAAAATACATTCTTATTCTTTCAAACTAAATTATCTGAAGTAATACCTGGTCAAAAACAGGTATTATATATTTGTTTATATAGTTGAGAAATTTGCTGCTTGATGCACCCCTCTACAAGAAAAAAATAATACTGTTGAATAAAAAAACTAAACAGAAAACAATGAGAAACATTAAGCAGTATAAACAGTCCTTACCACAACAAATGGAAGTGCCATATGAAGGCATGATATCAACCTGTCAATATGATCTGCATCTGAAACCTGAGAATTTCCATTTTAAAAACCCGTTATGAGACCTCAAAAACAAAAATACATTACTTTAACTTCTACCAGCAGTAAAGCCTAAAATCAAGAGATTATTTTACTAAAACATAACAGATTCTAACATATAAAATGACTGTATTTGTATTAAGAGAAGAGTAATAATCACATTGAACTGCGCATCTAAATCAGCTTGCCCTTCAATGATTCCAATAAGCTCTTTCATTCGTTCTGCCGGAGCCTTTTCACCAAATAGGCTCAAACTCTTCAGGAAATCCATAAACATTCGAAATTCTATGCCAGTGACATCTTCTAAACTCTGCAATTAAATTACCCTCAACTTATATCAACACTGCTTAAGTTACACAAATTAAACACTAATAGATCATTAACTGAAATCGTAAAAGTAATGAATACCTTTTTTATGAGATCAGTTATGTGTCTTTCCATTTCCTCCTGGGGCTTCAACAATTCAGCTTTGATAGAGAAAACCTATAATGGAGATATTTACTGTTCAGTATTCTCTTCCATGTTAAAGAAGCAATAAATAAAGGTCTCATTAATCAAACATTTTTCTGCTTACCTTATCTCTAACAAAGTTTATAACTTTCTCACGGATAACATCATCAGTACTTGGCTCTTCAACACTGCCAATGTGCTTGAACAAAGCCGTCAAAGAAGCTGCATTGACAACTAAACTATAAGGAGACAACATAAAGGAAGCACTAATTATAAATATCAAATGTCAGCAATCAGGAAAGCATATGTGTGATGGTTGTCAAAAGATTGAGCATTCAGTGGCAAAAAGTTTGTCAAGTACATCATTCAAAGCAATTAGCCTAACTCTGCACCATCAGTTTGGAATGCAACAGTTCTACAGAATTATTGGACTTCTGCGATTAATCTTACAATCACAAACTTTAAAAGTTCTATTACCACCAATGTGCAGCTCTTTACTGGAGGCATTAAAAAGAACATTAGCCATAATTTCAAATTCAGCAAATTATGCAGGGCACGAAACACCAATAGGATATCATCCATGCATAAACCAATGTTCAGAAAAAGTATTTCACCGACTGAATATGTACTATAGATAAGACTAGTGTTAGAATGGTATGCATTTTTTCTATTTATATGGATGATAATGACCAGTATTATTCAAACTACAAGGGAAAGAATTGCAGAAGGATCAAATTGCATGTACCATCGATGTAAAATACCGTTAAAAGATCAAGAAGATTGAGATACAAAGCTCTTGAATTCATGTTCATTCAGTTTACAATCATTCTAGAACATTGGTGATATACTTCTGTTACATGACAAAATACAACATGCCATTAAGCACACGTCAATCATCATACTAGTGCAACACTCAAAACTATAAGTTATTTTACTTTAGCATTGATGGACTCAGCTTCCTTAGCAAAATTTATACTATTAAGAGTGTGTTTGGAACTCAGTTGAGCTCATCGAAATGCCAATCAATAAAGTCCCGTTCCTTCTATGTTTGCTGCACTGGGAAGTGGTATTTTCTAGTTACAAGGCTGCAAATGAGTTTCCAAACAAGGTAAATATATATATCACAGTACCTTTCACATCCTGCCTCAGCAATGACATAAGAGCCTTATGTACAGCATCACGCTCCACAAATTCCTCTACAAGAATGAAAGAGGAAAAAAACATTAGAATCAATCATGGCTATGTTCTCAACCGCAAAACCTTCAAAGAGCCCAACTTACCAGATCCAAGAATTTGCACAAGAATATCAACCATCTTCCCAATATTCTCAGGTGTATCCTTACAGAAAAGAGGAAGTCCTCTAATTGCTTGCACACGAACCTGGGAAGAAACAGAAAAACACCAAACAGTGGAAACAAACCTCAGTACATACAGAATTCACTAGAAGTAATCCAGAGAGAAAACAGAACCACCAAGATACAGCAAAGCAGAAGACTTATTTTCTCCACTTCCCAATGTTTGGTTTAAATCTGATAAATGTCATTATTTCCCTTTAGTTATCCTCCACTAACTATCTTCGCTCCAACTACCCTTTATTATTTAGCCCGTTGAACCAACACAACCATGACCCAGAAAGCCTTGCCAGTTCAACCCCTGGTTTGGTTTTAAAACCATCGGTAAGACTTGGAGAGAAGTATCATAGCAATATGATATTGATGATAGTGGGGACAAAACCTCCCTTGCTTTTTTGTTTCCATTTTGAACAGGACGCCATTTCTTAGCCACACACTCATAAAAAATCACAAATAACATGATATATAATGAACAGGGAAAAATACGTACCCCGAGTTCTTCAGCCTCGACCAAATCAAGATGGGCATCGAGAGCGGGGCCAGAAAGGTCAGGAAAGAACTTGTAGAACTTGGGAATGAGCTGCGCTGCGAGTTGTTTCGCCTTCACACTCGTCTTCGCCGCATCAATGATCCCCTGGTAATCCTGCACATTCTGCGAACACCACAGAACAATCCAAAACCCTAATTGCAAGCTCGAACATCGGAATCCAAAACCCTAAACCAAGAAAAACGAGTATGGAAAAGCGAATTCCAAACCTGAGACTTATCCTTGGCATTGTTGAGCTGCTCCCCGTATTCGTAAAGCTTCTCGATGTAAGCAGCCTCTTCGGCAGGGTCAGTCATCGGAAGGCTCTGCAATTGCAGCAGCGATTTGGAGATTGCGATTGCAACGACGATTGGGATTAAATAACAAAATCAAGAATAGCATGAAACAAAAGAGGGGGAAAAAACAAAAGAGGGTTTTGTGCAGTGTTGCGTTGAGGGAGGGAATAGCGAGAAAGAGAGTAACAAACCTGAAGGATGAAGTGAAGAGTGTTGCTGACTGGGAATGATTCACTGGGTTAAGGTCAAGTAGCTCTTCGATGGGACGAGTTCCCCTTAACCGTACCGCACACACAAACACACAACAAACACAACACACTTTCTTTCCACTATATAACTCTACTGTCTCTTCTTCTCTTCTCTTATCTCTGCTATCGAAAAACTCTACCTCTGTAGATACTGCCCAAGACGACATGTCGTTTCACAACGGTACCTACCTTAAACGATGAGAATGGACTAAATATGTAAATTAGGAATATTTTTACCAATTAGATATATTTTTTTATATTTACTTAAGTCGGGTAAATTTTGAAAAAAAAAATAATGTCTCAAATAGGAATGAGCACGACTTATTAATTTATAAATAAAATATTTTTTTAAATAAATTAAAGAAGATATAAAAAGCATAATTGAATTATGTCACACCAAAATATTCAATTTTCTTTTTTGAATTTTTTTAATTTGTTAAATATTATACTCATATTTAATTTAAAATTTTATTAAAATTATGTATAATATTGCAATTTCTTTTATTTTGTTTTATTATTTATTCATGAATCTCATCATAACTTATTTTATTTTTGTTTATTTTTTCTTGTTTCTTAAATGCGTAAATTTATTTTAATTAGTAGTTACCAGTATGATCTTGAAAAAATTTAACTTATATAAAGTCAGTTATAAGACTTATTAATTATAGTCAATAATAATACAGATTTTAAATATTAGATATTAGTTAAGATTTAGTGTACAAGAGACTACTAACTAAGGTTTATAAAAATATATCTCTCACTATAAATAAGGGGTTCAACTTGAATGTTTTGTTTTGAAGTAATTTGAACTTTGAATTGAAACAAGATGTTATAATTTTGAAATATTGATATACAAGACATTTAAAACACATTTGTTTTCATCAACAATAAATAATATATTAAGTATGGAATACTTGGAAAAAATAAAAATGCTTTAATTAAAACACCAGTCTCAATTTCTATCAAATTCACATAGCATTTTATACTTAAAAAAAAAATACAAGGGACATAACATTTTATACTCTTCAAAAAAAAAACATCTAAGGGACAAAAGGTTTGGGATTTGCAACCTACTTCTCTCAAAGTTGCTTTAATTCCTTCTTTCATCACTATTATGCAAAGGATAACTCCTTTGTATTTTATTTTGTTTTCTCTAGACTAGTTTTCAACCCTACAAATTAAAAAATCTTCCAAGCTTGCTAACATGATTTCTAACATTTAGAGAACTTGACTTGGTCATTCTCGTGATGTTTTTCTCTTGCTAAATTACTCATTTTAGTCTTCTTATTGATTCTAGTCACTCATCATTTCTTTCCACGTACATATTAGATTACAACATACCTTTGTGCAACAATTTCATTCTAATTCAATATCATGACTACAGTAAATACTAAGACTCATTCAGGGGTGCATGAGAAAAAGATTATTTAGTCAGATTACAATGCACATGAACCTTCATCAAACCAATCTTTTTCTCCTACTCGTCACAATGCACCTGAACCTCCATCAAACCAACCTTTTTCTCCTACTATCATAATGCACCTGAACCTCCAGCAGACAAACCTTTTTCTCTCATATGCCAAGAAATCTAACACCCATTCATTATCAAACCTTCTCCAATCGACTTTTCTGTTCGACGATCCAGTCGCACATCAACCCCACCTTCCTGGCTTCAAGACTACATAACGGGATCCCAAGCCAATCATTCGACCACTGCCCAAGACCGGCCGAATGGAACTAGGTATCTTATGAATCATTTTCTTTCTAATTCACAATTTTCTTCTACACCTAGTGCATATCTTGCTAACATCACACCCACCAAAGAACCTCACACTTATGCTCAAGCTATCCTTGATCCAAATTGTCAAAAAACAATGAACGAAGAGATTTCCGCCTTGCAGCTAAATCAAACGTGGACCTTGACACCGTTACCCGTTGGGCAGAAACCCATCGGATGCAAATGGGTTTATAAAATAAAGCACAACTTAGATGGCAGCGTCGACAGATATAAGGCGCGCCTTATCGCAAAGGGTACACTCAGATTGAAGGTGTCGACTATTCTGAAACTTTTTTACCAACAACAAAATTAACAACTTTGAAGTGTCTCCTCACCATTGCAGCAGCAAAAATTGGTTTACTCACCAGCTAGATGTGCAAAATGTTTTCTTACATGACACATTGCATGAAATTATTTACATGGACTTGCCACCTGGGCATCATCGAAACGGGGAGAACATTGTCGACTCAACAAATCTCTTTATGGTCTCAAACAGGCATCTCGGATATGGTTTTCAACATTTTCTCATGTGATTAAATCTGTAGGATTTCAACAGTTCCAGATAGACTACTCTCTATTCACAAGACAAAATAACTCATCATTTACTGCCCTTTTGATTTATGTGGATGATATTCATTTGACAGGAAATAATTTGACAGAAATTCAGTGTGTTAAAGACTGTCTATTACAACAATTTTGCATTAAAGATCTTGGAGACTTAAAATATTTTCTAGGGATTGAATTTTCCCGTTCCAAAGCTGGTATTTACATGT
>Ga0123342_1001926_pt1 | contig 34821 bp, 21 predicted proteins | sample Turbeawhitnodule_FD_89960 | JGI IMG/M metagenome (GOLD analysis project Ga0123342, IMG submission 89960) | Root nodule microbial communities of legume samples collected from Mexico - Turtle bean Mexico white nodule | ecosystem: Host-associated > Plants > Roots > Nodule | place: Mexico: Nepantla... | reverse complement strand
TTGTTTCGACAAAACAATCGGTTGTTTTAACTTAGTTTGAAAACATTTTATTTTCACAAAGATTGAGATGCTTTATGCTTTAGATTCGATCAAGGGGTGGATTACAAAACTCAAACTACCCCAAAACTATACTAAACCAGCACAGCAACACCAAGCATAGCCAAGGCTTCAACATCCTTCAAAGGGTTTGAATTCTTCAAAGCTTGAACACCACTTGGTTCAACAAACACTAGGGTAACATCAAAATTCTCCTTTTTTTCATTACTGTTAAAAACTGACCTAAATAGAAGTTGTATGGGACAGACTGGCCTTACATTGTTCCCTAAACTTTCTAATAACACCTAATAATTACATAATGTAGTCTTTCATCCATTTGGGCTTAACAATCTGACGTTTGGGCCTATTATTGTTGGGCACTGTTGTATCACATTGCTTTGTAAATTGTTCTTTGTTTTCTATTATAAACAATTTGTTGTTTCGAAAAAACAACTAGTTGATTTTTTTTATAAAGAACTATTAAAGTGAAATTTTATCTAGTTGAACAGAAAATCAATTGGTTGATTTTTCAGAACTTTTCACTCTACTTCCAATCTTTGCAAAAATCTTGTTAAAAAAATTCATCTCCTCTTGTTTTGGTCACACATTCTAACAATTGGCATCATGAGCCGAGTTCTTGAAAGTTACTCAAGTAAATTACTCAAGTTTCGATACTAAAACCTTTTTGAAAATGGATGAAATACTACCCTTTGAGGAGGTGCTTCCATAAACAAGTTTTTGTGAACTGAACATTAATTTTGGAAGGTAAAAATAAAAATAGTTTTGTTTTAGAATTCATATTCATAAAACTACAATTTTTTTTATTAATCATAACAAGGGTCGGCTAGATTGAAGTTTACATTTTACACAAATTATATATTTAATTACTAATAGCATAGCGATGATACATTTTAAATTATTTATGTTTTATATTTAAAAGCACTTATTAGACTGACATTATGTTTTGATATTGCTTATATTCATTATGCATATGAATAGCAACACTATATTTAAACCACTTAATATTTCTTTTGACTTAATATTGGGTACATCGATGCTACATTTTAATAAATACTTAAATTTTATAATTCTTGAGTCCAATACTACATTCAATAATAAATAAATATTTAATATATAATGTTCGTCTTAACAAATGTTTATCTATGGTAACAATGACCATTATTTGGAGTCGACGCATAGTCATAACATTCACTCCCCTAGAGTTTATTTCGTTCTCTCATCAACATAATATAGGTTTTTATTCTTCATTTAATTAATTTGTTTCAATTTAGATTTATCATTTAATTTCATGAATTTTCCTTTTTTATCTAAAGTTTGGTATTCTCTATTCTTCTTTTTCTGGGAACGATTGAGACCTGAAAAAGAAATTTATTGTGAACAATTTGAATCCATTTTTGAAAAATTGTTTCTATTTTTCTGATATGAATGGTATATGTTATTTATATTAATTATATAGTATATAGAAACATGTAGAATTATGAAAACGTGTTTATTACTTCTGCTTTATCTAGTTTTATATAAATTCAAATAATTTTATTTTGAGTTTAAAATCTTGTATACACTGATTAATGACAACTTTCTTAAATTGAAGGAGCACCTTCGATTTTGTTCGAACTAATGTAATTTCATTTCAATTTTTTTAAAATAGGTAATTTGTACCTTTTCGATAAGACAAAATTGCCAACCTAAAATACGAATTTTAAAAAATAAGAAATTGTATATATAAAATACGATTTCTATATACATTTTTAATATTTTAATATATTAAATTTTAAAAAAAATATATGTAAAATATGGTTTTTATTTTTTTTTAAATCGTATTTGTGGTTTTCGATTTTGCCTTATCTAAAACCTACCTACGATTTGTCCATTTTAAGAATAAAAAAATTACTCATTTAAAAAAATTTAAAATAAAATTATACTAGTTTCAGAAAATAACCAGCACCTTCTCATATATTGTGGTGACTAGTAGTCTTATAGTGCATTTAGATAATGGAACTCAAATAATTCATATTGTATTTTATTTATTTTATTTTATTTTATGGTTATTCAGATTACAGAATTCATTTTCTATTGGTATACTCAATTTTTTCTTGCAAAATTCATTTTTATTTTTATTGTTGTTATAAACTTATTACAACTTAATTAAATTTGATCTAGATTGTATAATTTTCTTTTTACTTTTTTTGAAGTTGACTTAAAGATCATATTGAAGAAAACGATGAATAAGATGCATTAACAAAAATATAAATCTAAATTGGATATTTTGTTAATTTGGAATTTTAGTTTTAATTATGCATTTTTCATAAATTGAACTAGTTTTTTTATGTTTTCAATTATATATTGAAATACACTTTTGTATATTATAAATTTTGTTTATATCATCTTAGTACAAACAAAGTATAATATTATATTAATTTACTTATCTTCTTTTTTTAATAAATATAATTAGTTAATTAATTATCTAGTAAAAAACTGAATAAATAGTTTTCTAATTGTTTATATAATTTAGCATATTTTCACATTAAAATAATTTGGTGATCTAAAATTATACATTATATTTGCAGACTTAAAGAATAAATCTATTTTTAAAACTATTATTAGCTACAACCCCAAAATATATAAACTATATTTTAAAACTATTAAATGTTTAAGGTACAACTCGATAAAGTTATGTATATTAACACTTGTTTATATGTTAAATGAAATGACAAAGTTAAATATTTTTTCGTTTCTATATATTGTATGGGAAATTTGATTTTTTGTTTTAGTTCAAATTTTGAAAAATCTATTTGTCATATGTAAAAGAAAATTAATAAAAAACATTTTTAATAATTTTTTTTATAAGTGATAAAGAGATTTAAAATTTAAACTAAGAATAAAAATTATTTTTATGTTAAAATATTGCAGAAAAAACATATTTAACTTATTGTGTTAAAAACATTATTTTGATTTTTCATTTTGATTATAACAATAGTTTATTTATCTAATTAATTAATTGAAAATCATTAAATATATGGTGTCGTGGTGTAGTTGGTTATCACGTCAGTCTAACACACTGAAGGTCTCCGGTTCGAGTCCGGGCGACGCCATTATTGTCTAAATTAATATGTGATAGTTTTTATACTATTTTTACTTAGTTTTAATTTATAAAGAAGTCTTCTTCTTATTTTTTATTTTATTATAAAAATAAATAATGCATCACTACTTTTCTATCTCTAAAACTTGAATTTGTTCTTGAAATCAAATATATTTGGCTAGACTTATGATTAAGGCATTACTTTCTAAAAGCTCATTATTTTTCAATCTTATAAATGACAAAACACATTTTCAAAGAAAACTTGCACTTTTTCACTTGGTTGGATAAAGTAAATATAATAGCAATATGAGTTTGGAAATGCTTGTATATGGCCGAGGTTGATTGCATAATTTTTAAAAAAAATACATATATAGGAACATAAAGATTAAAAAATAAAGGTGTTCGAAATATGTTAAAGTAAATATGAAAGGATAAATTATGCTTAATTTTAAATCTTTGATTGAAAAATTTTTCATCTTATTTCACTAGTTATTATATAATAAACTTTTTACATCAAACATAAATATTTTTATAGTATTAAATATGTTTATCTTTTTTGTACTACAATGTAAAATTAATTTTCGTCTCATTATTTAAACTATAGATTTTTACAGTGTTTGTAGTATGAAAGTGATTGGAATGAGTCATTGACAATAAATGACATTAATTTTTTTTATAGGGTAAAGAGAGTTCTAGTTATTAGAAAAGTAAAAAAATTGAAAAATATTATTCATTATCTGTGAAAGAATACAAATGAAACATATATGCAGAAGTGCAGTTAGAAAAAATAACAACCAACGGTCTAATATCCCCCATTTAAGCTTATGTTGGTGGAACTATGAAGTTTAGCAAATACACGTTACAAATTTATGAAGTTAGAAAATAATATCCCTAGTTAGAAAATAAACGTTATTATCTCTAGCAAATTTAGCAACAATTATAAGGTTCTTGGTTATAGCAGGGACATGCAGGAAATTATGAAGTTTGAATGTAGTATGTGTGTGTGGAGCAATATAGATAGTAGAATCAGTGTGCAAAATGTTCGTACCTTGACCATTACCTAATTTGTGATCTTGTGAAAATCTTGGAATCTTTTGTGACATGGTATGTTGCACCAGTATCGGGGTACCACAAAGGGTCTTCTATGGTGGAAGGACCACCAAGAATGGAGGGCGAGGAATCTTGATCAAAAGTAAGAGCATATTGTGACATGTTTGCATTGAAGGAAGTGGTGGCAGGTGGATCGTAACGATGCCAACACATGTCTACTGTATGCCCAGGCTTGTGACATATTTGACAAAAATGTTTGATAGATTGCTATGGAGAAGTTTGATGGGATGGGGTGCGAATGTTAAGATGAGACCCAGGGAACCGAGGAGAAGGAAAAAATGAACTTGAATTATTGTTTGAGAAACCCCCACGAGTGTTGTGATTAGTGAACTTCTTTTTGGTATTGTGTTGATTGTTGAAATGCAATGGAGTAGAAACAGTGTTAACCTGAAGAATAGAGGTTTAAGCCAACTTGTGTTTTTCGGATCTTTCTTTTTGGGCAAGTAGAAGAGCTTCAAGCTCATTTACGTTGTATGGGTCGTTGCGAGAGAGAATGGACGTGATGAAACCATCAAAGTCCTTAGATAAACCATCTAAGATTGTATCAACGTGGTCAACAAAAGATACTAGAGAAACAACTAAGCTAGCGAATCAACTATTTTCTTGATGTTATTAATGTAAGTGGAGATGAATTTGTCATTCTTAAGAGTCTTGAGGAGAAGGCAAAACTTCTTGATCATGGCGCGTGTGTAGGAAGCATAGTAGGTGATGAGATGTTTCCAAATTTCAGCGGAGGAGTCAAGACCAACCATCTTGGTCAAGAGGGCAGAAGACATGGATGCAAACAACCATGCCACAAGAAGTTGATCTTGTTTGTGATAATTCCGATACACGAAATTATTCAAACTTTCATTATTTTGATTATGCAAAAACTTGGGAGGAATCTTGTTGCCATCCAAGAAGTGCATTAACTCAAGACATCGCAGGATAGTCAACACTTGTTGTTTCCATACAAAAAAATTATCGTCATTTAGTTTGAGGGAAATAGGGGTATTGAAGTGGTAAATTTGGGAAGGTAGCCATGCAGTGGGCAAAGGCAGAAATATTATAGGTAAAAGAAGAAGAAGACGAGGAAGACGAGTGAGAGGTCATGAGAAGAGAGAGGAAAAAAAATCTTTTAGCTCAAGATAGTATGTTAGAAAAGTAAGGAGAATGAAAAATATTATTCATTGTCTGGGAAAGATTACAAATGAAACATATATATAGAGCATGCATAAATGTAGTTAGAAAAGAATAGCATCTCAAATATCGGCATAAACTATATTGTAATATTATAACATACACGTTACAATGAGTCATTATTCATGTGAGCATACAAGTTCGAGAACTAAATCCAATTTTAACTATATAAAATATTTACAAAATATATTGCGGAAATCCAATCAAACTAGTAAGTTTTTCACTCTCAAGTGCTTATATTTTTCTTCTTTGTTGAATATTTCCGCACTCTCAAAGTATTTATACTTTTGTTCTTTGTTGAATATTTCTTCATTTAAAACCTTTAAATGAAAGGAGCTTCAAGGCCTCAACTCTTCTTAATGACAACTATTTAAAAAAATTATGATTTAAATGTAATGATAAAAATTAAAAACCGTGACCTAAAAAACCAACAATTGTCTAAAAATTATAAACAAATTGTTGTGTAAACATTTAAAAAAAACTGGAACTTATTGCAATAGCTTAAGATAATGATTTTGAAAATCGTGGTCTAAAAAATAACTGCTACGTTTAAACAATGTACACGACGGCATATTTCATAGTTAAAAAAATCAAAACTTAGTTTCTTAAACAATATTGAATCACAAAAATAAATAAAAATACTATTTTCTTACAAATATTTAATTAAAATATAATAATTATATGAAATATTAATTAAAGTATGGATCTTATAAAAAAAATTATTAAAATAAAACTTTAACAAAAAAAATTATAAATAATATGAAATAATAAAAGTAAAATAAAACATTATAATATTAGTTAATATATTAGTTGAAAAACCTGAAATATATGGTGTCGTGGTGTAGTTGGTTATCACGTCAGTCTAACACACTGAAGGTCTCCGGTTCGAGTCCGGGCGACGCCAACGCTTTATTCCTTTCTCATTTTCTTTTTTCATTTTCTTTTTTCATTTTTCTTTTTTCATTTTTCTTTTTTCATTTTTCATTTTTCATTTTTCTTTTTTCATTTTTCATTTTTCTTTTTCTTTTTTCATTTTTCATTTTCTTTTTTCTTTTTTCATTTTTCATTTTTCATTTTTCATTTTTCATTTTTCATTTCTGTAAACTAAACTGAACCTAAGATTTCATGTTCCTTTTTTCATAATGTTAAGTTTAAATTGTATAGAGAAGTTAATACAAATAAGAACATTTGCTACATGTATTTACTAACTGACTTTTACTTTCAATAATCATAAATGATCAAGACTTTCAGTCTTAAACATAAAAACTTGTTTAATTTATAAAAGTACTTATACATTAATTTGTTTCAACGTCAATTTTTTATTACTTATTTATAAGTTAGTTTTAATTTATGATAAGTTTTTTCTTCTACTTATTTTCATCTTTTATATGTACTCATAGAAAAACAACTTACTATCCATTATCCATTATATATTGCATTTCTTCATATACTATTTTTTTACACTGTTTTATTACTATTTTTTTTCATTGAATAGTATTAGAAAATTATTAAATTATTATTATTTTTAAAGATAAAAAAAAAAATTTATTATATTGACTAAGTTAGATAGTATTTTAAATTTGAAATTGGTAACTAAAGAATATTGTGTTGTTAGTTTGAAGATTTTTTTTTTGTCATGAGTGAATAAGATAATATTGTGATTTTTGGTAGGTTGAAGTTTTCATGTTGAGGCAAAGTGATAGTACATGATGTTGTGTATAGTGATATATTTTGCTATAGTTTTTTTTTACATAATTAAAGTATTTTAGTACTTTCATTTATTTAATTTTTTATTATCGATAAAAACAATGAGACTTTTTTTACCATATGTTATATAGCATGTGTGACGTAAGAGACCCTTAATTAAGATGCAACAAGTTTCATATATACATTAAATATTGGTATTTATTAGACTATTGGGGTGCTTGTTATATGGTTTGTGTATTATGGGACATCACAACATGTTAAGGTCTTTTTTAAAAAATCAATGCAATGTGTGTTTTCCATTTTACTCAACATGGATTACTTTTTGTGTTCATGGTGAGGAAATTCGATCATCAACTTAATCAATATAAACGAAAACATGCAAATGAAACCAAGAGAAGTAACTATTGAACATATTTTGAAAAGTTAATCGATAATGAGACTATTATTAAAGAATGTTCCAACTCATATATACAACAAATGCTAGATATCCCCAAATCAAAATTCATTATTACAATCCAACAACATACTACATGGTTTGAAAAGTTTATCATTCTCTATTTTCAATTTATTTTAGCATTTGTTCTTGGATTTGGCTAGGATATAAAACCCTTGATGATTTTTCTTTGTCCATGTATATCTTGCCCTATTTACTTGAGAAAAAAAATAAAAAAGGTATATAAGAGACAAAAAAAGGGAAGAATTCAATAAAGATCAAGGTTAAGAAGGCTTGTAACTTTTCTTTTTCCTATTTCAATTCTAACTCGATGCTATTATATACATCCATTAACATTATCTTACAAAAGAAAATAAAACTCCTTACAAAATCACTACTCTTGAAGACAAACCATCCTAGTGAACTTTTCCCTTGCCACTTTGTCATCTTTCTACAATTAATTAACACCTAATTAACCAATTCATCTGCTTCATCATCTCACTGTTTTCTCTCATCTCATATTCTCATGCATGCATCAACCTCTAACCCTAACAATATTATACATTAATTGTGGTGCATGCCATGGTTGAACATTCAACTACATATACATCACTTGAACTTGATTCCGTTGAACACCACCACCATGCATAAAATTCTCATCCATTAGGATTTCAAAGGCAATTTTTCACTTTCTCTAGTCTCAACCATTCCCAAAGGTGATCCCATTCCTTGGACTTATCTTGTTACTTCTGGCCAACTTCTTCATGATGATGATGTTCTTAGCTTTTGTTGTCCATGTCAACTCCTCCAACATCTCCTCCAACATCAACATGGTGTCCTCCACCACCATCAGGAGCTTTCTCAACACCAGGGTTGTTGTTGGCCACAACATTTGTTAGGGTATGTGTTTTAGAAGCAGCAACCCTAGCAGGGCTACCAGATTGGTGAAACATGGGTTTACACCATACATATATATAAATGAGAAACCAAAAAAACCATGGTATTGCAACCAAGGTCATGCCTGCAACCAGATAGTCATATACAAATGTTGAATCTGGATACATCATATATAGACCGAGAAAGACACCTCCTGCAAGAGTGCATGCCAGAAACAACCCAAAGATGATATATACTCTAACATCTCCATTTTTATCATCTCCCATTGACTAGGAAGATAATGATGATGATGATGAAGAAGAAGAAGATCAATCAATAACAATTCTCTATCTATATTCACACCAATCTCTTTCTTCTTACACAATTTTGCAGAAAATGGAGAATGGTTTGTTAGGAATAAAACATTAGACAGTTTGAATGAAAAGGACAAATTTGAAACGTTGAAATCGGAAGAAACTTTGTTGGTCAAGCAAATATTACGCTTGAATAAGCTCAATGTTTAATTTTTGTAACTTTGGTATATATTAAATAAAAATACAAACCATGTATTCTTAAAAGTTTCTAATTTTTTTTACTGATAGTAGCCTTATAATATTTTAAAAGACATATATATTGGCTGGATGGAGGAGAAAATAAAACAGGAGAAAAAGAAATTTCTTAACATTTTTAAATAATCTTAGTAATAGAGATATATAAAAATTTTAAATTTCTCCTCATTTTAAATTTTCAATTTCAAAATTTTGATTCATCCCAACATGAGTGATATTATTATTATTATTATTAAAAAGTATAAAAAGGAGATTTGTATAGTTTCTGATATTGGTACAACATTAATTATCAAACAAGATATATTGCTTAATTATGGATTTCATTTTCAATTCAAATTCAAATTTGAATTTAGCACTGTCCTTAATGCATTATATTACTCTCTCTCTTTTTTAACTCAAAAGCAAATTTCAAATTAATGTTAGAAATACGACCTTAAAAAAAATAGAAGGTTTTATCCTTTTATTTCATGTACTTTTACTTAAATGTTCTTTTCAAATTAAAGGGTGTTTGGTAATTTTTTTAAAAGTTTTGATTTTATTTAAAACCAGTTCTTAGATCTAATTAAAACATATATTTATAAAATAAAATATTATGTAAAATTAATTTAATTCACATAAAATGATCATAAAAAAATATTAAATTAGTTTCAAAATATGAGTGTTCGTCAAATTGTGACGTTGTTATCGTCGGTTAAAATACTCTAATGTGATATAACAATTTTGTTTTTAAAATTTAAAAAATGTAAAATAATTTTTCAATTTTTTTAATTAAATTAATATTTGAATTAGGGTAGTCCATGTTAATAAAGGTTTTTTTAAACATTAGTGTGGATTAAGCCAATTAAATCAATTTTAAAATAAAAAAATATTAATATGCATCAACCAAACGTTAAATAAAATAAAAAATATTAGTGTGTCATACAAATGTCAAATTAAATAAATTTTAAAATAAAGTATATTAGCGTGGGTCAAGTGGATGTGAAATGAAATAAATTTTAAAATAAAAATATTATCGTGGTACAAGTGAACGTTAAAATGAATAAATTTTAAAATAAAAAACATTTGTATGGGTCAAGTGGACGCTAAATATTTTTAGTTTGGATATTTATATTTATTTAATTTAAGAATTCGTGACAATGAACAAGAATCATAGATTATTTTTAGTCTAAAAAGCTCACAGATTTAAAGATGTTAAATCTCCTTACCCACAACTTTTTTCTCTCACTCCCTATGTAAATATCCTCACACTCATTTCCTTAATCAACATTCATTTCCTTCATCTATTATCATCTCATTCATCTACAATCATTTATTTCATCTTCAATCATCTTCTTCATTCACACTTATCACCTTCATCTACACATATCTCCTTTATCCACATTGTTCTCCTAATTCTTTCATTTACACTCATCCACATGCATCTCCTTCATCAACACTCATCCCCTTCATCCATTACAAACAAAAAAATCTATTTTTTCTTTCATATTTTATTTTATTAAATATGTGATGTTTTACTAGGTTGTTTTTTAAATTACACCAATCATCATCGATCAAACCGACACAAATTAATATAATATTAAAAATAGATTTTATTTAGCGTAGGCCAAGTAAACGCTAATTAAGTAAATTTTAAAACAAAAAAATAGCGATGACCAAATGGATGCTAAATTAAATAATTTTAAAATAAAATACATTAGTATGGATCAAATGAACGCTAAATTAAATAATTTTTAAAATAAACATATTAGCGAGAGCCAAATAGATGCTAAATTAAATAAAATTTAAAATAAAAAATATTATCGTAAGCTTATGTTAAATTAAAATATATTAAAATATAAAAAAATTAGTATCTCCAAGTCAACTCTAAATTACTTTAATTAAAAAATAAATTTAAAAATGAGCGATAAATTAGCTTTAGCTTAGCCGACACAACTTAGAGTTGGTCTTCAAAAGCCGACTCTAATGAATTAGCATCAACGATTTTAGAGTTGCACACAAGCGACGCAAATTCAATGCTATTGGTTAATTAACGTAGACTTTTAATTGTTAATGTGAACTTTAGCTTGACGTTAAATAATTATTTTCTTGTAGTGTATTTTAATGATAATAAAAAGTAAAATATATTAAATAATAAAATTTAAAACGATAAAATTTTGAATGAAAATGAAAAAAAAATATAATAACTTGCAAATAGTGTATAAATAATAAGAGTTGATAATTTTTAGATATATTTGAATTGTTAAATAGATAACTGTTTTAATGATCATGTGACGCTAAAATTTTTTTAAGTCTAATCATTATGTATGATTATATTTCTCTTTAAACAAATACGAAAAATAATGTCACTTGTATTTATATGATTTTTGCAGTTTTTGTTTCAATGTCAAATGTGTGTTTTGATCTTTCTATGCCTTGATTGAGTTGTTTATTGAGTTCAAAACTCAATAAAGAATCAAAAGTGGAAATATGTTTTTTTATGAAAAAATGACTTCTAGATTGTGCAATACAAAAACAATTTTGTTTGTGCAAAAAGCTTTTTAAATTGTACAATCGGAAAGTAAAAAAAGCTTATAAATTACACAATTCAAAAGTAAAAAATATCCAAAAGCTTTTTGTTATGCAAAAAATGACTTATAGATTGTGCAATCTAATTTTTTTTTTCATGCAAAAAATGTCTTATGAATTGCATGATATGGAAGTCTTTTTTCATAAACTATAAGGTCAAAGTGAGGATATTCATATTTATGGGGTGTAGAATGAAATTATAGGGGTGAAAAATGAAATTTCCCTCAACACATTAGGAATTAAGAGGCTTAAGGAGGGTAAGGGAATGACTGAAGTTGGGGACAACTAGAGGAAGTTGTGGTGACATGTTTTGAGTGGAGAGCTTGGATGATGAAACTAATGTTTTAGGTGGTAAATTGATGGATGAATTTGAGGATTGTTTTGTGGGTGTGTTAAGTTCAGTTGTGTAATAATGTGATGAGTTTGAGGGAGAATGCCCTTGAATGGTCGAAGAAATGAAGTGTGTAAAATCAAGTGGATTTATGAGGTAAAGGCTAGTTTAAGCTTGTAAGCCACAATGCCTATCCAACAAGTGGTTTGGTAGGGTCTGGATAGCAAGGATTGAGCTTAGGGGAAAGGCATTAGGCCATTGATACAGTAGGAGTCTCACCTAGACCTAGTCGTTGACATTGAAGCTTCTAATGGTGTGATGACAATTGTTTTAATTAGCCATGATTTGAAGGGTACAATGGAGGTTGTGCCTGAGAGTGTAAAAAATGAGAGTATGTTGTTGAAAGAATTCCAAAATAATTGTACTCTTAGAGGGATGCATGCAACGTATCAAAGGTGGTGGGAAGTAGGCGACTATATATTGCATGGAAGGGAGAGATGCTAATTGTAAAGTGGTGGGAGGTGTTGCACCACAATTTTGCAAGCTAAAGATATTGGTACCATGTGTGTGGATGATTTTTGGCAAAACATCTCAAGTGAGCCTCTAGCTCCTTGTCTCAAACTTTAGTTTGATCGTTTATTTGGGAGTGGTATGAAGATTTAAATTTAAGTGTGGTTCCTTGGGCTTTGAACATGTTTTTCTAGAATGTCCTGACAAAGAGATAATCACGATCAAAGATTATGGTCTTTTGTAAGTAATGGAGGTGGAAAATTGTGATGGAGAAGTGATGTGCGAGACTTTGGGCAGTGAAATGAGTGGGTAATGATAGAAAATGAGTGTATTTGATTAAACACTCACAAATGACACAAAATAATTATGTGGCCTGCTGATGAGAGTAGGTGGGTGTGATGAAATTCATATAAGTCTTCCCATACATTATTTAGGATTGGTAAAGGTTGTTTTAACCAATGTAATTTATGTGGCAGTTACTTGTTGCATTGGAAAGTGGCGAGTTATTGAATAAATGTTCTAACATCCTTAGTTCACTCGGGCCAACAGAAGGAAGCTACCACACGTGCAAGGTTGGACTTAAGACCGAAGTGACTTGTTGTGGGTGATTCATGAGATGCATTGTCATAACTCATTGGGGGAAGGTAGAAATATTTCATAATGGAAGAATAAAAGGTTGTGGCTGGTAGAAAACATATTAGGTAACTATTGAACTTGGGTGCATGAGTGGATTAATTGTTGGCTCTCACTTGTGTGGAACAATTTTTGTAATTCTTTGAAGATGAGTGGAAGAGAAGAGGATAGGGTCAGCATAAGTGACAGAGTCATTGTACATTGATCGATAAGTCCTTGAGTTTCATAAGCAAATTGTTGACTACACAAAGAGGTAGACTCTTCAAATGAGATATGAACAAGTCACGAAATGAGGTTCTTTTACAAATGACTATCTAACGCTAAAGTAAATCAATAAGAAATAAAAACATAAAATATACTATAATGAATATATTAGTTTAGATCTTATTCTCTTTAATAGAATTTTTTTTATAACTTGTTTTTTTCAATTTAAAAGATATATAATAATTTATTATATATTTATTGTATGGTTAATAATTTATATTATTAATAAAATAAGATTTGAAAAATATTTTCTATTTAGTTGGACACTATTGCTTTGTTTGAATTTGAAGATGAATTTGATGGAGTGGATTTGAGGTGAAAGTGAGGTTGTTTGGATTAAGGAAAAAATAATGAGAAGTGAAAGAAAAAATTATTAAAGTTAATGAGTGATATCATATCCATGATTGATAAAATAATTTTTTTAAATAAATAAAAATGTAAGATTACAAATTTATCATTATGGTTAAAATTAAATTAAATTAAAATATAATTATTATTTTTTTATGTATAAACAAATTAAAATTTATGTAAAAATATTTTACAAATTTTGGCACATATATTTTCCATAAATAAATTTTGTAAATCATTAAAAAATCTTAATAAATATAAATCCTAAAATTTTTAATGTCATACTTAAATAAAAATACAAAATTATAAATTATACAAAATTATAAATAAATACAAATCTAAAATATTTAATGTAAAAATAAGAAATATATAAAACTCCTAGAATATGAAAAATCTTAAATAAATACAAATCCTAAATTATTTAATGTTATATATGAATAAAAATTTGAAATAAATAAAATTAATAAATTATTGAAAATTAGAAATAAGTAAAAATTGAAATAATTTAATGTTCTATTTAAATAAAAATCTGAAATAAATAAAATTCCTAAATTATTGAAAATTCTAAATTATTCAATTTCCTAAATAAAATTTTTAAATTATTGAAAATTCTAAATAAATACGAATCTAAATTATTTAATATTTTATTTAAATAAAAATAAAAAATAAATTATATTCTTAAATTTTTCAAAGTTTTAAAAAAATATAAATATAAATTATTTAATATAAAAAAATTTGTAAAATCAACCCATAATCAATTTCAGAGAAAAGATAAATAATTATTCCATAAATTTACATGCATAATTGATTATCATACTATCAACATCGATTATCCATTAAAATTTCATACAAAACCAATTCTCGAATATCGATTATGTCTTAAAAATAAATGCAAGAATAATCATGTAAAATACTACAATCCTTTGTGACTTTCTTCATAAATCTTAACCATATTGGGTGAACTATGTTTTGAAATTTTTCTACATTTTCACACCTCCAAATCAATCAATGAAAAAACATGGATGCAAACATTAATGATTAACACAAATTTATCCAGATGAATAGTATTTACCCTGATCCAAATAGAGTGTACATGTATAACATATGAATAGAAGTAACTAAAAGTTATAAAAAAAAAATTTATGACTGAAATAAATTTGAAGTTCCTAATATATAATCAACTTTTGTTTTAACTATCTACTATATTTTTTTCAAAATAAATACTTAATATTTAACATTTTTTTTAGTTTTTTATTTCTTTTGTCAATTCTATTGTCGAACATGTTTTTTAAGTTCTCTCATGTCTCGTACAATCATAAGTAGTGTTAAATCTCTTCTTATAGTTGTATTCCCATAGTACATACATAATGAAAAAACTTATAAGTTGTTATGATAAAAAGATATTAATGGACGAACACACAAATTTTAAAATATTTCAAGGATTTAAAATATTAATTATTTACTATTAATAATTATAGTATTATTATTATTATTCAATTTACTCTCTGTTGAAAATATTAAATTACTCAAATATAAATAAATAATATAGTCTATTTTCCTTTAATTTATAAAAACTATAAAAATCTAACTCGATTTTTTTTAGTGGAATGAGTGATACAAAAGCGAGTGATGTATTTTTTGTTAAAGAAAATAACAAACTCCCTCTTTGAAAGTTTGCTGGTTAGTGCAAACTTTGCAGTAACCAACCAATCAAAAGTCACCATTGTGTCTCGGTTTTTGATTCAATATTGAATGCATGCTTATTTTTTTCAGTGAATACTGTGATCAAGCAATCTGAGTGGAGAGAGAGAGAGAGAGGCAGCAAAACCACTACGATCGCTCTCTCGTGTTCCTTCCCTTTGTTCTCACCGATCCTCTCACCATGGCCGAATTCTTGGATCTCGAATCCCAAGACGGCGTGCGCATGCCCTGGAACGTGATCCCAGGCACCAAGCAGGACGCCCTAAACGCCGTCGTTCCGGTCTCCGTTGTCTACACTCCTATAAAGCACTTCCCCTCCATGCCAGTCCTCAATTACACGCCTCTCCGCTGCCGCACGTGCCGTTCAGTCCTCAATCCCTTCTGCATCGTCGACTTCGCCGCCAAGATCTGGATCTGTCCGTTCTGCTTCCAGCGCAACCACTTCCCTCCGCACTACGCCTCAATATCTGATGAATCCCTCCCCGCTGAGCTCTTCCCGCAGTACACGACCGTCGAGTACAACTCCGACGCCTCCTCCTCCGCCGACGCCGCCGTGCCTCCCGTGTTCCTCTTCGTCGTCGATACCTGCATCATCGAGGAGGAGATCGGCTTCCTGCGCTCCGCGCTGGCGCAGGCCGTCGAGCTCCTCCCCGAGAATTCGCTTGTCGGACTCATCACCTTCGGGACGTTAGTGCATGTTCACGAGTTAGGGTTTGCTGCGCTGCCGAAGACGTACGTCTTCAAGGGATCGAAGGATGTCACCAAGGACCAGCTCCTCGAACAGATGAGCTTCTTCGCCAAGAAGCCACGCCCGGCCGTCGGTGTGGTCGCCGGCGCGCGCGACGGGCTCTCCTCCGACAGTATTTCGCGGTTCCTCGTGCCGGCGTCCGAGTGCGAGTTCACAATCAATTCGGTAATGGTTGTTGATTTAGAGTGTGTTTGGTGTTAGTTTCTCTGTGCGCACGGGTGCTACTCTCGATTTCGTAATGCGTGTTGAGTGTCTATGGCAGTGGAATGAAATGAATTGGGATTGTATATATTTGGTGTTGATTTGCGTGTATGTGTGTGCGCACGCATTCCGCTCTCAATTCAGTTACGTTTGTTGAGTGTCTCTTGTAGTGGAATGAAATGAATTTGTATTTGGCAAGGTTTAAATTGTGGAAGCGTTTTTTGTCACCGTGCACGGTGTTTTTGGAAATTGCAGACACAAGTGGCTGATGCAGCTGCAATCGCAAATGTCATGTGGTGGTACATACTTCAAAAACATTGACATTGTGGTCAAAACTGTGTTCATAGACTGTTTTTAAGACGTTGGCCTCTGCTGTTAATTTCTGTGTATAGACTCTATTTTAAATTGGCAATGTTTGTTGAGTGTCTCTTGTAGTGGAATGAAATGCATTTGGTGTGTATAATTGTATTCGGTGCACTCCACTCTCAATTTGGTAATGTTCGTTAAGTTTCCCTTGTAGTGTGTGGAATGAATCTGGAGTGTTTTCGGTGTTAACTTTTGTGTTGAGTGTTTCTTGTAGTGAAAGGAAATGAGTTTGGAGTGTATTTTGTGTTAATTTATGGGTGATATACTTGTGGTTTGGTTGGCAGGTTTTGGAGGAGCTGCAGAAAGATCCTTGGGCAGTGCCCGCAGATCAGAGAGCAACTCGGTGTACCAGCACGGCTCTGAGTATTGCAGCAAGTTTGTTAGGGGCATGTGTCCCTGGTTCAGCCGCAAGAATAATGGCTTTTATTGGTGGACCTGCTACTGAAGGACCTGCTCCTGTAAGAGCCACTAATGAAACTTATGCAGTTATATATAATATTGTCAATGAGTTATTTTTGTAGTTGTGTATGTAGCAAAATTTGAGTTCTATAATTAGTTAGTGTTGTGGGTTATCATGGTGAACTGTAATAAGTGAAGCCTGTGATCAATGGAGTGTTTAGGCTGGTAGTAAAGGAACCTTTTCAGCAACAAAGTGTTGAGGTTAATAATTATACTTTAAGTTTTGGCTTCAAAGATTCCATAAGGATGTGATTATAGGTCAGACATTGATTTTTCTTATCATGACTGTATCTTAGGAGTTCTCTATTGTCAGTATGCTCAAAATATGTCATTTTTAAGTAAAAATGAAAAAAATGTGGGGGAAAAAGTTGTCTTGTTAGTTATATGATTTGATTATGTTAGAGATATGATTAAATTACATTAAATAGGGAGATACAATATGATTTGATAGGGAAATATATTACCAAATATTTCCCATTATTAGATATCGATTTTGTTCTTTATTATTGTGTCTCTTCGTTACAAATAAGAATACTCATGTGTGAATACAACACATGGACTTCATTATATTCCTTTTTGGTTTCTATCTTCTCAACATGATACCAGAGCAGTATCATCCAGCGACTTGTTCTGTCACTAATCCTCTCAACATGTCCAATATGCCATTAGCCATTGCAGGTATATTCTGTAGTGAAGGATGACAATTTCTTGACTCATTAGTGATAAATATTGGTTAATCTTTAGGGTGAGGTTGTTGAGTTGTTTTCTGGTCAGAGCTAGATTATGATAAAGGAATCAGAGGAGGAAATACATAGATTAGCAATTGCAGTGAATTGTGGAGGGATATAGGAATGAACGCTTAAATAGGATTTTATTGAAGTTTTGAATTTGGCTTTAGTGTTAGGGTAAGAAAAAGTTGTTTTGGGTTTTATAGTTTAGAATCTTCCTTTACATTTCTGCAAGTTCTTTTCCGATAAAGTTATCTAGTTTTATTTTTATTTTATGACAGCAATTGTTTCCCAATTTCAGTTCATCTTATGATTTTGGAGTATTTTGAATTGAGGTTTCTTTTGCGGGTTTTTTCCTTTTGGTCCTTTCTCAGTCTTTTGGTTTCTTTCAGAGTATATCACACCCTCTGCTGTGCTTTCCCCCTCATCTTAGAATCTAAACTCGAATATTTTAGTTTTGAATGCTTTTGCTATGTTGGTAAGGGCATGTAAATGGATATCATTGTTTTGAATACCTGCATCAGGGTAATGCATTTGCTATGTTTGTAAGGGCATGTAAATGGATCTCAATGTTTTGAATGCCTGCTTCAGGGTAATGTATTTAACTGCTTGGATTGGAGTTCATTTTGATGAAGTAGTAAAATGGAGTTTGCATCATAGGCAATAATGAATCCATCTCACTTGATTGGTTGATGACATTCAGCTGATTCTCTCTTATGAACTATTGAATATTGCAGATTGTATCCAAACAACTTTCTGAACCAATTCGATCCCACAAGGATCTGGATAAAGATTCTGTGCCACATTACCATAAATGTGTGAAATTCTATGATGGACTTTCGAAGCAGCTTGTACATCAAGGACATGTACTAGATCTCTTTGCTTGTGCTCTTGATCAGGTAGTTTTCACCTTTATCAACTATCCTTTTCTGGTTGGTACACAGCATTTACTTGTGCATAAGTTGACCAGTGATTGTCTCTGTTTCCCCCTAAAGAACCTTCACTGTTAAGTTTTTGCCAAACTTAGAATATTTAAATGAACACTTCCAATTATCCAGTGTAATGAAGAGATTGTGACGATGGTTTAAGCAGTAATTTACTTCTTCCCATTCTTTAATATATTTAATTTTCCAAAGCGATGTATGCAGAAGATTTTGCTTTTATGTCAAATCTTCATGCTATAACCTCCTTTCAGCCTTTTATTGGGTGATAGTGGTTGAGCTCAAACCTTATTGAACATAAAATATAAGCCAATGAACTAGGACACGTGTTAGACACTCCATTAAAGTGTCAATTTTTAAAACAATATTTTTGTGTCTCCAACATTCCTAGGATATATATAATCCGATCCAATTCCAACAAAATGTTAATGAGAGAAGACAAAATGATTTTTATAAGAAGTTGGAAAATGACAAACTCATTAGGTAAGTTTCTATTTCTCCTTTAAACAAACACATCCATTTTGATATTTACATTTTGTATTTCTCTTTTTCTGTTTAAATTTGTCTTTAGATGAATTTAACTTAGATGGTATCTTTTTCAATGATGGTAATCAATAGGGGACGAAATATTTTAAATGAATTAGATCTGCTTTTCACTTTTAGATTTTAGAGGGATAGATTAGATTCCGTTTTGTATTAGGAAAAAAGCATCCAACTTGTTATATTTGATTAAATTTTTTGTAGATGATATTAAATATAATGTTCATTCTCAATTTAAATGATTCATAATAATGTTCACTGTGTGTGTGTATATATTTGTGTTGTATCCATCCTATATTTTAAAAATTATAGGTGTGGCAGTGTCCTTGCTTCATAGAATATAAGTGTTGTGCTCAAACAAATGCTCCAAATAGTAGCAAAAAGTCCATGTTACATATAAATATAATCTCCTTACTTCTACTTCTACCAAAACCACGTATAAAGCCTGGTTACGACATGGGCATAATATTACACAAATATGGGGACATAACAATTTCTCAAAATTTAGTGTGATATATTATTGGTACAGTAACAAAAATTTATAAAAATATTTTATATAAATGAAAAAATATTGATAAAGAAAGAGAGTTTGATGTTTTTTTCGTAATTCATAACTACGAAGGTCACAATTCAGAAATAGACATATAATAAACCATTTTTGGCTAACTGTACTGTATCAATATAAACATCTTTGGTATAACTCAAACCAGTATTGACTCCACACAATAGCCTACAATTTAGAAGCATTGCTAAATTATTGGCTACAATCTTTTTATCATTTGCTACTCTCTAGTCTATAAAAATATTGATATTTATTCTATGCTATGAGAAGAAAAGGTTCACTGGGAATGACTTTTATTAAAGCAGTCCACTCATTTTATATTATTGTTTAGAACTAACTAGAACTAGTAAACAAAGAGAATGTTTTCTTTTATTGGAATTAACAAAGAGAATATGAAACATATGAGTATAATGATTAATTTTTTTTCCCACAAACACAATTTTTTCTTACCAAGTTTCTTTTTCTTCCCCTGATTTCTTAGCTTTTATGAGTATTCCTGTTCTGTCTTGCCTGGAATCTTCTCTTTTATTTTTATTTGTTAGATTTATTTTATGGAAAATAATTGTTTCAATCATTATTTTTATATGAAGCTTAAGTGGTGAATGATAGTTTGAGGCAGTTCTTCCAATGAGCCATAATTCTAATGCCTCTCGCCATTAATAATTAGATTGTCCAAATTCATAATTCCTATAGTCTGAAATCCCTGGTTTGTTTATGAATAAAATAAAAAAATAGGGGATGATTTTGTTACCTGCTATCTGATTTCATTTCTGGTCAAGTTGTGTGATGCTAAGCGTTATAGTTTTAGGTGGACTATATTGGCTGACAAAAGTGTTATTCTTTATTTCTGTAGATGTTAGAAATTTCTGTATGTGGTTGTTTTGCTTTTGTATAATTTTCACATATTGAAAAATATTAAATTTCTTCTGTATACTTTATCCTCCAGGTAGGAATTGCCGAACTTAAAACTGCTGTTGAAAGGACCGGAGGCCTTGTTGTACTTGCTGAAAGTTTTGGCCATTCAGTGTTCAAGGATTCACTTAAGCGGGTTTTCCAGTTGGGTGATTATGATTTGGGTCTATCTTCAAAGTAAGTCTTAATATTTTCTTTTTTTTTCTTTGATGTATGGATCTTCCTTAGTTGTTGTTGAAGAACCCGCATTTACTAGAGATATGGCTAAATAATACTATATAGGTGCAACCCTCACCTTATTAAACAAGTTTTCTGAGGTTGAGTTACATTTTTATCTCACTTTCTTAAGATGACATTAGAGTCATTTAAAACCTATCTTAGTCAAGTTCCTAGTCCTGTGCTCAAGATAGATGAGGGCAATTATTGTATATAAGTGGTTTCAAACCTCACCTTACCAAGCCAATTTAGTGAGATTAAGTAAGACTTAAATTCTACTTTCTTGAGATGGGTATCAAAGTCATTCAAAGCTTATCCTACTCAAGTTTGTTAAGTCTCTTGTCACCTACTATTGGGTTCCCCCTAGTCCCATTTTCGAAATGTCCAGTCCTTGGCATGATGGAGTGTATTGAAGAACCCACATTGACTATAGATAAGGGAAAATTATAGTATGTTAGTGGGTGCAAACCTCACCTTACAAGCCAATTTTGTTAGGATTAAATTCCACTTTCTTAAGATGGTATCAGAGCCTATCTCAGTCATGTTTGTTGAGGTCTGTGTTGGAGAGCCTACATCGACTAGAGATATGGTCAAATAATAATGTAATGTATAAGTGGGTGCAAACCTATCTTACCAAACCAATTGCTAGTTGAGCTACTATGTTAGTTAAATATAGTATTATAGTTACATTACATGTGTGTGATTAGTGTACCAATGTATAATTGTGTAAAATTGGAAAACAAGTTGATCCTTGTTAAAATGATGAATTTTAGGGCTAGGAAAGAAGTGAATGAGAAATTGATAGAAATCCAGAAAAAATAAGATGTAACTAGAGAAGACCAAAATAACAGAACTTTATTGAAGAGCAGAACAGAAAATGGGGAATGGAATTCTCGCCAAGGGTTTCCTTTGTGAGAATTACTCTTATGAGTCTACGAGTCGGGTTTACGAGTCGAGTTTATAGACCTCCCACGAGTCTGAGTAGACTCTCGAGTTTGATAACCTTGTAACCTACTGACTAACAACTGTCTTTATTCACTTTCATTATACATGCTAACAGAAAAAAGATACAATTCTAACTATTATCACGTTGGATATATTATTGATGATGTAATACAATATCATTGCCTAAAACTCCTATTAGTACTAAGACTTTGGTCAAGCACTAGTACTACTAGCCCCCAAGCCCCCAAACCATCTAACAATCTATTAATTCATATATCTTTTAATACTGTCCTCAAGTTTAACTTGTTCTGTGGCAGTCTATCTTTCTAATAAAAAAGGAATAATAGTGAAGGAATTGATCAGCACTTTTAGCTGTACCGAATCCCTAATTATAATATGGTGCATGCTCTATGGCTGCTGACTTGTTGACTCAATCAGCTCCATTTTTTCATGTATTAGAAGAACCAAGCTTTACCAAGTTAGTGCTGGATAATAGACCATAACTGGTGCCATGAACATAGCCTTACTGCAAATGTATATCATTCCCATTTATAACATATATTAAAGTCATATAGTTAGTATAGATGGTCCTGATAGTCATGCATTGCTTTATATAATGAATTTTATTTCTTATCTAACTTCTTTTTGCAGTGGAATATTTGAGATAAACTGCTCTAAGGACTTGAAAATCCAGGGTATTATTGGCCCTTGTGCATCTCTTGAAAAGGTGTCTAGAATATCTCACCTCTTTTCTGCTACTTATCTCCACCCCATAGATGCTTATCTTCTTCTCTGTATCTGCAGAAAGGCCCATTATGCTCAGATGTTGTTATTGGTCAAGGGGGTACAAGTGCATGGAAGATGTGTGGCCTTGACAAATCAACATCGCTGTGCCTATTTTTTGATGTTGTGAGGAAGGAAAGTCCTGAGGCAGCCATGCAGGCCACAAGCAATCAATTTTACTTCCAATTCTTGACTTAGTATGAAAACCGTCTCTATCCTCCTCGAGTAATGTTTTGTCTGTTATGGTAATGTACGTGAAATATTTCTCACTCATCACAGATGTTTTGCTTCAGTTATCAGAATAACAGTGGGCAGATGAGATTACGGGTTACGACACTTTCACGTAGATGGATTGCTGGACCAGAAAGTATACAGGTAAGGTTTCATCTTCAGCCTTTTGATTCATTATACCTGATTCTTTCGATCTCCATTCATTACTAAATCAATTTGTTTAGAGTTATCAAATTGAAAATGTGATAAAATATAGTTTAGGAATGATACACTGTACATTTTTCATTGTGATGCAAAACAAAGCCTTTTTCTTTGTTCACTATTTCTACCACTATATTCCTTCCCTTGCTTAGCTTCCTTGTTGGAAGTCAATGGTTTTGGGGTAATTGGTTGAGCTTATTGGTAGGCTTTGATTCTGAAGTGAAATTAAGACAATTGTTGAATAGGTTGGTATTTAGAAAGTAGGTTGCTTCCTTTTATGATATCCAATTCGGCTGCTGTGCTCCTTTGATCTGAAATATTGGCCATATATATATGTATGCATGTATTCCTTTTTTGTGTTTTTAAATGGACTCATCACAATTCTCATGTATGGTAGTCATTTTTGTACTGAACTTTTCCTTCACCCAAAACTGAAAGATCTAGCTTTTTTTTTTTCATTCTTGTATGAGGGGGAGCTTAGGCGTCATGGTAAGTTTCTGATTCGTTACTTTGAGGTTACACAGATTCTAATTATCAAAATAGCCTCTATGGTTGTGGGAGTTAGACTGGGGTACATCTACCCTCCCTGGACACCACAATGTGCATACCTCGTGGATTGTCACCATTTTTAGTTTACTCATACACAATGACGAGTGGTTATTTGTGGCTTCGGGCATAACCTTACCGTTCAAAATTGGCTTGTACAGCTAGGACTGCCTAAGCCTTATAAGCATTACTTAGAACATATCTCTACTCATTGTAGGATCTTAACTTCTGATAGTACATGTCTTAATGGCCCCACACGGACATTTTATTTAGCCTTTTTGGTCTACCCCTCTGTAGGTAGTCCTTTTAGAGATTCTATGACCTAGGGGTGACCACTACTAAGGCAGGTTTCCTACACACCCTTCATGACTAGGGGCTGTGGGCTTGGAACAGGGGAATACAGTTGGCCCAACAACAAATCTAGGACATATTCAAGTATAATTTTATAATTTGTATTTAGGGTCTAAGTCAACCTTTAAAAATTAACTTGTAAGATGAGGATGGTTCAAGTCTTGTAAGAACTATTTAATTCATATCAATAGTCAATTTGAGATTACATACTGCCCCTTCAATGCTGCATTTAAGGCAGCCCAAAGAAGCCACTGCTAAGGTGTATTATGTCCATGTCCTAAAGTTGTGAGCTTAATTTAAGCCCCCAAAAGGGGCGAGCATTAACCAAGTCATGTGGCTGAATGCTAAGATGACTTTGGATCCTAACACATCCCTTGCTGCTGGAATTGGACATTTGGAGCATAAAGTTTGTTAGATTGTTGGATATTTGTAGGTGGCCCATTATCAAGGTCGGGTTAGTGTTGTTGATACCTTGTCCAATTCCATGTTATAATTAACTGAGCTTACCTCTCAAAGCTAGCTTGACGTGAGGTAGGGGTATTGCTCAATCCATTTGTAGAATGCTTTTGCCATATATCTCGTCAATGTGGGGGGGTCTTCAAAGTCTTTTATGTGTGATAATCAGTGCTTATGGTTGTTCAATGCTGCATGGGATAATTTTTCAAGTAACTTGAGAAGTCTATTTCTTTCTCGGTGTTATGAAAAAATCATTTTTGTTATTTTATGAAAAATTTCAGTGTTTCTATAACATTTATGTCTAAATGTAGGATTTGATTGCTGGATTTGACCAAGAAGCAGCTGCTATAGTCATGGCACGTCAAGTCTCTTACAAAATGGAAACAGAGGTGAGTGCATGGTGTTTTTTTTCACTTTTGTTGTTTTTGGATAAATGTATCAACCTTCCCGTATGTGTGATAGGGATCCGCTTATTGCTGAACTCACGAACATTAACTTTGCTTCATAATTTTTTGTAGAATAAATGTTTAATATATCTTATTGTTGAATAACGAGATATTATCTTGACCTTGCATACTCAGTTATTGATAAATCATTCATTCATTGTTGTTAGAGATTATTTAAATATTTTAATTGGTGATATTGTGAGCTCTATCCAATTATGGTAAATTGGTAATCTATGTTGCATGGATATGGGTATACCAGTTCTGGGTACATGTAGGAGATATGATAACTTTAAAAAGTTTAGGGTACGAGTATGTTAATACTGTCTGTGAACACTTTCACTCTAATTCAGTAATACTGTTCCCCTCTTGGACAGGAATTGATCTTATCATTTGGTCTCATAGCAGTGCTATGGTTGAGATATCACAAACCAGGAAAATCACGTCCAAGTTTGAAAATGTCTTGAATAAGTAGATCCCAGTAGTATGTGCAAATTAATTTACAGAACTAAAATGCATTATAGTTAATTGCTGTCTGTTTTAGAAATCATTTGGGAAAACTATTCTACAGGTTTTTTTAATTATTCTGTTAATTTAGATTTCAAAATCAAACTCTGCAAGAGAGGAAAGAAAATTCAACAGCTTTTTGTTATAATCCAGCTAAAAACTACATTCTGCATGAAAAATGGCATGAGGTTTCCTTTGCTTCTCCTTTCAAGAAAATGAACGAAGATATATAGTCAATTGAAAAACCCGTCATACTTGTGCATCGCTAAACAGTACAATGACAAAAGATCAAGAGTCTCAGAAGTACTACTTTTCCACATGATACACCCATAGTTGTGAGAACTGAGAACCTGCTCATCTCTTTCTCACTGACCTGCTTTTGTGGTTGTGCTCTTTTAATGTTGTGATGTTTTGTAATGACGTAATTTTGGAATCAGGCTGAATTTGATCCTATCAGATGGTTGGACAAGGCATTGATAAATCTGTGTTCCCGATTTGGGGAATTTCAAAAGGACGCACCATCTTCTTTCAGTTTGTCTCCCAGGTTGTCAATATTCCCACAATTTATGTTTCATTTCCGACGTTCTCAGTTTGTTCAGGTATTGTATTATCGGATTTTTTAGGTTTGTGATATTTGCTGCACTAATATTTTGTACTTCAATGTTTACCTATTTCCTTAATTATATTTATCACAGGTGTTTAACAACAGCCCAGACGAGACTGCTTACTTTAGAATGATACTGAACCGTGAAAATGTTGCTAATTCTGTTGTCATGGTTCAGCCTTCGTTGATCTCTTATTCATTCCATTCTGGTCCAGAACCAGCACTTCTTGATGTTGCTGCCATTGCGGCTGATAAGATCCTGCTTTTGGATTCATTTTTCACTGTTGTTATTTTTCATGGTTCAACAATTGCTCAATGGCGTAAGGCTGGATATCATAATGAACCGGAACATCAGGTATTCTTCGAATGTGTTATTGTTAATCTGAGAATAATTATTCTATTTAGTTTTGGTCTGAGGTTTTTGTTTGAGAATTACAGTATCCAACTTACTGTTTCAGTATTTTTGTTAATTTCAGTGTTAGGAAAAAATATTGTAGATTATGGGCTTTTATTGATCATATTGATTTAAGATTAAATTCAGTAAGGTGCTTGGGCTTGCTGCGTATAGGTCTATATATGCAGCTACTGCAAAGTTTTAACACATCTGGCAGCTCCTTGGCTGCAGTTAGGCATCCGTTTATAATACTTGGGCTTTATTTTATTTTCTGACTTTTATCATTCTTGTATTAACTGTTTAGTGAGAAATCCATGGTATGGCCTGTGTTATGTTGAACCAACTTGATAGTTTGAATTGGTCTTTGGGCATCTTTCCCTGGTCTTTGTAAGCTTCTATCAGTGTTTTCTTGAGGTCATAATGTCTAGAACTGGACTAGATCACCAGTGCTCTTACCTTGACATTGACAATTTATTTGATTAAATGACTATTTTTCAGGCATTTGCTCAATTGCTACGAGCTCCTCATGATGATTCAGATTTAATAATAAAGGAGAGATTTCCTGTACCTCGTCTGGTCATTTGTGATCAGCACGGCTCTCAGGTTACTTTCTATTCCTTCTTGCCCTTGATCACCTGATAATACAATAATTGGTTTGCTTGCTGCTACCGTTTGTTTTTCATTGCTTCTAATTAATTACCCCTTTCATTGTTTTCTAATTACCATGGTGTCATCCTAGAATTATTGTTCTGAATTTTTTTTTCTTTTAATTTTGCTTTTGTATCTCACTCCGCACTTCAATTGATGTACACCAGCTAAGAACTCCAAAGTATCATCTATTATTTTGTCATTCTCCGTGAGATTTGGATGGAGGGCTCAGATTTTGCCATTTCATCCATTCATTAGTGATTTTAAAGTTCATGGTAGTATTTTGCAATGCTACCCAGATTGCATGAATATCACATATTGTTGACACAATCCGAAATAAATTACTTTTTGTTAAATAATTATACTGACATGCTATGTTCATCCAATTAATGACATTTAATGTAGCCACTGAGAAACATGTATTTCATAACTGTTAGTTATTGGACCTTTATGTGTGACTAGAAGGGCTTATACCGCATTTACTAAAGCAAATGAATGAAGGTGATATTCGATATAGTATTCTCCGAATGTGCTAAGAATGAATTAAAATTTATGGGTGGCGAAAAACTATTGATGCCATGGTTTTCTTTAATCCTTGTGTGTATGTGGGTTTCCTTGGGATCCATTGGCAGTGAAAAAAGGAAGTTAATTTACCTGTCAGTTTCATTTGAAAAGCTCTCCCTATACAAATTGTTTATGTATGATGAGAATAATTATTGTTTATCGGTGAGCTTTGAATATAGCTGTAATTTAATTGATGTGATTCATATGCTCTGAACTAACTGCTATATGCATATGCATATTAGTATTTTTGTTTTTCAGTGTGACTAGCTCCATTCGTTTTACAGTAATGTAAGATGTTTTGTGTTAATGTGTGTGCAGGCTCGATTTCTACTAGCAAAGTTAAATCCTTCTGCGACTTACAACACCGAAAATTATAATCCTGGAGGTGATATTATCTTTACTGATGATGTTAGCTTTGAGGTCTTCCTGGATCACTTGCAAAGATTAGTAGTTCAATAAATTATATGACCTTGGAATTTTTATGTAAAATTTTCCTTCGATTTCTGCCTGTACATTAACTTCATTTTAGTATGTTCTTACAATTTCCAATTTTGTGCAAAATGTTGTAATTATTTGGAATCGAGCGCTCATATGAAGGACAGAAGGAGTAAATCTATTTTCTCTGTAGCTATATATCCAGGCTTTAAGATTTTCCTTGGTGGCGAAAGTTTCTCCTATCTTCTACTCAATTACTTTCTGGAACTATCATCTGGTGCTAATTAAGCAGGCGGACATTAATTTTTTCCATTCAACTGTCTTCATTTAAGTTAATCATGTTAATCATTAAAAACCATTATTTAAATTCAAATAAATTATTAAAGACCAAACATAATCAATTATATTAACCATTAACAAAATTCAAACAAAAATTAAAATTATCATATTAAGACTTTATTTTTTTATACTAAAAATGAAATATATTAATAATAGTTATATTAAATCACCTATTTATCCTTTTTAATATATAAAAAATAACATAGTTTTATCTGATGTGGAATTTAATAAATATTATAGTTTTCATATTATTTAATTTTGTTTTCATTTCAATCTTGTAAAAGAAAAATACTTATTTTCGAACCTTTTAAAAAAAAATTTAATCCTTATAAAATGCGATCATTCTTAAGTTTCAAATTTCAAACTATTTTTAAATTTAGAGTAAATCATATTAAAAGGAAAATATCCACATAAAATGTGTTCATGCATAATGTTAGAGACAATTTATCCCAGTTTACACAATTGTGAAGTTCTTGAAAGAAATGTTCTAAATTTCCAATACAACTTAATTAACAAATTATATATTTTTTGGTGGAAATAAAATAAAATTGAATAGAAGAAAGTTACTGTAAAACAATTGTCTTAAATGTGTAAGAATTTTTCGAGTGAGACTTCTTTACTTTTATCAATATAAAAAGAAAGATATACAAATTTTATGTATAATTGATTATAAACGAAATATATACATATATAATAATAATAAATTTTTTTTTATGATATAATGGATTTAGAAAAGATATTTTGATACCAATACTATTTGACAATCAATTTTTTTTTATTAAAAAGAATATCTAGCAATAAAGGATGAATCAAACAAATAATATTAGGTAGTTAATAAGTGGCTTGAACTTTTGTAAGAAATATTAAAGTATTAACACTTTAATAAATTATCTTATTGATAATGTAACATAATTGATTATTTTAATAGAACTAATTATTGTAATAATAAACTAAATAATTAGAATAAAAATATTAAAAGAATTATTTTAAAATTTACCCTATAAATTATTTTTTCATTATATTAATATAAAAAGGTTTATTCATTAACATCAATCAAATAATTTGTTTTTATTTTCTCTAAAATATAACTCAACAGTCTATTATATATCTCTTATTTATTTTCTTTTTCTAATCACTCCTTAATCTAAAAAAGCCTAAAAGATATTTTATTTTATTTGTTGTTATAGTGGTTCTATTTTTTTTTCTTACATTGCTTTGATTCACTTTAATACATTACCACCTAACGAAAAGTATTTAATACAAATCAAAAGAATTTTTTAATATTTTATAAATAAAATTAAAAATATTTCGAAAATCACTTAAACCAAATTTTTGAAAGATTAAACATAAAATTAATTTTTTGAAAGACAAAAAAATTAAAAACATCCAAATAAGACCAACATTCAGCCAAAAAAATGATTTTATGACATAAAAACCATAGAAGTCATGACATTCTTCTTCCTTCATTGAACACACACCTTCATTGCTCAACTTTCTCACATTATCTTCCACCAATTTAACCCTACTTGCACACAACCCTGTGTTAATTTCTAGTAAGTAAGCTTACTCATTCTTGATTCATTTCACTTCACTGCCTTTAAAATTTCACATTTTCATTAATCTGTATAATTTCAGGAAAATTCATGATGTGGGGAGTTTCATTTTCCCCCTTTTGATTTATGTATTCGCTAGAGCTTAAGTAAGGTTGAATTTACGAGAGAAAACTTTGTTATAGCAAATGGGTTTGTGTAATTTTGTAAGATAAGTTCAGAAAATAGCATCTTGTTACTGTTTGTTTAGATTTTAAAATATTGGGATTCAACATCTTTCTTTCAATTTTTTTGTTGAAGGTAAGTTCAATTTGGTTTGGGGCTGCATATTGAAAATTGTTAGTAATGCACTTGTCTTCAGTTGTGGTTATTCTCTAGTGATGGAAAACCATTTGAAGCACCATTGAGGAGAGTAAAGATAGACAGGGAGATGAACAAGAATATTGAGAAAGTTGTTAAGAGGGATCTTATGATGAATAGTATCTCTAAAAATTTGGTCTTAAACCAAACTTAACGGAACTTTGTGATCCATGTAGCTAAACCTACTTACTAGAATAAGGCTTTGGTGGTGGTGGTGGTTGTTCAAATTTGAAGATTTTGCTTCTGTGATTTTTCTTTTGAAAATGTAGTTATGCAAGATTTAAATAGATAAGCTCATGATTGAATAGTTTCACTGAATGATCATTTGCTCACTGTTGTCTTATTAGTGGATTTGGAAGCTGTGGCAGAAACAGTTGAAAATTGTACTGATAAAATATCAGCAGCATTTGAAGGCAGTTCTATTGTGGAGCCAAATGTTGGTATGGAGTTTGATTCAGAGGAAGCTGCCAAGAACTTTTATGATGAGTATGCAAGGCAGGAAGGGTTTGTTGTGCGCCTTGATCGCTGCCATCGTTCTGAGGTTGACAACCGAATCATTTCGCGCCGTTTTTCATGCAATAAGCAAGGTTTTCATGTGAGGGTTAGAAATAAAACCAAGCCTGTTCATAAACCAAGGACTAGCATAAGAGAAGGTTGTGAAGCCATGATGTTGGTTAAAGTTAATAAATGTGGGAAGTGGGTGGTTACTAAATTTGTGAAGGAGCACAGTCATCTGCTAAATGCTTCTGGTTCTCCTTCATATAGTAAAATGATTGTGAGTTTTATCTTTAATTCCTGACGTTGAATATTTAGTTCTCCATGTCTCGGTATTAAAATTGAATACAGTTTTGTATTTTACTTTAATCTATTGCAAATTGGGACAACAAATGTCTTGTGGAGTAGTAATTCCTGTTTGCACACCTTTAACTGTTGAAGTAATAGTCTTTAATCTTGAATATTATCAAAGATTTTTGCCATCGGAGTTCATTACTTGTTGCCAAATCTAGTATCTCTATTTATGTTATGTAAAGATCAGTAAATCACAGATTTATTGCTCTTTATAGAAAAGGTAAAATCATTTGTTACTTTTTGTTCTTTTAGGCAACAAGTTTTGTAAGTAACTATTATATTTGACCAGCAGTAGAGTTGAGTGTATCTCTTAATGTCACACATGTGAGGCTGTGACTGATTATAGTTCATCGGTGTGAAGTGGAAATGTAGTTAATTATGGATTCCTGTATTTTAAAGATTTCTATAGCTGTTTATATCCCCAAACTTGTTTAGATTGAACAACATTGATGTATGCTCATTCTTATTTCATTGTATTTTCTTATCATGCAGAATGCTGACAAAGATTAATTTAACACAATGTAAAAATCTCATCTTAGCTATTCATTCTTTTTGGTTTTTAAGAATTAAGATTTATTGAGTCAAAAAAATGAATTAAGACTTATTTCATTCTAATTCCATGCTTCTGAACAGACCTGAACTTGTCCCAATTTACCATAATTCATTCTCGTGTTCTGTCAGTGTCAAAAAGTCAGGGAATGAATGAATTGATTTTAAGGAGACTCATAATTTAGGTTTCTAGTTAATGGTTACACAGAGTGTAGCAGGAATGCTACAGTCTTCTAGTCTGTATTGAATCTGCCAGTTATCTTTAGGCACCATTCATATACTGTGTTACATTTTAGTTCTTTATTTTTGGCTCCTATTTTTTATATTATGTCCAAATATGATGTGAATTTATACTTTAAGTATGTTACTATAGGAAATCTCCAGCAGCTTTTGTGGCACATAAGCAGATTGATGACAGTGGAGAATTTTTCCTTATTGGAAGATCAGTTCTGAATCATAAGCATAATGTTACTCAAAATGATCATTTGCATTGAATGAAAATTTACAGAACAGTTGACATGTTTTTATCTTAGCATCTTCACCTGAACTTTCCTTACATATTTTCAAAGTTCAAACACTTCAGACACCTGAAACTTTTGAAGAGTTTTACTTGTACTACTACACCAGAAACATTTGTATCAACATCTTAACAATTTTGAACTAATGCATTTATGAAATCTTAACAATTTTTGTTTGGCTTACTTCCAGGAGTCAAAGGATAGGATAATTCAACAACTCACAAAGGAACTTGAGTACAGAGATCGATTATGTCAGCAATATCGCAGACAACTATTCTCCCTTCTGGAGACTGTTGAGGAACAAACAGAAAGCTTATCAAAAAATGTTGAGCTTGTTGTTAACAATATAAAAAATCTTTAGAATGAAGTGCAAAAACTTTATAAAACTGACAAACTTCCACACAGGATTTTGTAGAAAGCAAATTCCTTGCTTCATCTTTTATACTAACATGGGTCTAATGTAAAGGATTGCAGTGAATCGGATATTGGAGATGGTTTGGCAAAAAATCTCCATTTTAAGCCTAATAGAATTCATGCTACATGAACCAGAATCATTATTACATTGTTTTTCTTCTGTTAGTAATGGATCATCCAATTGCAGTCACAAACATTCAACATATCTAAAAAGGCTTCATGCTCACACACTTTCTACAAATGTTTACACTTTCAACCAACTACCTATTATAATTCAATTGCTATAACATATAAAAATAAATTAGTGCACTTACATTTGATCTAAAACTAAGTTTTAGTAGAAATCAGCACCAAGGTTACTTTTACAAATTATAATCCAAATATGTATTCCCTGATGTGTCAAATTAAGATGTATTCAAGAATTGATCTTTCTTTATAAATATTTCCCTTCCATACTTATAGATACCCAATTGGGATAGAAATATTATTCTTAAAGATATGATTATCTAACAACTAGGATGATTATGATACACCTCAACCCAACACTCCAAGATGACCCAAAAGATTAATTAGACAACCTAAATGGATTGACCAATATGCAATCTAATAAGTTAGAAAAGGAGGTTATATTATCATAAGAATAGATGTTTGTAAGGCCTAAGGGCACATAGGGTACCTATTTAGAGTGTTGATACCAAAATGAATGCACCAAAGGTTTTGTGTCCTAATTATATTAGTGTATTCTCTCTTCTCTTAGTATAGCTATAGCAGAAGCTTAGCAAATTGGTGCTTTCATTGACCTACCATGCCTCTCAAACCCAAACAAAAGATCTGGAGGAAATACTCCACTCCATCCACGAACACCTTGTTGCCATCCAAGTTCAGATGGAAGAAACCCACACCCATTAAGCTTCCATGGAAGCTTGTAACGAGTCCCTTCATTCCACTGCCACCTTCCTCATTGATCAGGTATCCTTTATTTCGCATATAGAGAATCTTGTCCAGCCACCAGGTGGCGCAAACATCACTTGAAATATTGCAACATCCTCTACCCTCACCAATGAGGCACAGACTATTCCTAACCACACCCAAAACCACGCTCAACATCAAAATCCTGCCCCCACCATCTGACCCCCCAAGCTTTAGTTAGCCTTCTTTGAAGGTCCTGAACCCTTGGATTGGCTCTTTCAAGTAGAGTAATATTTTTCTTTTTTATCAAATCCCACCTGAGCAAAGATTATTTATGGTAGCTTTTTTAGCTCTCAACTGGTTTAAGTGGATGCATCAAAACCTTCTAATCACAGATTGACCCTCCTTCACCCGTTCCTTGGAACTGCGTTTTGGAACATCCACCTATGTTAACCACCAAACAAAACTATTCAACCTCAATCAAGTCACCACAGTAACTGAATATCAGGCTTGTTTTGAAAAATTATGCAATTGTATTGTGGGACTTACTCCACAAACTATACTCAATTGTTTCATCTTGGGTTTACAACCAGAACTCTGTCGAAAGTTGGGTATCCTAAACCTTTTCTCTATTTCACAAGCCATTGGGTTAGCCAAGCTCATAGAAGAAAAATGTAGAGACTCTAAAATTAGACAATGTCCACCTCCACCTTATATTACCAACCCCCTAGCATTACAACCAAGATAGTCAAAATCGAGATCTTACTTAGGATCGAAAAGATAAACATGAATCATAAAACGTAAGATTGTAACACGGATCGTAAAATCCTACAAATTTTATGGAATTCATAATTGAACCTCATAATATATAAAAGAGTACATAATTAGGTGTAAGCAACACATCCTATAATAAGAGTAACCATTTACTAGTTACAAAACATTGAGAAAATAATAATCTATCTAAACCAAATAATCTTGTAAGTTAAATTCATATTCAACTTCATGATTTCCATCTCCTTCATCATTCAAATCAATCATGTCTAAGTGATGACTATGTAAAGATTCTTCCTCCTCTACTTCAATAGGAACCAAGTTTTCATCCAAATCAAATGTTTCATTATGCTCATGCTCATCTTCCATAATCCACTCGTCATCGGATGAACAATCATCAATATTAATTTGAGTTGGTT
>Ga0123342_1001925_pt1 | contig 34827 bp, 22 predicted proteins | sample Turbeawhitnodule_FD_89960 | JGI IMG/M metagenome (GOLD analysis project Ga0123342, IMG submission 89960) | Root nodule microbial communities of legume samples collected from Mexico - Turtle bean Mexico white nodule | ecosystem: Host-associated > Plants > Roots > Nodule | place: Mexico: Nepantla... | reverse complement strand
TTAAATGCAATGAATAAGTTTGTTAAGATTTGATAACAAACATCTTTGAATAAATTCAGAAAAACAGATTTGAGAAATAAGTTTTTGAACACAAGTTTTTGAGTTTTTCAAAGAATTGAGATTGCTTAGAGAATGAGTTTGATCATAGTGTGTGAGATAGGAATTTTGCTTGTATTGATTTCAGATTTACTTCTGTAACAAGTGTAATTCTTGTATTGTGTAAAACATCTGCTTCTGTGTGTTTGCTGAGGATTGATGAGTGTTCTTGAGGGGATCAAGATCAGCATTCTTAGTGTTGGTGTGTTGGCCAAGAGAAGTGTGTGTCTTGAAGGGATCAAGGTCACTTTCTTGGTTGTGGTGTAAGTGATCTAGGTGTGATTGCATAGTGGATTTCCTCAGGGGTTTCTGAGAAGACTAGATGTACTTCTAGATTTAGAGTGAACCAGTATAAACATCTGTGTGCAATCTCTCTATCATTAATCTCTTTAAATTCAGTTTTAATATTTTTTTACTGGTATAAACAACCGATTGTTTTTCTGGTGCTGCTGTTTTTACTTTTTGATTTGGCAAACTGGATTTCTTATCAATTGTTTCTTGAGATAATTTCATTCTTGACTTAAAAGTTTGCGAAAACCCTCTTTAAAGAATTCACCCCCTCTAGTTTAAAGCCGTCCATTCTAACACGAATGAGTTGACTCCAAGATATATATGAGGATTATGGCGCTCATGAGGCTTGGGAGTGTGTTGTCAAGGCTGACTTGTTGCATCTGGTTGGATGCAATATATTTGCAGATAAAAGTGTCACCTTTGTAATTTTGTCGTACTTGTTTTTATTCAACAATCTACGTAAGTGTGATGAATACGCATGAGGAACAACACTAACACATCTATAAGAGTAGTTGGAGGCATTGTCACTATCCTCTAGCACATGATAGATTGTCATCAGGTCACTAAAGGCATTGAAGCATATGAGAGTATGAACGCAGTGTTGCAGTTAGCCTGGAGCATCACATATGACAGAGCGGTGTACACAAGATTATCACATAATGTTCGTGGACTTTGTTGTTGTTTTTATTTTATTACATGATTGTAGTAATAGTAACTTCGTATGTGTACAATTTGGTTTAATTAATTTATGTTAGTGTTTGCTATTTTATTTTCACCTGACATAAACGTGAACAAATTATGAATCACAACTCAAGTAATAAATTATGAATCACAACACAAGTAATAAATTATGTTTACATCAATCGTCTCCATGATTTACATATGTCAGATTAATACTGATTTAATTGGGTAAAAGATTGCATCTCACTAAGGTAATATGATGACCATAACTTTGCCTTTGGGTTACAATGCGTACACCCTAAATATTAGCGGTAAGTATGGGACAATCATCATGCATTTTTACTTGCACCACAAATGGAAATTAGCAAACAATGAAATATAAGTAATGTGTTGAGTAGAAATAATACCTGCACAAAGTACACATAGTCAATACATAGTCATCGATGTAGACTAACATCGGTAAGGGGTGCAATACGCAATGAAAACTGGCAATGTTTTGTTTCAACGACAAAAAAACTAAGATAACATTGTATCTGCTTGCTATTAAGTATCCCATATCCAGTATTGTCATCCATTTCTCAACACTAGCCTGCAAAATACAATAATGTCAATTACTTAGCATACAAGTTTAATTAACCAATGCACATGACTGTTACGAATATTCACTTACCACTAACAACCCATCCACCAGTAGAGACCTCTTGATATCTTCTACTCGTTGATAACCACCTAACTATGTCACGTATTCTTCACGCCACTGAGATATTTTTTTTGAATAAATCCATTTTAAGGAGTGACCACGACTCTTCACACATCCCTAACAATAAGACAATAGCATGAAACCCACAATGTCCATCAACTTTGACATTTATTACATCCAAAATATAAGGGTGACATTTCATATGAAATTGATCAAGCATGGGAACTGCATTGGTGTTGGTTGTCACCTTAACCTTTCCCTTAGGGGTCTTCAAAGATGATGAGCTATCATGTACAAAATGGATGCAATCTACATGCTCAAAATATGAAAGTTTGTGTTGTTAGACTTATGAAATTTGTTTGTTTTACTCTTCTGGGATCCTTTTGTCTTAATTGCATTAAGTGGTGCTCATATTATTGTCATGTCCAGGTAGGCAATTTCACGCAACTTATTCTTAATTGTCATTTTTCCACAAATATCAATATGTTTGAACCAGGATAGAATGACATCCCATTCTTGTTGAATTAACAACTCACATGATGAATCCAATTTAGATAAATCTGAAAAAGTTCACATAACATGAACTTCATTAAGTGGAATGACACTCATAACATATATGGCTAACTCACAAGCACATGGTAATCTGTGAGTCCGTCTAAGTACACATCCACAACGTTCACTATAAAAATCCTCAACATTGACCCGATCAAACTCTTTAACAATGCGAATCAAAGCATGTTTAGATACGATGTCAACCAACATTTTATACAAGTTCTCATTGAATGTGTGTCCTATGACATGTTGACTCATCTAAAAGGATGTCTTGATTTCGTTCTGTTGAAGTATAATAACGTGTTTTATAGCATCCCACGAGCACATGTCTCCCATGCTATTTTGTAATACTCGTTTCAAAGACCAATAAGCTGATTCAACCCTATATAAGTATAAAACATAAAACAATTAGACGTTATACACGTTTTAAAGAAAGTAAAAGCATATTTTGATATAAACTACATCCAACATTTATAGACATACCTGTTTGATGTTGTATTTCCCAGATGCATTAACGAATTTGTCCAACACTTCACAAACTTTTCTTTGTGCGGAATAATCCATGTGTTCTTCACATATTCAACAACTAATGGCCACGGTGAACAAATAGTCTCAAACATTTTAACAAACCCATCAAATTTAGCGATCTTTGTACAGTCAATGAAAGTCCTCCACGAATCCATCACAATTTGCCAAGCCTCAACAGAATCTACGAACATTTTACATTTTGCTTTGACATTCTTATTGATGTGAAACCGTCAAAGAAGATTTGTTGCTTTAGGAAACACAATATTGATGACATTCATCAAAGCAAGACCTCTATCACAAACAATGACTTCAAACCCCACATGCAATGTCAAAGGTGACCCTCTAAATTTTTGTAGTGCTCATATGATGTTCTTTTCTTCATCGCTAGATAAGAACACAAACCCAACAGAGAAGGACAACCCTGTACAAGTCACACCAACAATCTCAAGCAAAGGAAATCGATATTTGTTCGTTTTGTAAGTTGTATCCATAAAAAAATGCAATTTTAAATGCATTCAAAAGTTTCACAACATCAAGATGAGTCCAAAAAATATCATTAGCAACATTGGAAGACTCATGACACGTACTTCAGTGAAGATAGTTGTCACGGTCTAACAACATCATTAACTGTTGTAATTCAGTTCTTGGTCCTCTAACTGATCTCTTGTACGGATATCTTGCATTATATACTTGTTTTATTGTTGTCATATTATCCTCATTATTCTTCTTCAAAGTATGTAGTATGTTATCCGTCTTAACCATGCTTTTAGTCATATCAACAAGCATGAAATGTTCATTCCCTTTTAATCTGCCCGCATATGGATGGCCAACTAATGTATCATACAAATCATGATTATGAGTACCATATATTACCTAAGTACCCAACCTTGACCATTTCCAATAGGTTCACCTCGCAATTTAAAGGGACAATGACATTTTCGAGTACTAGTTACAATAACATCCAAACCATCCTTGTACTTTTTGTACCTACCCCCCTTTCACAACCTAACAAGACACATGTGCCAGACCTAATAATGACAATAACAAAACCAAGTCCACAACCAACCCTACGAACCCATTCAAGTAATTCTTCTCGCGAAGGAAACCCCTACACAAAATTATTCTAACAATATTACAAATTTCTTTAAATTATAATGTAGTAAACATGAATCAAAATGAAATGTTATTCACCTCATCTGTTGTAAAATGGGTACCATAATTCATTAAGTCTTCCATACTACACATCATTTCTACTTCATTGGATCTTTTTGTAAACAATTCAACCTCCATGTCCATACTTTCACCTTCATTAATAAAACATAAATTTCCATTTTATTCTAATTTTCATTCAAATTCATACAATTATGCAAATTAAAAACAACATTAAATTTCCTTTCTGAATTAGGTAATCCACAAGTCATTTGATAACTCAAAAATAACTTTCAGATTGGGTAATCCATAAGTCATTTAAAACTAAAAAATAACTTCCCAATTAGATAATACATAACTTATTTGATAATTAAAAAATACCTTCTGGATTGGGTAATCCATAAGTCATTTGCTAACTTAAAAAAAACTTCCGGATTGGATAATCCGTAAGTCATATTTTAAGTTATAAAATGACTTCCGGATTGGGTAATCCATAAAATGACTTCTGGATTGGGTAATCCATAAGTCATTTATAACTTAAATTACGCATTCCAGAAACATGAGTTTTGGTTCATTTCTGGATCTGGTATATGTATGAATTTCCTAATTTGGAAGTTTTAATTCAGTGCTTGGGTTTCGTGTTATGTAACACGAAACTTAGTTCTGGATCCATATTAACTTTCCAAATTATTTAATATGAAACACAATGGTGTATTATGGATTGAATAATCCAGAATGTTATTCTGAATCCATAATTAAGTTTCGTGTTACAAAATTCAAAACATGATTCCTTAACATTGAAACTTATGGATTATATATAATCCGTTGATCCGACGATTAGCCAATCCAAAATATAAAAAATTAAGAGCACGCATGAAACGGAGTCGAAAAACTCACTTGAGAATGACACCACCACGAAATTGCCACTAACCACCATCAACACTACCACCACGAACGAATTATCGTCAACCACCATCAACACCACCACAACAATCACCGCCACCCGCTCACCTTCTTCATTTAGCAGCGTAAAACATTACCTTCCATTTTTATCTTTTTACTGAATGATAATTTAGAAGTTTTAAAGTTTATAGGGGTGGCTAAAAGACGTGACGGAGGTGCAGAAAGAAGCATTCAAATGAGCTTTAGTCATGGAATTCCCGGGCTGCCACAACCCACACCACGAAGCTTAATTCAACCTAAAATAATATCTTTCTTAGTTCTTTTGGTTGTGCACTCACGGTGTAATAAATTTAGTAAATTATTATTATGCAAATAAATGTTAAATAAGCCTAAACATATCTTTATTGGTGCGAACTAATCCATTAAATCCTCGAATTTTGCAACAAAGATATTATTGTAAGGTTGATTTTTTTTTTTTAAATAAGAAGCTATATAGACAAAAAAAATAAAAAATTGTATAGGTTTATGTTATACATATCAAAATTAGCACCGGTAGGTTCTTTTGACCTCAAACATTGAACTACACAAACAAATTTTTAGATTACTTAAAAGTTATTTCAACTTTTTATCTTTATCAAATTATCCACTCCAAATAAAATTATGAAATAAAAATTAATTTTAAAATAAAAAATAATTATTTGCTATAATAACTAAATTAGAAACTGAAATTAAAAAAATAAAATTTTTTATTATTGTTAAATAGTTTCTATTATTATTAAATAGTTTCTAAATTGATATCTAATTAGCTACCAAAGTTTTAACTACTAATTATTTAGATTTTAAATTTAATAGCAAAAACTTTAATTACTAATTAAATACCAATTTAAAAATTATTTAATAAATAATAAAAACTAATTTAAAAACTAAAATTTTTTGTCTCTATAACCATCTATAATTTAATCACTATAACAATTTTTTTTATACTTCGAATGTTGAATTCACATTCTACTTGAATTGGGAGTTTGAAAAATTGTGTCGAATACAATTAATAACCATCAATGATAAGATTTAATAATCAATATCTGTTGTACTTAATATAAAATAAAATATCATATAAAAAATTATGTCACAGAAATATATTATTTCAACTCACTCTCTATGTTTATTATTTTAGAAAGATAAAGCAATATGAAAAACAGAGTTTGGAAGCATAAGAAATAGAGTAATTGAAAAGAGGATAATGCTAAAAAAGAGCGATTAAGTGGGTGGTTGAGGATACGACAGGTGGAGTGATAAGAAGAGACGCAGCACCACCAATCATCATCACCTTTCAACAACAACTTCAAATGCATCATATTATGCTTTCTATTTGCATTAATATAAATCTCTTTTGTTTCCATTTTTAAAAAATAACAAATAATTGTACTTGCTATGCTACACAAATAAAACATCCTTTTTTTTTGTTTTGTTTAAGTTTGCCAAGTAGGAATATTGGGTGTCCTCTATTTGTTTTTTAAATGTAAATAATTATATTTATTAAAATAACTATGACATCATGATTCTCCTAATTTAAATATTTCATATTGTTTATGTTTCAATCCAAATTCATTATTACCACTGCTATGTTTTTATACTTAAAATTTATCTAAGATTCAAATTAAATTTGTTTTAATATTAAACAAGTACATCAACTTGTGTAAGATTATTCCAATTTAACCATTCTTTGATAAAATACCTCTAGTTTTTTTCCCAAAAAAATATAAATTAAATTTAGCATTAGAATTAAGAAAAAACAATTTCAATTTTTTATTATAAAAATTTAGCCCCATGAAATACCCAAGTTTTAGTTTTGTTTTGGGTCTTCCCTTACTTTGGATTAAACAATATATTTTTATGTCTTAGTTTAGACCAATGCATTATGCTTTGAAGATGCACCTCAATGGGGGTAGTGAAAGACAAAACTGCCTCTACTTCACATTTAAAAAGAAAAAAAAAATAGAAAATATATTACAGATTGTAAAATCTTAAATATATTAAAATATTATGCAATATATTTTTAATTTAAAAATATATTTTAGATTGTATAATTTAAAAAATATATTTTATTTTATATTCAGGAATATATATTTTAAAATATTTTTTTTATTATAGAATGTGCAATCTAAAATACATATTTATATTTGATAATATACATTCTATAATAGAAAATTTATATTATATATTATAAAATTCAAAATATATTTTTTATTTTAAATTACAGAATCTAGAATCTGAATTGCAAATTTATATTCTATTATATACCATCTAAAATACAAATATATATATTTCAGTAAATTTTGTATTTCAAATATTTTAGAATAAAAGAACATTAACGTTTCACGTTTCGAATTTTGAATTTTGAATTGTCTAATCCAAGGATCTCTCAATTATATAATCTGAAACTAAAAATAAGCATCCTAAACCAGAGACTAAAGTTGAAAATTTAAAATTCATGAGATATAAGTTGAAAATTTAAAATTCATGAGATATAAGTTGAAAATTTAAAATTCATGAGATATAAGTTGAAATTATGGGTGGAAGATGTGTTATCCCTGAGTTTATCTGATATGACTAAAACCATTTTGGGCTCAATTGGCTAGTCCAATACATGGACCCAACAGGAATATAAAACCATAAACCCTACCCATTAATCACGCGATTCTAGTTAAACAATTGATATCCACCTCCTTTTATTGAATATACATTTTTTTTATATGTTTTAAAAATATTCAATTTTGAAAACTAGTTCTAGAATATCTTTAAATTTTAACACATTTAAAATATAGGGTTTTCAATAAGATTTTTTTTTAAAAGTAAAAACGGATTAATAGCCTCTCACTACAAGAAAATCATCAAATAGAAACCAATTTTTAGATACCAAAATAATTAGTTGCAATAGTAACTAAATTAGAAACCATTTTAGAAACTAAAAAAATGGTTTCTAAATTAGTTTCTATTGTTGTTAAATAGTTTCTAAATTGGTATCTGTTCTCGCCGGCTCAAGGTCGGTCGGAATTTGGATGAGCTCCTGGTGGCCTCCCTCCAAGTTTTAGTGGATCATCTTCCAGAGAACGTGTGGGGGCTCCTCCTGTTATTACACTCCGCCGCTCAAGTCAGTAAGAGCATAAAATTTTGTATATCTAGTGTATATAATGTAAAAAAGCAAGTTGAGATACTCTCTGGGGTGGTCGTCTATTTATAAGGCCTCATGGGTTGTGCCTTTGGACCCTGGCTTTCCCGGGCATTAATGTGTCATATTATGGTAACCTTTCCTAAAATCTGAATATATCGAAACATTTTCTGTCATATAATCAAAGTAGTTATGCAACATAATCAGGAATATTTGTGCAAGCAAATCAGGGTATTTAGGTGATATAATTAGGGATATTGTGCAATTAAATCAGATTATTCAAGCGATATAATCAGGGATATTGTGCAAGTAAATCAGAGTATTCAAGCGATATAATCAGGGATATTGCGCCAGCGAATCAGAGTATTTATTAAATTTGGCGAAGCCGTTTTACAATGTTTATTTCGTTAAGACTGTCAGATTGGGCTTAGGCCTGCCTTTTCTTCCTATCAGGACTCCTCGACCTGATTCCTATTAGGCCCAATCGGCCGATACCTGACAAACCTAATCGACCCAATTCCTGGCAGTATCGGGACGGTACACAACTCCCTAGCCTTGAGCAGAGTTCGCGAGGCATAAAGGCTTGGAGCATCTGGACAGGTCATCACCATCAGCCCAATGCCTAGCGAGTCCAATCGGCCCAATTCCTGGCAGTATCGAGACAGTACACAGCCCCCCAGCCTTGAGCAGAGTTCGCAAGGCATAAAGGCTTGGAGCATCTGGTCAGGTCTTCACCATCGGCCTAATGCCTAAGAAGCTTCGTCGGCCCAATACCTAGCATACTTTAATGACTTGAGCTCCAACCTTTATGGGCTAGTTTCTATTCGGTATCTTTCCTTTCATATATTTGGGCGGGAAATTTTGGAATTTCAAGCATTGTGACGCCTGGGTAGCGATGCCGAAGGTCTTCTTGCTCAAGCCACTACATTGGAGAGTATGGAAAATGTTAAGACTCAAAAAAATCTGGAGCAGATCGAAATGCTTCAGCGCCAAGTGGGCGAGCTTCAACCGGAGATCAACCGCCTTCAGACCGAGGTTGTGGAGATAGACCACCTTCGGAATGAGGAGGGTCGTTGGACTCAGGAGAAGGCCGATTTGTTTCTCCAGATTCACAAGCTGAAAAAGGATGTGAGGATCCACGAGGACGAGATCCACGAGCTGAAAGGGAAGATCGCCCATAGGGAGGCTGAGTGGGCGAATACCTTTGAATCTTTGAAGAATTATATAACCAAATCGTATGTCGTCGGTTTTGAAGCTGCTATGGAGTAGGCGTGCGTCAATCATCCTGAAATAGATTTTCCCGATGTGAATCCCTGTTATGCCGTCGTGGATGGCAAACTCGTTAAAGATGTGTGATTTAACAATCATTTTCTATGTATTTTAAACTGCAAGGACGATTTAACTTCTACTTTATTTTCGTAAGCTTGGGAGACCCTAGCGTTACTAAATTGGTCTTCTTGGTCCGAAGATGCTACAATTCCTTATTTTGAGTTGTTTTGCTCGGACTTCGATTGTGTGATAAAATCGCAACTCTCTATTTCGGGTTATTTTTTATCGGATTCGATTGTGTGATAAAATCACGACTCCCTATTCTGGGTTATTTTGATCGGTTTCGATCGTGTGATAAAATCACGACTCCCTATTCTGGGTTATTTTTTATCGGATTTGATCAAGGGAGAAAATCACAACTCTCTGTTCTGAGTTGTTTCTGATCGGACTTGGCCATCCGAGTATGTCACAACTCCCTGTTCTGAGTTGTTTTTTTATCGGAGTTAGTCATCCGAGTATGTCACAACTCCCTGTTCTAGGTTGTTTTTTATCAGATTCGATCATCCGAGTATGTCACAACTCCCTGTTCTGAGTTGTTTTTGTCGGATTCGGTCATCTGAGTTATGTCACAACTCCCTATTCTGAGTTGTTTTTTATCGAACACGATCGTCCGAGAATGTCACAACTCCCTGTTCTGAGTTGTTTTTGATCGAATTCGGTCATCTGAGTTATGTCACATCACAACTCCCTATTCTAAGTTGTTTTTTATCGAACACGGTTGTCTGAGAATGTCACAACTCCCAATTCTGAGTTGTTTTTGATCGAACACGGTTGTCCGAGAATGTCACAACTCCCTATTCTGAGTTGTTTTTTATCGGATTCGGTCGTCCGAATAAGTCACAACTCCCAATTCTGAGTTGTTTTTGATCGGACACAGTCGTTCGAGAATATATTTTTAAGCATCATGAGATCACATAGGCATGCAACAAAGTATTCAAAATTGCAGTTTTATTGAAGTTCGACCTCATTAAAAACCTCTTGAGGAAATTTTAAAAAAACTCAAGGGAAAATAGTGTTGTCCTGCAAAATGGGGAACATGGGGAACAAATTACACTTAGCTAAAGTATAAGCGAAGCCTCGAAGCATTCCATGTTCTCGGGATGATTCCCCCATCTAACGTGTTCTCGCCTTCTCAAAGCCAGTCGGATTACGAATGAGCTCTTCTTGGTCTCCCTTCTGGTGCTCGGTCAGCCAACTGGACGAGGCGTTGGTTGCTACCTCCAAGCTTTAGCAAACCGATCTTCTGGGATAGGGGAGCTCCACCTATCATCCGACTGCTTGACAGTTGTCTCAGTCGATCTCGACTGAGCATCTCGAATCCGCTCCTGGTATCTCCCTTCGTCTTGTCGTTCGCTCGGCTTCTTTCGTCGGATGGCCTCTTTAGTTATTGTGTGAACTGAGACTCGCTCCCTGATTTCCATCATTGACATTGGTCTCTCTCTGAGTAGGGAGTCACTGAAAGGATTCGCTCGCAAACCTTTTACGAACGCATCCACCACCATCTCGTCCTGAGGATTCTGGAGGCATACTGATACTTCAAAAACAGTTTAGGTACTCCTTCAGCGGTCATCCTCTTTTTGCTTGATGTCAAAAAGGTCGGCAATCCTCAGTGGTATGATGATGTTGGTCGTGAACTGCTCCTCTAATAGCTGGGAAAACTCCTGGAACGAGCTTATCGCTCCGTCCGGGATCCCGGTGAACCATCGCATAGCCGTTCCAGTAAAGATGGCCTGCAACAACTTACATCTGACCGCGTCTGAGCCCCTCGATATCAACATTTGGGCTTGAAAAGCCTTTGAGGTGAGTCTCGGGGTCTTCCAGGCCTGAGAAAGCGAGCATTTTTTGTATCATGTAGTGCGGGGGAATTGGTTCTTCCATAATGGCCTGAGAGAAAGGACGGGGGTCCCTCCGCCATCTCCCTTGAGCTTGGTCTGCGGGTCCTGCAACCGTCCTCCCTTGGAATGTCCTCCTTAGAACCTCGTTAACTCTCTACAACTCCTCGTGTGCCCGAATGGCATCCTCCATCAGCCGTCTAGAGGCTTCGGCCTCGTCCCTTAGCCTTTTTTGTTCTGCCGCAGACTCCTCCCGGAGGAGTTCCTGAGCGGCTTGGAACTCCTTAACTTGTCTTCTTGATTCCTCGTTTTTGCGTTGTAACATACGCATTGTCTCCATTACCTGTTGTAATGTGACAACCTCTTCGGCTTCAGATGTTGGCGTCTGTCTGGTCCTCATGATTTGTATCTTTCTGATATAACGGGAATGGTTGGGGGAACCGTTTTATCGGGCACCACTGTGGGCTTGAGGTCGGTCGAAATCCAGATGAGCTCCTGGTGGCCTCCCTCCAAGCTTTAGTGGATCAGCTTTCAGAGAACGTGTGGGGGCTCCTCCTGTAATTACACTTCGACGCTCAAGTCAGTAAGAGCATAAAATTCTGTATATCTAGTGTATATAATGTAAAAAAGCAAGTTGAGATACTCTTTGGGGGTGGTCGTCTATTTATAAGGCCTCATGGGCTGTGCCTTTGGACCCTGGCTTTCTCGGGCATTAATGTGTCATATTATGGTAACCTTTCCTAAAATCTGAATATATCGGAACATTTTCTGTCATATAATGAAAGCAGTTATGCAACATAATCAGGAACATTTGTGCAAGCAAATCAAGGTATTTAAGTGATATAATTAGGGATATTGTGCAATTAAATCAGAGTATTCAAGCGATATAATCAGGGATATTGTGCAAGTAAATCAGAGTATTCAAGCAATATAATCAGGGATATTGCGCCAGCGAATCAGAGTATTTATTAGATTTGGCGAAGCCGTTTTACGATGTTTATTTCGCTAAGACTGTCGGATTGGGCTTAGGCCTGCCTTTTCTTCCTATCAGGCCTCCTTGGCCTGATTCCTATTAGGCCCAATCGGCCGATGCCTGGCAAATCTAATCGGCCCAATTCTTGGCAGTATCGTGACAATACAGTAACTAATTTAGCTACCAAAGTTTTAACTACCAATTATTTATATTCTAAATTTGGTAGCAAAAACCTTAGGTTGTTTTGCATAAATTATTGTTTGATATCGTATTTTTGTTTATATTTTAATAAGAAATCTTAGAAAGTTTTCGAAGAAATAGAAAGAATGAGTTTATCAAAATTTTGTCGATGAAGTTACAAATCTTATTCAGAAGTAAAATTTCTATTCAACAAGAAACACAAGACATAAACTTATCCTTGTTCATTTTCTTACAACAAATGAGTGATCTTTTCCTTTTTTGGTGCATGACAACAACAAAAATTGTTATAAATCCTTAATTAATGGTAGATCATGACCAATAAATATTGGTAATTGATCAATTGAATATATTTAATAATAGACATTCTAAAGTTTTGAAATTATATCTTTCTTGAATACTATGAAGTTCAACCTAGAAATTTAAAGATAGTATTTTCAATATATCTTAAAAATGTGACAAACATTAATTATCCATGATCTCTTTATGAAGAAAGTTCATCTCCTTTTCTATATAAATGGAACTTATGAGGAAGAGAAATTCAAGCAAGTGAATAGAGCAACATAACACTACAAGAAAATCATTAAATAAAAACCAAATTTAAACAAAAAAAATAATTAGTCACTATATTATTTAAATTAGATATTATTTTAGAGGCTAAAATTTTATTAGTATGTAAAGTGATTTCTATTATTAATAAAAAATTTATAAAATGGTTTCTCAATGGGTATTTAAATTAGCTATCAAGATTTTAACTACTAATATTTTATATTCTAAATTAGTTTTTAAAAGACTAATTTAGAATATAAAGTAGTTAGTAGTTAAAACATTGGTAGGTAATGGGTGGATACAAATTTAGAAATTACTTTATAAATTTTTATTAATAATAAAAATTACTTTAAATACCAGTAATTTTTTTAGTTTATAAAATGGTTTATAGTTTAGTCAATAGTAACTAATTATTTTGAATATAAAATTAGTTTATATTTAATGATTTTTTTGTAGTGTAGAGAGTAAATGAGAGATTTGATATTCACCATAGTGTGAAATTAGAAATCCTAGTGAGAGGTTAGAGAAACATCTTATTTCATCCTTTGTTGGGTGAGATTAAATGTTACTTCCATAGAGTGAGAGAAACAAATATTTTAATCTCACTTTCAGAGTAGAGACATTTTTTGGACTAGGGTTTTTACTTTTCAAGATGATAAGGTTTTTGCACGTTAAAAATTCTCGATATCATTATTTTATTTTACTCTATTTTCTTTTATATGCTTATTGCTTCCACATGTGCTCATTTTCATTTTGTATCTACATCAAATAGGGAAAATTAATTTGATTTTCCCAACATTAACACAACTTTTAAAACTTTGAGAATAACTTTTTATTTTATGAAAAGGCCCTGTCGTTTTGATGGTCTCATGTTTTTAGATAAGTAAGATTGAAAAAAATATCTAACGACAATTTTGATAGGAGAAATAATAATGAATAACAACTTTCATAAGTCACAATATTTGGCATGTTTCATATAGGTATTATTGATAGGGAAAAAAAGCCATGGCCTAAGAGTAGATATCCTATTTAATTCAAGTTTCGATTCAAAAGGTTATAAATATAAAATGTTAGCCATTTTATTTAGTTTAATATTTATTTAAGTTATTTAATTTAAATTAATATTAAAAATAAATTAAAATAGTGTAAACTAAGTGGAAACAAAACTAAATGAATAATAAAATAATTTTAATTTAGTGATCAATATAAATTTAAATAAATATTAAAAATAAGTTATATTAACGTTAGTTAAATGATACTAATTTTTAAAAAAAAATATTAGTGTTGGAGAAACAAATACTAAACTAATTTAATTAAAGTTTAATTTAAATTTTAGTGATAATTAAGTTAATGCTATCTTGACGATATTTAGAGTCGACATTCTAAAATGATGTTAATGAATTAATATCTATAATTTTAGAATTTGTTATTAATTAATCAGAACCAATTTTTACTCATTAGTATTAACTTTTTATTTTGTAATGATACATAAATTTAAGAAAAGGTTCACGGAATCATTCAAATAAGGTTTTAATTTTAATACTTCGAAGTGAATCCAATGATATTTGGCTTTAATATCAATGGCACCATAACATAATATGAAAGAAAATATACACATTAGTTAACCTTTATATCATCTAACCTTCTCTCGAGCCTTCTTTCTCTAACTTTCTTTTTCTGTAAATAATTTTTTATGTTAAAAAGATTGAAATTGTCCTTAAAAAATATGGTTTTATAAGTTTTTCTTCTTCTTTCTTTAAAATATCACACTTCATGTTACTTTTCATATCATATTTTATTGTTTTTCAGAAATCATGAGATCACATAAAGAAAAAGTTGAATTGAGATTTAATTAAATTAATTTTTTATTTTTTTTTGCATATATCTTTATAAAAATGACTTTTAGATGATGATTTAGTTTATTAAACAATAATCCTTTTGTTTAATATATAATGTCAGACACAATAAGCTAACTTCACTAAATCATTTGTATGTGACATTTTCTCATTAACTCTAACACATAATCATATTGTAATTCTTGCATTTGATGGATCACAATTAGTGCAAGTTTGAGAAGCAAAACTTTGTAAAAATAGACTCACATGATGAAGTATATTTTCATAAAATACTTTCAATATGTTATATTTGATGTAATACAAATGATACATTCTCAACAAACAATGAGAAATTTGGTCAAATGAAAATATTTTTTAAACTTATTTAGAGCTCAGCTTCTTCGATTAAAAGGTTAAGAAAAACAATGATTATACAACTCATCTGAGTTACTTAATCAATGATTCTCAAGTGATTAGATTACTGTTTCTAAGTCTGGTCAAACATTACAAGTACAAATTCAAAACATTAGTTAGAAGAAGTTTAAAAGCATTTAGGTTCATACTCTCACAATAACTCTCCTTCTTGGGTTAGTGAAGATGATAATAACATGCAAACTAAAGGAGACAAGGGGTAAAAAATACACACAACAGACTAACATCCAATTCTTGACTAACCAAGTCAAGTTCAAATAGGTAGACTAATGCTACGATATACAATACACTATTCTTAAGGCTCGTAACCACTCCTAGATAACCCCTTAAGTATTTTTTCCCAAGTCACTCCTGACTTAATTGAATATTCTTTCCCAAGTCACTTATGTCTCAACAAGTATTCTTTCCTAAGTCATGTCTCAACAAGTATTCTTTCCCAAGTCATGTCTCAACAAGTATTCTTTTCCATGTCACTCCTAACTCAATAAGTATTATTTCCCAATCCACTCATGGCTCTATGAGTATTCTTTGGGCATTTAGTCAATCGTGGATAATTCCTTGAGTATTATTTTCCAAACAACCACTCCTGGCTAAAGTATAAAGGTTTCAATGATCATATGATCATTGGGTCTATCTATAGAGAGGATTGCGTCTGACAATGAATACACAAGTTTAAGCTTTCTCTCTTAGTTCATATCAAGTGTTTTCTCTCTAAGGAAGGATTACATCTTTTGACAAATATAATGGTAAGCTCAGTCTCCTAGGTAGCAGGATAAACACCCTTAGTGTTTTTTTTTTTATGTTCTTCTGGATCCATATATTCTACCAGCGTTCCTTCGATAAACTCTAGGATCCTTTTTCTAAAGTTTTGATTATTTCTCTACAATTGAACAACGTTTTGGCATAGTACAACCTTTGTTCTTCTCTTTTTCTTCTTGATCGAAAGCTTTATATAGGAACTGGGAGAAGACAGTCGTTGAGAGACTGTTTATATCTATTGAACAACTTCAATTTTTCTTTAATGTCCACCTTGCATCTAACGAGCTTCAAGATGACGTTACATTTAATGCACTCCATACAACTTTAAATGCTCTTATTCTTTATGCAACATCTTGGATGACTAACAGTACACACTTCTCTCAGCAGCATAACCTTTTCTATCGTCCCATGGAAAAAGTGCACACCGTACAGGTCAAGTAGTTGGGCCAGAATTGAAAATAGTCGAGTTAGGAAAGTTGGTCGTAATTGCATCTTTAACTCATGTCCCAAGAGTTGTTTGAATGTTGTTGCTAGGCGTGAGTCTTAGGGACAGAGGAAACAATCTTTGTGATATAGACTCAAGCTTTAGGAATATTTTGTGACTGTGTGTCAGCTTAGAGTATGTATTTAGCTTATCATCTGATGCTCTTTCACTTTATATATCAGATGGTTTGGTTGGCATTTATGATGCTCTTTTCTTCTGACATTCATCAACACAAATCAGATGAAGTGAAAGATATGATTAATGCTCTTTCATTTGTTCTTCAATTTTCAATTGACAGAAGTTGTGGTTGATAAAAAATCTTTTTATCGTCTGACAAAAGATGTCCTAATATGATCTGATCTTTGTCTTATAAGATGCAACTTCATACCTTATTAGTTTAAGCATTTAATAAAAAATAATATTAAGATGTTGAACTTTTACTCTAACAAATTACAAATTAAAAAAAAATCAAAATTCATATAAAAGGACTTATTAAAAGATAAGGTCTAATTGTATAGACCAATCTCTTTTTGGTGGGTTATCTTACTATATTTACCTACCATGTTATCTGGTGTGATGCTAGATCCTTTCTTTTTTGATAAAATATCTTTACTTTACGCTTTTTTAGTTAATTTTATCATTTCATTTTTATCTTTTTTAAGTAGGTAGTTAGACATCATTAGTGTAAAAGTTTTTTATTTACGACAGCAAATATACACCGGTTTTTGTCAAACGTTGTCCATCAAAATGCGGTGATATTTTTGAAATTAAAGTGGGTGAATAAACGATGGTTGTGTGAGGGACCAATATATTCCAATAAGTGTGTGAATAAACGACAGTTCAATCCCACAACCATCGTCTTTGAGTGAAAATTATACAACCATTTTTTACTCTAAATCAAAGTGCACCACATACGCTTTCATTCCGTTTTTGCGTATTTCCTTTTGTCTTCTTTGCGGCTTCCTCTTCCTCTTCATTATACTTTGTGTTCTTCATCTTCCTTTGTAAGTTCTTTCTTCACACTTATTGTTTTTTCTCTCATTGCTCATTGCGTATTGCTCATTCCATTCGGTTAATTGATAAAGGTTCTCGTTGCTTTCATTTTGCCTCTGTTCTCTCACTGTCGATGCTGCCACCATCGCGGCCTCATTGTTTTGTTGTTGCCACCGCTGCAACTGCCCTTCACCACCGTCACTGTTGTAGTTTGGTGTTTTTTTTTTAATATTTTAGATGATTTCAAGCCTTTTTCATATATGTGAGTAATTTACATAAGGATTTGTCCATAACAGAATATTTATCCATCAATATGTGTGGATATAATTTAGGAGCATTATGTGGGTACTTTACTTATAGCTAGTTATCATGATCTTATCCATGTGGTTAAACTACCAACCAATTATGTTATTGGCAATTTATTTAGTGAAAAAAATTCGCTAATAATGATTTCTACAAGTCAAATATTGACGGATGATTTCCATTCATAACGGTTTATAATAAACAGAATTTTGGGTTTGTACACAGATTTTGACCCTCAATAAAAATCAAACTCTTTTTTGTTAGTGAATAGAAGAAAGTAAGGGATTAAGGCAGACTAAAGATAATCATGAAATCCATAGTAACACATGGTTTATGCTCAAGCTATCAACTTTTTTGGACAAGAAAAATGGTATAATTTGATCGCAAAATGAAAAATATCAGTTTATAATTACAACACATTACAATTTTAAAATTATTTAATCTCTCCAAATGAAATTCACATTTCAGCTGTATTTCTCTTTTTAATTAGTTCTCAATATTTGAATACTCTTTGCACAATATGCTCTTAGTAGTTCTAAAACTCAGATGAAACCATAATGCAAAACCAACACCATAGCAGTCAACGTCCACCAAATGCATGCATGATTTCGGCCCAACGCGTCACGCGGTTTTATTATCGTTTTTCCATCCTTATCGAAATGAAATTTGCAAAAGTGAAGAAACTTTGAGTTGACTTTAACTATAGGGCAACTCATGAACGCGGAGATGAAGTAGCTGAGTTGACTTTCCAGCGTAAAACTTTGAATTATTTTGGGCTCTCCCTCGTTTTAGAATTAACTATGTCCACCAATTCTTGTCATAGGAGCCACGAAAGAAAGTTAAGAAAAAAAAGAAAGCATCCACTCAAATTCCACGCTTAAATACACAAACGATAGTTTATTGAAACGCAGATTTTGATCATTCTATAATCTGTAGGTACACTCATGGAACACATGGCATCATTTGTTCCTCCTCCTCCTTCTTCTTTGGTCTCCAAGACCCCTCAACAAGGGCATCAAGTTTTCCTTAGCTTTAGGGGCGAGGACACACGTTACGCTTTCACTAGCCATCTTTACGCTGCATTAAGAAGGCTTCAAGTCAAAACTTACATTGACAACGATTTGGAACGAGGCGATGAGATTTCACCCTCACTTCTTAAGGCAATCCACGATGCAAAGGTCTCCGTCGTTGTTTTCTCCCAAAACTATGCTTCTTCACGCTGGTGCTTGGATGAGCTCGTCAAAATCACCCACTGTAAGAGGAACAATGGCCAAATTATAGTGCCTGTTTTCTACCACGTTGACCCAACCCATGTTCGCCATCAAACCGGCACCTACGCACATGCTTTTGAATTGCACCAAAAACGTTTCCTTGCCGACATCAATAGGGTTCAAACGTGGCGGCTTGCACTCACTGAAGTGGCCAATATCTCTGGGTGGGATTGCTCCACCACTAGGTAAAACATCACATCTTGTTTCTGGGTAGCTTGAAATGATTAAACAACCCTTATTTGTACACTTTAAGAATGTTATATGATGATTATTAGTTGTGAAGCTTGAACGAGAAGGACTAATCTAAAAAGTATTTTGATTTTGTAACAATATCTGGATCTTGATGCGATGTTTCATTGTTTTAACTGCATTACTTTGTTGAAATTGATGAGCACAGTGTGGAGTCTGAACTAGTAGAGATAATCGGTAGGGATATATTGGAGAAGTTGGAGTGTATGAGAGGTGGGGGGCTGGAAAGACGCATTGGCATGTACAAGGAAATGGCACAGCAGAAACTAGAAAAGTCACTGAGAACGGGTGATCTGAGGGACATGGAAGAGCTGATCACGACATTGCAGCAACTGGGAGAAGTGAAATTGGAGAAGGCGATGCAGACAGATGATTCAAGCGTTTGGAAGGAGGTTATGGAGACCTATGAGCGTATACTGCAGCTTAAACAGGACAAGTGGATGCGAACCATTAATACAAAAGACATGGAGGATCTAATAGCTACAAGGAGGCATGTTATGCAGCTTCAGAGAGAGCAATGCAACCGTAGGATGGGCTTCCGTGGCATATAGATGCACATTTCAGATTTTTATCATCCTGTAACATTGGATCTTCTTCACAATGTTTTATACCAACCTTCATTGGAGGTGTTTGTCTTGTAAGGTTTGTTTTGGTTTTGAATTAAAAATCATCAAATCAGATAATAAAACAGATATGTGTACTCTGGTTTGGTTTGGTTCACTATTATTTCAAGAAAATATTAAATAAAAATTATTTAAAAAATAATAATTAGCTACATTAGATAGCAAACACTATCTTTAGCTAATTATTATATACCAGTAGCATATTGTTGTGTATAGCTAATTATTATATACCCGTAGCATATTGTTGTGTATAAAGTCATGATCAATTGGATTTGGCTCACTAGATACTATGTTTAGTGAGTGAGCTTAATCATTGTGTCCCTCTTATAATTTATATATATTTAAAGAGATCATTGTACTTGTAATTGGTGTGCAACGAAATGAAAACTAATAGTTGTCCGAGATTGCAGTTGACGACCGAACTAAACGACCGAACCACGTTCAATTCTGTGTTGTTTATTTTCTGCAGTTGATTCCTGATTATGAGTGTTGCTTTCCGCGTACATTTTTTCATCAATATTTAGGGTAGTGGTAGAAACAATATAATTAGAATAAAATTGAACTAAGGTCACCATTATCTTTCTTCTTATACATTAGTTTTCACCTTATCCATTTCATGTAGTGAAGAAGAAGATAAGGGTTGCTATGGAAACATTGTTGATCTCTTTACACTAATTTTTCCAAAGAAATCCCTCATAGTAATATACTTGATTGGGTCCTTCACCATGTCCACAAGCCCCCCTCCTGTGCTTTTCTCCACAACCGCCACCAACAACGACCAAAGCCAACACTTGAGCCACACACACCTCATCCACTTGTTGAACCAACCCACCACCTTGCCTCAACTCAAGCAAATTCACGCTCATACGCTACGCACAGTTCACACCAATCACCCACAAGCTCTTTTTCTCTATACAAGAATTCTTCTTTACTCCTCTGTGGCTGATCTCAACTACGCCACTCGTGTGTTTCACCACTTTTCGAACCCCAATTCCTTCATGTGGAACACACTCATAAGAGCCTACGCGAGAAGCACCAACACCAACAACAAACACAAGGCCATGGAGCTTTACAAAGCAATGGTGACGGGAGAAGAGGAAACCGCAGTTCCCGATAGCCACACGTTCCCTTTTGTTCTGAAGGCATGCGCTTACACGTTTTCTCTTTGTGAGGGAAAACAGGTGCATGCGCACGCTTTGAAACATGGGTTTGAGTTGGATACACACGTTTGTAACAGTTTGATTCATTTTTATGCGACATGTGGTCGTTTGGACTTGGCAGAGAAAATATTTTATAAGATGAATAAGAGAAACGAGGTTTCCTGGAATATCATGATTGATTCTTACGCAAAGGGTGGAAAGTTTGACACTGCTTTGAAAATGTTTGGAGAGATGCAGAAGGAGCATGACCCTGATGGGTATACGATGCAGAGTGTTTTTAGTGCTTGTGCTGGTTTGGGTTCTTTGTCTTTGGGTTTGTGGGCACATGCTTATATTTTGAAAAAGTGTGACAAGAATATTGTGGATGATGTTTTGGTCAACACTTGTTTGGTGGATATGTATTGCAAATGTGGGGAGTTAGAAATTGCAAAGCAAGTTTTTGAAAGCATGCCTGCAAGAGATGTAAATTCATGGAATTCAATTATCATGGGCTTAGCAATGCATGGTAAGGCTGAAGCTGCGTTGGACCATTATGTCAGAATGGTCAAGGTAGACAAAATCGTTCCCAATTCAATCACTTTTGTTGGTGTTTTATCTGCATGTAACCATAGAGGCATGGTTGAAGAGGGTATTGTGCATTTTGACATGATGACTAAGGAGTACAATGTGGAACCAAGATTGGAGCATTATGGTTGTCTTGTTGACCTTTTTGCTCGAGCTGGGCGGATCGACGAGGCTCTAAACGTGGTCTCAGAAATGCCAATCAAACCAGATGCTGTAATTTGGAGGAGTCTTTTGGATGCTTGTTGCAAGCAACATGCAAGTGTTGAGCTAAGTGAAGAAATGGTGAGGCAAGTCTTTGAATCAGAGGGGAGTGTGTGTAGTGGTGTTTATGTGCTTTTGTCAAAAGTATATGCTTCTGCTTGTAGGTGGAATGATGTAGGGTTGCTTAGAAAACTAATGACTGATAAGGGTGTGACTAAAGAGCCTGGGTGTAGTTTAATAGAGATAGATGGAGGGGTTCATGAATTTTTTGCTGGGGACACCACCCATCCACAAAGTGAAAATATATATAAGTTTGTGAATGAAATTGAGGAGAAGTTACAATCAATAGGTTATTTACCCGACTTCTCAGGAGCAACAATGGTTGATGAGGCTAATGATGGTAAACAGAACACTCTAAGATTGCATAGTGAGAGACTTGCCATAGCATTTGGGATCTTGAACTCAAGACCAGGCATGGCAGTTAGAGTGTTCAAGAATCTTAGGGTGTGCAATGATTGCCACAGGGTTACTAAGTTAATCTCCAGGATATACAATGTGGAGATAATAGTAAGAGATCGAGCCCGATTCCATCACTTCAAAGATGGAAGTTGTTCTTGTATGGATTATTGGTGATTCATGCTCGTGTTCAAGGTAATATGTATATTTGAAAATCCCAGGTTACCAAATGACATTCTAGGACTACAACGATTGAATTCATTCTTTAAACGCTCCTACACAACACACTTTCCGGAGTTCTGAAGTTCAATGAGAAATAAAGAAAATGATGATCTTATGCTACATGAATAAATCAAACATACATAACAACTATCTCCAAACAACTTCTATTTGATGCCACTGAAACGTAATCAATTCCCTCTATCAGCTTTCCAACTCGGCTAACTTATCACTCCATGTTAGTTTGCTAAAGTACTAGTACTTCTATGCATCCTGTTTCGTCAAGATTCTTATTTTTCAGCTGGGAAATTGTAACATCTCCAAGAATGATTCAAAGCAAAAGCCTCGGTAACAGGACTACATGGATCACACGTACTAGCTCCATTTGGAATTTTTTATCTAGAAACTTTGTGAGATATATTTTAAAGTGGTTCACCTCTTTCAAGAACAGAACATATGATTCCAAAGAGCATAATGATCACTGGATCATGTTGACAAATAATAAACTTATCGCGTCAATATGATACTGATTTTACAAAGCAAAGATCTACCAGGTGAAACTGGAAATTTCACTTAATCTTGTTCCTCTTTCCAATCTTTCTTTCATTACATGCAGGAAAATATACAAACATCTGAGGCAAAATGTATATGTGAGAAAAAATGTTACTAATTCTTGAAATTATATGACTAAAAATAATTTACCTATACTTTTCTGAAAAGTTGGCTATACAAATGGACTTAAAAACATGAAAAAGAGAAAAATAACAAAAAAATGAGATACAACAAAATATCTGAATCCACATCAATAGACTAAGATTAAAGCTAGCACTAATAATAAGAAGCCCAACAAAGACTTCCATTTACATAAGAATCGTCGACATTCTACAGACTATTGGACACCAATTAATAGTGGATAAGACTGACATGAGTTTCCCAAGGCAACTTTAAGGTACAATTGGACCTCCACGAATTCTTCCTTCTGAATGCAGGGAATCACTTGAAATAGGTGAAGTTTTGCAACAAATTCTTAAATGTTATCACATAAAATTTGAAACACGCTTTGGATCACAACGTAAATAGGCCTTGCATTTCAGTAGATTCAAGACTCCAACAATAATCTAGCTTGTCATAGTAGACCTTGCTCCTCAAAGTCTCTTGCCACTGAAACACCAGAACAAGAAGCAAATGTTAGTTAGTTCAGCATGATAACATATAAGAAAACTCTAACCTAAAAACGTGAGGAAGAAGAAGCCAAATAGTGTAATTGAAGTCTTTTGTGCAATTTAAACAACCGAACCAACATCGCAGGAATGTTATGATTTCTTAGAATTTGCGTGAACATGCTATATGAGTGGTACAGATGCAACTTCCTTACTTCTTAGCCATGACCAAATAACATAAAATAGAAAATGCTAATATTCGTTGAATAACTTTTATGAAATTTGAGGAACTATAACTGAATTTTTCCTTGAAATGAAACAATAACCAAGTCCTTAAGAAGTAGTTGATTTTTCTATGAAGTAGAGCAAAATAGTAAAGCAAAACAGCAACTTGAATACTTGATATAAACAACCATAGAGAATTTTCAAGTTCATGAGAGAATTATAATGACTGAAGCCATCAACATAATCCTCAATTCTTCAACTTAATACTTCTTTTGTTTTGCTCAACATCCATCATAATTTATAGGATCCAATATAAGGTTAGCGCACACAAATTTGGCTGGAAAGAGAGAACAAGAGAGAGAGTGAAAGAATAGCTAATAAAACTCTGGTTTAATCAAATTTGAATAGCAAATTACGTTTTCTAAACTTCAGAACAAAAAACTGTCTAATATTTTGCTCTACTTCAAAATAATAACAAATCTAGAAAACAGCTACAACCGTGGCATGTCACTTCAGCGCAATAATCTAGGAATCAGTTTTCTATTTTTATATCCTAAATTTTAGCAGAAACAGTTTAATGAATTCCCATAAAGCACAGTCAAGTTCATCAAGTTGTGTAACAAAACAAGTACAGTACTTGAGAAGAAAGACATTTGACAAGGGGGAGACTCACCTTTAGACGAGGGAAGAACCAAAACAACCTGCATGGTGACATTGTTGGGAGGAAGCTGCAAGCGAAGAGGGTAGAGTTTTCCATTCAAAGGACTTCGAGTGCATACAATAACTCCCTCAAGCCCCGTCTCTTCCACAAACTTCCGAGTCAACTGCTCAACCCCATTTCCTTTGAAAGTCAAAGAATAACCCTGCACATTCTCATCATCCACGTCCCCATTATCCTCTGCAACATGGTAGTATATAGTCCTCCCCTCCAACTTCGGTGGCGAACCCACATTTGAATCCGTCGACTGCAAACCCATCCAAACAAAACATTAACAGTCTAACCTTCATACACTACTAATTTATGAATCACACTTTCCATGACTTTGTCCCTCAAAATTGGATTTTAGTCTTTAGAACTTACATTTCAACAAAACACATTTTCGGTCCAACTAAAATCTCATCACTTCATAGAATGCATTCAATTTTTATACTAAAATTCAAATTTCAAGATAATTTCAGAAGCAAAGTCAACTATTTGCATATCATAACTAACAGTAGTTCCTTTGCCATCATGTTATTGGTACCGATTTTATTAATATCAGCCTAAAACAGAGTACACTTATAAAACTATGTACAGTATCAATTAACAATTTTCAATTATACAATAACATGATCCTATTACACTAAAAATAAAATCTTTATAGTCCAGTTAATTTCAAGCAATAATTAACATTGAACAATCAATCAGATGCATCAATTTGCAAAAGTGTGAAAAAGGAAAAGACTTAAATACACACATACCTCTTGTCTGGAGAAAGCAGTGGATTTGATGGAAACAGCAGAGGGAGTATAGGAATCGAAATCGAGGGAATCAGAGTGAGGAATAGGAGGAGGAGCAGGAGACTCGACGTGGATCTCCAACACATCAACATCCCACAAGATCCAATCCTGTGTGGCGGTCCTATGCGGGATATCGTGCGTCACGGAGTTCCTCCAAGGAGGGAGCCCCCCATTGGCCCTCAGAAAGTTCCCGTAACGGGTCTTCAGCTTCACCTGCGCGCCGTCCCGCACGGGCTCCCACTCCACGGAGGAATCCAGCCGCCGCGGCACGCTCTGCACCACCTTGCGCCCCGTCACGCCCAGTAGCAACGGCTGGTTCGAGGCCGTCAAATACTTGCCGTAACAGCTCTTGAGCCGTAAGAGGTTGTCGAACTCCGGAATGAGCTCCACTGTCCACTTGGCGTTCCTGGAGGATCCGTTTCGGTCCTGGGTCACCGATTCCTCGTCCTCGTCCGCCAGGAGGTACTTGTCGTGGTGGCTGCGCAGCCGCACCACCTTCGCGCGGTGGAAGAGCTCCATGCCGGAGCGGAACATGGTGTCGGAACTTGTGCTCTGCATAGCAATGGTCGACCGGTTAATCGAATAATTCGATTTTCTACTATCTATCGGAGGAACACGGTCGTTGACTGGTTGGTGTTTTTTTGGATCACAGATCAAATGCAAATAATTTTGTTTGCTTGGGCTTGCTTTGGGCTTAGAATATATATATATATATAAGAAAATAGATAGTTGAAAAAAAAAATTACCCGTTTTCAAGCGGTGGGATTTTAAAAGGGACATTCATGATTCCCCTTTACAGTAATTTTTTTTATAAAGAATTATCTTTTATAAAAAATAGAAAAAGTGAATAGTATTATTTCAAATGATGAAAGATTTATAGTTTATTTTGTTTAAGGAAAGAAAAAAAAGTATTTTTTTTATTAATGAATGATGCAGATTGGGTAACAGTGAAGAGCAGATTGTGGGTGGCAGGTGTAATAAAACGAGAAACGCGAGCGAAATGAAAGTTCGCCGTTGGTGCATTTCTGCTGAAGCTCCGCGTGAACCAGCGGTGATTTGCAGAAGCCAGTTGGAGGAATAAAAATTTTAAATTTTTCATATATTTTATTCACTTCTCTGCCTATCACCTAGAAAATGTACTTTTTTATTTATTTATTTCGCATCTCATGAAAATCCATAACGCTGTTAGAATTTTATTGTTCTAAAACTTTAATAAAGTGAATGTAAAATGTCTTAACTTCATGTGAAAATTTATGTTGAAGAAAGGACAAAACATCCTCATTAAAAGAAGGACAAAACACTGACTCCAATCTCATTTTACTTATGACTGTCCTTTCATTTTATGTTTAATCTGTTTGAAAGATTAAGAATACAATAAATAATTTCCAATTTGCTAAAATGACATTTTTATTTATACCATACAAAATAAATTGCATCCCTTATAATGATTTGATCGTTTTTACATTTATTACTCTAGTTAAGTAGATTATTTTTATTTTTATTTGAACATAAACATTATCTCTGATATAGCAATACGTACAAAAAAGTTTATAATGTAATGGTTTTAAGGAGCTGTTTATTTTTCTTTGGCTTATGAGTTCGTAATCTGTTTTTTCTTATTATACTTTATGGCTTGCTTTTTTTTTATGGCAATTTAAAGTAAATTGTATCTGATTTTTTTTTATCAGAGTGTATGTGGTTTTGCTACTTTTGAGAAAGGATGTTACTATTATGTTTTTACCTTCTTTATTTTGCTTGCTAGTGCCTCTTTTATGTTGAATATGTTTCTTTTGTTAAGAAAGATATTAATTTTTTTTATATATCAAGCTTGTGAAAACTTAAATATTCTTTTTTGAGTCTTATTTTTATATTGGTCTCCTTTCAATAAAACTTTTGACTTCCTGAAAGCAACATTCTTAAAGTATTAACAATATAATAATGTCTTTTATTAAAAATTATTTGATAACACTTTAAAAACGTAAAACGTGATATTTTGTGAGGATGTGACACTGACTCTATATTATAGTATATGACCTGTAGCACACGCAAAACTGGTTACATGTGTGTAAGTGGTTACTTATGTGATGTTTATGGCCACCAACTTTTCATGAAAAAAAAAATTAATATTTTTTAATGAGAACCATATATTACATTGGTTAGATGACTTAACTGGTGTAATAACCCTATCAGAACTATCCAACCACAAGTTCCTCCACATATACTGGCACACGCAAAACAAGTTACCCGTGTGTCTATAAGTGGATACTTATGTGACGTTTATGGTCACCCACTCTTCATGAAAAAAAATCAATTTTTTTAATAAAAATCATATATTACATCGGTTAGATGACTTAACTGATGTAATAACCCTATCAGAACTGGTTACCCAACCACATGTTCCTTCACATATACTGGCACACGCACAAAACTCGTTACCCGTGTGTCGGTAAGTGGTTACCTATGTGACGTTTATGACTCACCAACTCTTTGTGAAAAAAATTAATTTTTTTAATATGGGTCATATATTACATCGGTTAGATGGCTTAACCAGTGTAATATGGGTCATTCTGAGTAAAAAATAAAAATATTACATCGGTTATTTCTAAGAACCGATGTAATATATTCTTTTGCATTCTATTTTAAAGTTCGTACTGCTCATTCACGCACAATCTTACTCTGTGACGTTTGTCGCGTTAAATATATGTTACTATTAGAGGGTTTCAATATATTAGTACTCTTACAAATTATAGAGTGACTTGTTACCCATTCTAATAAAAAAAAAATCCTTTTACTTTTGTAATATGGTCTCTAAATATTATGTCCATTTTCATTTATGGCAGTACGACTCTATTTTCTCTTCTTCTTTAAGTTTTCAACAACAGACATAGGAGTTCAATCCAAGCACGTTGCAACCTAAGACAATTCAATGTGATATTAATTCATGAAAGATACTAATAAACAAGTGTTTTCAAACCATTCACAAAAAGATAAGTACTTTTATTTTTAAACCTGTAAAATAATTTATTACAAAAAAGTTTAGATTATAATAAATATTGGGAGCCAAGTATAAGATTTTTTTATAATACATATATAAATTTTATTTATGAGCCTATTTTTTTATAAGATTGATTTAAATTTACTTCTTAATAAAAAATAAAAAGGAATTTTAGTATCAACTCATGTAAGTTTATCTAAGAAGCCTAGAATTGGTACCTGCAACAGTGACGAACCTGGTTCTTCCGAGCCGCGAAGCTCATCCTCCGACTCGAACGACGACGGAAAATGAGTCTCCGGCGAAGAAAGCAGTTTGTCGGGAAACTCCAGAGGCTCCACAGCCCACAAGATCCAATCGTGGGTGGTGGAAGCGTAAGGGTCATCGTGCGTGATCGAGTTTCTCCACGGTAACGTTCCACCATTCCCTCTAAGGTACTTCCCGCACCAGCTTCTCAGTTTCACGTTCAACCCTTCCGTTATGGGTTCCCACTCCAATTTCCCATTCCAACCATCCCCCAAACTCCCCTGCACCACCTTATTCCCCGTCACGCCTAACAGAAAGGGCGCCTCCGTCGCGGTTAGGTAACGGCCGTTGGAGTTCCTGAGACGCACGTGGTGGCTCTTCCCTTTCACCAGCTCCACCAACCATATTGAATTTCTGGTTGAGCCGTTTTTGCTCTGACGCAGTTTGTGGTGGTCGTCGTCGGCCACTAGGTACTTTCCGAGGTGGCTCCGTAGCTTCACGGCCTCGGCTTTGTTGAAATACTCCATTCTGTGCCTCCCACTGCCCCCTAGTGCTTCTTATATGAAGCTCTTATTTCCTTTCACACTCACCCAAATAAAATACTCCCACTTAATAACTATTTTAATAATATAACAAGGAAAATATAGTCGCCAAAGCTCATGGAATGGAGTTCTACGTATGACTAACACTTTGAATACAGAAATAAAAATACGTATAATGTGTAAAATGTAGAATACGGAAACATAAGTCTATAATATTATATAAATTGACAATAAAGATTTATCTACCTTAAATATATTTAAATCATTTTAGCAGAAAGATGTTTTTCATGGCTGGTTCAAAAGAATTTGTTATTTATTTTTATAATTATAATAAAAAATTATACAATAAGTTTGAATTTTAGAAAATTAATGTATTTTTTTTTTAAATTTGTGTTAGACACATGCTAAAATTGTTACAAATCTAACAAATATTTTTTGAATTAGACATTTCATCGATACATGTCCTACGAGTGTTGGTGTCCGATACGTGTGTCTGACACGGACACGTTATTTAAGAGAAGTGTCCGAACTTCATAGAATCATAGGTTGTATACTTATTGTGAAAGGTTTAAAAATAAATATATATGATAAAAGGTAAGTTTGAAATTAAATGATATGAAAAATTATTAAAATAATAGTATTGGAAGTTGTAATGTGGTTATATAAAAAATATGGATTATCAATGTATCATTACCCATATAACAATGTATATAAGTATTTAAAATTAAAAAATAAAAGAAATTTAATTAACATACTAAATATTATAGATTGTATAGTATATGTATTTTAATTTATGACTGTCAAACTATCACTCTTATTTAATATTAAGTGGTTGGATTGTATTTTTGGATGGTTAAACATTATATAAACCAAATAATGAATAGATTATGTGTACAAATGAAATTAAGGATCGATGTGTAAGAAAATAATGATAAATAACACATGTAACCATTTTTAGAAAACTTTAGGGAGGAGATAGAGTTTGTTTATCCAAAGAAAAAAGAGGGTTGTGTTGTGTTTGGAAAGGAAGTAATATTGAAAATTGAGAAGGTAATAAGCGTGTGTTTTTGTGTATAGTTAATGTAGCCTTTTTAAATGGTGGTATATTATATTAATTGCGTAGAGGCCACGACGTAGAAAAGACTCTTGGTTGACGGAGCAAGTTGGACTTGTAAAATTTGGGAGTTTGAAAATGAAAAATGAAATCAAATGGAAGTTTAATAAAGAATGTTCTAAGAAAATCAAGAAAAAAAGTGAGTTTGAGATTAAGTTGTTCTAGTAACATTCATTTTGATTGTTTCTACATCTTCATAAAGTTTAGCCTTTCATTAAGCAACGAGATTATGTTAAAATAATATTACTTAAGTTGGAAATTTCAAATTAACTAAAAATAAATAAAAAATATAAAATTTCATAATATAAATTGAGTATAAATATTTTTTAAATTTAAGTAGAATTTTTTAAATATTTACATTCTTATAAATGTCAATACATTAGCTCTATAGGATCTCTTATTGGATTTTTTATTTGAAAATATCCTCCTAGAAAACTGTAATTTATACAATGTTATTAGTTTTTCCAGAAATATATTTATAAGAATATGTTAAGGTTTTCATTCCATTACATACGAATGAAAGATGTATTAAAATCATTGTAGATACACCATTGCTGAAAAAATAAATTGCTAAGAAAAATACTGCAATCTATGTAACGAACTAAACGAAGAAGAAGAAGTTAATGTACGAAAGTTTTCTACATATGATAAAATATATAATTAGATTTCTACTATGATAAAATACTCTTTTTTTTCTTCATTTTTCTTTGGTAAAAGAATCTAATAATAATCTATGTAATCACAAAATTAATAGATCTTTGTAAACTACCATATATGAGTATAAAATCTTTTTTTATACCCTCGAAGAAATGAAACATTTTTTTTATCAATAATAAAAAATAAATAAATAGGAACCACTTTAGGTGTGATCCAACCCTTTTACAAGAATACACAGAATTCAACTCCTAACACGACACTCATATCAACGGGACTAAGGACCAACCAAATCAAACGCTAACTAACTTTATAGAATCAGCTGTATACAAGTCAAAGGATCCAGAACCCAACTAGGATAGGAAAAATAAACTACGCGGGACTTTGCAGAAATCCAAGACCACACATTTACTTGCGCCGAAGCAAAAAATTCTAACACATCTGCCACTCCTCCATTAAAGACGACTAAGTTCCTATGTTTCCAGATTTCACTCACAATTCCAACCCAAATTGCCCCCCAAACATCATTAACCGAATCGTAGGCCTGACTCAACTTGAATTGGATAAAATTTTGCATAGGATCCAAATGAATTACGAACGATACTCCAAACCACTCAAAACAGAGACACTAGACCCTTTAAGCAAAGTCACAAACGGAGAACAAGTGACTTGATGACTCTTCAACCTTCCTGTACAAACAACACACAAGATTTTCGAAGAATGAAGCATGTTAAACCAATTTAATCATAAATCTTATCAAGTCAAACAAAATAATCATAGTAAATATTAAATAAATAACTCATCACTCCTTCTCAGAAACTCTCATGATTAAATCATTCAAAGAACAAAACAACCATGGTTTTTGTTTCCTCTTCCACCAATATGTAAGAATACTAACATATGCTCAAGAGTTCATGATAATCATCATCACAACAAATATGATCATAAATTTATTTTTCTTAGAATATTAGAAGAATACTCTAAAATCTGGTTAACATCTGGAAAATAATGATGTGTTGTACGAGGGAAAACATTGAAACTAGGAATTTCTATATTATTCAACGTTGTTCGTAGAAATTTCAGAAAGTGGCTCGTGTAATCGTCAAAGGGACCTTTTAATTAGTAAATATGTTCGAGAAAAAGAAAATGAAAAGAAAAAGAAAATGAAAGAGGAGGAATATGATGGAAAAGATAACCTAAGAAAACACGTCGAATTTGTCCCAAAGTTATACCATATGTGACTAAGTTTTCGTTGTTTCTGATTGGTTTCTATTTTATTATTCATATTATTTGTAATAATAACTCAGTTATAAATTTTCAATATATATTCTCACCAATAATAATAAAATGTATGAGAAATAATTTATAATTATTATTTTTTTAAAAAAAGTAGTTTTAGTAAAATTTGATTTTGACAGCTTGTATTATTCAAACTTATAGTAGGTTTCTAATCAATAATTCGTGTTGATTAAGACTTTTGTATAGAGAAATAGTTACGTTATAATAGGTGTTTATGAACATATTTCGTGAGAGAGCATTTAAAATGTCAATATACATAACATGATTTGTGAACAAAGATTAATTTTAAATTATGTACGAAATTTGACTTATTTTATTTTCTTAATTCATTAAAAAAATTTGGGTATTAATATTTGATATCTTATTAATGGTGTATAAAGCACTTTTAGGCTAATTAAGCGAAATTACCTAATATCACGATCTCCACGTTATATATCTTTAATTTTCTCGTCAATATTTGTTGAGTATATATCTCTATTCAAAATAACTCAAATAATTAGTGATGCTTCAAATATCAACAACAATTTTTTCTTACCATTATTATTTTCGAAAAAAATCACCAATAAAATCAACCACTTTATTTTTCTTTTTTTTTTACATAATCAATTCAATTTTACAAATTAAACTAACTCTCCTGCTCATGTTAAAAATTCATCAATATACTTTCTTTTGAACCAAAATTAAAATATCATATTTTTTTTTAAAAAAAAGCGGTTAAGACTTTTGAGATATAATATTGTATTATACGTGGCTCCGAAGTAATGGAACCCACTATTGAAATCAACTCCGAAATAAAAATCAAGAAGCCAAATTAGCATCATTAAGGTGCATGAAGTGTTTGGCTAGTATTAGGATTAACTATTCATGCAAATATAGATTCACCGATATGAAAATCCACATGACCCAATAAATATGTGGATGACGATGAAGAAAATGTATACATTTAATAATATTTATCACTCTAACCTTAATACCGAGATATAAAATGAGTTTAGGGTTTAGATCCTAAATCCTAAACCCTAAACCTGAAAATCAAGATTTAGTACCCAAGAGTTTGATATGACACTTTTTCAATCCATATAAGAACAAATATAAACAAGTTGCTCAATTTTTCTTCATGCGTAAGAGAGTTAGTTTAATTTGTAAAATTGAGTTGATAATACAAATATATATATATATATAATGATTTTTTTAATAAAAATTGACTATAAATAGTAGTAAGATAGTTTTTTCATTTATATTTAATTTAAGTTATTTTGACCTATGCTTGTATAAGATCTAGATAGTACCTACTACCGCCTGAACAATTGTACTTGTCATTTGGTTGCTCCTCCTTTGCTTCCCTTCTCGTATTCATTTTGTAGTCCTCGGTCGAGAGTGGCCCTGCAAAAGGTTCTTCGACGATTAAGTAAGTGCTTTGTATGAGAGTGTGTAATATATTGATAAAATTGTATTTTATTCTTGTATAATCATGCTTATTTATAGTGTTTATAATGTGTTATCTCATTTATGAGTTGTATTTAATGTATACTTTTGCTATAATGGCATTACCTGATTTTTCGCGTAACTACTTATTTTATCTTGGTGCATTAATTCTATGTGGGCGGTCTTCAATACCGGGTGACGTGGTTTGGTCAGCCTCGACTGGTACACTTGCCCCCTAGGTTGGAAGTGATATTTTTTACCATTAATGGTTGCAGTGTTAGTGGTGATTGGACATATGTTTCTCAATGTTTCGTTTAAGTTTAACCAAATTTTCAATATGGGAGATCTAACGGTTCAACTGGTCATGTCGTTTTGAACTCAATCATTTAAACTCGTTAATTAGAGTATATCCAACGATTGAGAGGAGGACGATATTTCACTCTCTCATGGTAGGACCTTTATAAATAATGGTTCATTTGAAACTTTTTTATGCTTTGCTTATTCTCTCCTGATAGCTTCCTCTTCATCCGATTGGATTTTTCTTGGAGATTGGTTGGAGTTGGCGAAAACTAATGGAAGTGATGAATCAATGACGACTCCATCAGAGCCATGGATTCCTTTGAGTTGTTGTGAGGTGTGGGGAGAGTGATTGGTTTGGCCAAATCACTTGGAAAAATGAAAGAAGAGACCAAAGGTGTTTATCCTAGAAAGACTAAACAAGAGAGTGCTTAGGCTTGCAATTTGGCTGAATAACACTCATATACTTGATCTACTAAAACATGAGTCAAGCACCTCAATTTATAGTTGAGAGGACCGACCAAGCTATAAGAAAATTGGTGAAAAAATTCAAGTCACAAGGCAAGCATGAGCAAGGTGTGCACCATGTGACTTAATTAGGTCTAATGATCGGCTTAGGGTTTAATGTGGGATGTAATTAATGTTGAACCAAGTGATGTTCAAGCTTTGAAGAATCCAAACCCTTTGAAGGATGTTGAAGGCTTGGATGTGCTTGCTGTTGCTGAGCTGTCTTAGATAGGATCTGGGGTAAATTGTTTATGTAATCCACTCTTGATTGAATCCAAAGCATAGGCATTCTCAATCTTTTAAAAGAAAAGTGTTTTTCAAACTAAGTGAAAAACAACCGATTGTTTTGTCGAAACAACCGATTGTT
>Ga0123342_1001924_pt1 | contig 34831 bp, 17 predicted proteins | sample Turbeawhitnodule_FD_89960 | JGI IMG/M metagenome (GOLD analysis project Ga0123342, IMG submission 89960) | Root nodule microbial communities of legume samples collected from Mexico - Turtle bean Mexico white nodule | ecosystem: Host-associated > Plants > Roots > Nodule | place: Mexico: Nepantla... | reverse complement strand
GAAAGGACCATTTTGAATACATTTTAAAAAACTTAGGGACCAAATTGAATTTTTTAAAAACCACTGTACCAAATTGACTATTGACTATAAATATAGGGACGAAAAAGGTAATTAAACCTAAAAAAAACTATGACTTATTAAAACCTATTTGACAGTTATAGAAATTACAATACCTTGTTTTTTTTATCAACAATAAAAATTAATAAATATGTTGTAAAATTACTTTGTGTTTGGCTTATGTCTAGGCTTATGTGGTGTTATAAGATTGTGGTTATTTGGATACAAAGATGAGGGTAGTGTGAATGATGTAATGTTATGGATCTTATAACTGGGTTGGAATTCTATTAGATTGGGATGTAAGGCTGATAAGCTGGTTAAGGTTATATGTTTTTTTATATAAGGATTAGGATACCCTAAAGAACTCTATCTAATTTTTTTAATTTTTTGTTGATACAAATAAATAAATACACTTTAGGGACGTCGCAACCCTCATACAACGTAGAAACATAAACCACTTAAAAATCCACAACAAATCGAGAAAAAAATCCAACTAGATCCTAGGAGAAATCGACCACATTAAAATTACCTTCTAGGAAAATTTGTTCGATATCCAAAAAGTGCTTGACAACAGGTGGACAAGTAGAAAATATTGGAATAAACAAAAAAAAATTAGGTAGAGTAAAATCAAAATGTTGACTAAATAAACATCCTATAGTAAGAGGAGTAATTATGAGTAGAACATTGTTAAACATAACAAAAATATCCAACCACTACATAAAACATGTCTCCTTAAATATTATTGTACCTTATATTAGATTGGCGATTTAAATGAAACTATAATCCTAACATATACATGAGATAGTTTCTGTTAACTTTTCGTTAATTCCTTTTACTCAATTTTTACTTTTTTAATATCTTATACATTATAACTGATTATTTTTTTAAAATCACTTTATTTAATTTTTATTTTTCAATATAATGGTTGCAATGCTTATTTTCATATATAATTAATATATGAGTTACGTTAATAAAAAAACCGAAAATAGTCAATTAGAGATATATTACGAAATGAACTTCAAGCCTAATTCAACTCCATAAAATCAGGCTCATGAGGTTGAGGTTTGCACTTATGAGTAGTCCGATAGGCCCAACAAAGACTTACTAGGATATGATCGAAAATGACTCTGATCGAAAATAGTCGACTAGAGATATATTACGAAGAGGACTTTAAGCCTAACTCAACCCCATAAAACCAGCTCGAAAATGACTTTGATACCATATTACGAAGTGAACTTTAAGTTTAACTCAACCCCATAAAATCGACTCAACAGGTTGAGTTTTGCACCCACTTATACACAATGAAATGTCCTCATCTCTAGTCGATATGGGATCTCCATCAAGATAGAATAAATAAAATGAAAGGAAGAGAAACCATAAACAAAATAAGTGGAGATTAATTGATGAAACAATTTGCAAAGCATTAGCATGCAGAAAAGAAGAAAGTGGGAAGAAATGATAAATCAATAAGCATTAACAAAATTGCAATTGGTCCTGATTTCTCCTTCTTCATCTTGGTCAGTGAGAACATCAACAAGGCCAAGCTTTCCCATAGACACTGCAAATTGGTGCTGAAAAACAGAATGTGTGGAAGTGAATGCTGAAACAAGAGGTGCAGTCCTTGGATCTGAGTATAGCAACTGATCAGTAGATAACAACCCTTTTTTCTTCTTCAGATTTATGTAGTACACATTGTCAAAAGTCTTTGGTGTTGTAGCATCAAGATCCACATATTCTGAGGCCCATCTACACTTCCTTTGCAAGAAATCAAGATACTTGGGATCTAAGCTTGGGTCTGGTTTTCCTGTTCCTTTGTAATTGTATAGCCTATACTGAATAGACCCACATGAAGTCCTTCCAATAGTATGAGCCCCTAACATCATCATCACATACATAAACCTATCATAAGATTGCATGCATACTTACAACAAACTATACAAGTTGAATTAGTAAAACATGTTAACTTTAGTATTTTGCTTTTGACCTTACATACCATATAAATTATGAAAGAATAAGGTTAAAAATACACCTTCTTATTCATTACAAATGTTGATATAGAAACCTGCTTTATAAGCAGCTTTATGAGTTTCAGTTAGACTTAAATCTAAGTCTTAATATGGTATAGAGTTATTTAAAGTATATCATAACAAAGTAGACATCTTTCATACTTTACCTAACAATTTATGATTAACTGATAGAACCAAGATATTGTACTTATAAATGCTTCATTTGGTTTTTTTTTTTTTACCTGAGAGAGCAACCAAGTCAAGCACAGTCATGCCCCTGGACTGGAAAAACTCAATCATGGAAGTGATGTTTTCATGACCCGTAGGAACCAAAGCTGCTTCCTCAGCAAGGGATACCTTCCCATCTCTCCTACCATAAGGAACGTCCCAATAAGGTCCACCTACCTCAAACGTGGCATCCCTTGCAGCAGCAGTGAGAATGTCAGCACAAGACACAGTCTTGGGGCATTGTTTCTCTAACTCTGCCTTGATATCATCCACCACTTCAAACCCTCTCAGTGTCTTGCTAACTTTTGCTGTCCTCTCACTTCCATCATTCTTCAACAGAATAGACCCATCACATCCCTGCATTCATTCAAACAATGTTATTGTTTCAGTAAAACGCTTTTTCAATCTCAAATAATGGATAATATGTTATGTACTTCTCTCGTGTGTGACTGTTTTAACTCTTATATAAATATCAAAGTCGATCTAATCTATTCCATAATAGCATAAAATTTCCAAATTGGTACCTATAACTAAAAAAGGCCTATGCTACACAATCTCATCCACCATTTCCTATACAAAACAGAATTATGCAGCAGAAAAAGGCTAGGGTAATAGATGTTATGTACCCTGACAGAGCAATCATGGAAGTGGAGCCTCATGAGACTAGCTGCTAAAGTGTAGTCCTCCTTGATCCATTCTTTGACTTTGTTGTGTAGGATGGACTCAAACTGGGGGCATGTTTTACGGTAGTAACCAAAGGATAGAAGGTTATCAAATGTGGTTTCATCTAATGTTGGTACTTGAAGAGAGAAGACAGTGTCACTTCTTGAGGTTGTGTAGGAAGAGGAAGATTTATAGTCAGAGTTTTCATAATAAGGATCTGCTGAGGCTGAAATGATGCACAAAACCAGAAGAAGAAGAAACAATGGGATGGAAGAGTTGGACATGTTCTCTCTTTCCCAGATGTTGATGATAGGTGTGACATGGGTGATTGGTGAGTAGTATATATATATAGAGAAGAAGAGTTGAAACAAACGTGGGAAGCACAAAATGGAGCACACATGACATGCTAGCATGTTCCCTTGTTCACCTCAAAATCTACCACAACTCTTCCATACTTTATCTCTCTCCTATTATTTTTATATGCCTAGGGCATAATTCATTAAAATAATACTGGTAACCCATTTTTTATATAGTCAAACACCTTTATTATGTATATTGGTTAATATTTATTAAGAATTGTTCAATTATGTGATTATTAGGATTTGTTAATGTTATTGTTAATTATTGATTTTATTTTTAATTTTATTATAATTTTGTGGATTGTAATTTTCTTATTTTTTTAACAAGTGTATTTTTACAAAATTTTGTATATGGATTGGGTATTCCGTTTTATTTATATATATTTTTTTAAGAAAAAAGTATTACTCTTTATTTAACAAAACTTACGTGTTCAATCAAGATTTTTAAAAAATTGTATTTAACAATACATAATGCATTATATCATACTAGAAGAAAATCATCAGATAAAAATTGATCACAACACGAAAATCATCAGATAAAAATTAGATTAAAAAAAATCATTAAATAAAAATTAATTTTAGAGACCAAAATAATTAATTACTATTTGAGTAAATTAAAGTAAATTAGAGTCCATTTTATAAATCAACAAAAATTATTGGTGTATAAATTAGTTTATATTATTAATAAAAAATTATAAAATAGGTTCTAAATTGGTATTTAACCCTTAACTACCAAAGTTTTAGCTAGTTATTATTTTATATTCTAAATTAGTCTCTATTAATATTTTAGAGACCAATTTAGAATCTAAAGTATTAGTAAATAAAATCTAAGTATCTAATTTAGATACCAATCTAAAAACTATTTTATAAATTTTTATTAATAATATAAACCACTTTAGATATCAGTAATTTTCTAGTCTCTAAATTAGTATTTAATTTAGTTAATATAGTGACTAATTATTTTTTCTCTAAATTTGATTGTTATTTAATAATTTTTTTATAGTTATATTTATTAAGAATTATAAAATTATGTGGTATTACTTTTTATTTAATAAATCTTATGTGTTCATTCAATGTTTTTTAGAAAATTGTATTTAACAATGCATAATGCATTAGATATAGTATAATATATGTTAAGTTTAAAAAAATTCTTAATCTTGTAAGAACTTTGTTTGTTAGGTATAATATATGCATTAGATATTTTTTAACACAAAACTATGTTTGTAAGGAATAAAACTTTTAAACTTGTATATTAATAATTGATTTTTTTAAATACTGGTAATATTCATGGGAAAGAAAATTATAGGCACATTGTATTAAACTATTTATTGTGATAGTACTGTAATGGTTGACTTTGACCAAATGTTTAGTATTTATTTCTTCTTTTAAGTTTTTGCTTTCTCTCTTTCAAATTACTTTCTTAAAAAGTTGTCATTAAATATGGCAAGAAAGAATAAGAAGAAAAGAGAAGGGCAAACTGATTGTGATTCAATATTTTTAACTTTTAAATAAGTTTAATTGCACATTTTACTACTCGATTATTACTATTTCGTGAATTTTATCATTTAAGTTTATTTTTTTCCCATAATTTACCTTATCTTTATATTTTACTTTCTTGCATTTTGCTCAATCATTCATTTCTCTTAATTGACTGATGATATAACACTGACTTATTAATATACATGTCGTTGATGTGAAATTAACGTATCCATATATAATCAAAGAAAAAATGTACAAAATTTTCAAAATAAATAGTAAAATGTAATTTTTTAAATTAAAGAGATAAAATACATAAAAAAATAATTAATAATTAAATTTAAAATAGTAAACACCAGTTAAGAGATTCAGCCCTTTTCTAATATTGACTTAGTATTAGTAATATACGGAATGTTCACATGAATCGATGCGTGACATTATTGTATTGATATATAATTAACGAAAAACAAATATGAATTTTATAGAATAAAATAATAAGATGTACAAAAAAATAAATTAAAAGAATAAATACATAAAAATTAATTCATATATAATTAAATAAAAAGATGTTTTTATTAGTAAAAAATTAATAAAATTAAAAAGAAACAGAGTATCACAAATAAACCAAACTTACCACCTAATTTATAAGATCAGAAATTCATTACAAACACCACAAAAAAGAAAATATATATATGAACAGCAACAGCACCTGCTTAACAAATTAAGAACTTCGATTCCTCTCTATACTACAACTCTCCAATTAACTCATTTTGATAATTTCATTAATAAATAAAAAATAATTTTAAATATTATATTATTACATTTGTTAATTGCACATTAAACCTCTTAAAATATGAATTTTGAAAATGAATTAAAAGAAGTCACTTATATTATAATATAATATTATATATAAGTTAAAATTACAAGAATTATCTTAAAAATCATGGTTATGTTATATAAAGATGAATCCCACAATTAATATATGTTCCGAAAATATTTTTGAAAGAACAATCCAGAAGTCATTTTTAAAAGGGTAATATAGTCTTCTTAAAAAATGGGGTGCAAGAAGAAATTTATTAAGGTGCAGAAATAAACAGCCTTCTTTTTGGATGCAATGCAATAAGTTTATTTTCCCTTTTTTTCTCTTATAACTTCATTTTTTTTCCTTTCGCTGAAGACATTGCCTACACTTTATCAACTGCTGTATTAGTTTCGTTTTTCCTTTTGGAAGCAGAAATTGTATTATTTTAAATAAGATATTCAACTTTTAATTATTTATAAAAGTGGTGACGAAGAAAATTTATAACTTTGACATTATTTTGCATAGATACATTTTTTTTCTTTTGTTTACTTTATAATGATAAATAATTGCTGATAAAAATGATAAATATATACATGCTTTGTTATTTGGTTTATGTTATTTAATTTTATACATGCTTAATCTCTCAAAAACCATATTATTTGTTACATTCTTTAACAATTTTATTTTACATTGTTTTTTCTTTTTATTTACTTTATATATATATGGTGATTATTATTAATTTAACCTTAATTTAGTTTTTTTTTTCTTGTGATAGTTATAAACATGTCATAAAATTTTGTAAAAATGGAATTTGTAGCTATTGGTATAGTAGGTGAATCATTTATCTTCACATTAGATGTGAAAAACATTTAGATGCAATTAAAACCATTTAAAAGAAAGATATTAGTACCAAAAAGTTATAGTTCTTGCAAGAGCCTCTTAAGATTTGATGCATTTATGGTAAAATTGTCATTGAATATAATTTGCTCGTGATGAAAAGACATAAGATTAGAGATTCTTCCTATTTATTAAGCTAAACTGTGGACTTTTAGTTATTATGCTATAAATTAAGTACAAGAAGTTTGACATAATTATCAATTGTAATTTTTTTGTACATAATTCAACTATTGGGATATAATAATTAATGTTACAAGTTGAATTCTTAATATATTAATTATTTTTTTAAGTATTTAATAAATTATTTTTTTTTCAATTTGTATATCTAATAAATTACAAAATTAAATGTCAATTTAAAAACTAGTTTATATTATTTAGATATTAATTATTTTTTTAATTTATAAAATAATATTTAATTTAATCAATATAATATTTAAGATTTTTTTTAAATTGATTTTAATTTAATGATTTTTTAAGTGTAATTCTAACTCTTGTATTCGTAAAAAATAATCATCTTTTCTAATTTTTATAATAAAGTATTTATATGTTAAAGTAATATTATAAATATAAGAAAATTTATTAAAATTATTAATATAGCATTCAATTAATTTTTTTAGAGTTTAATTTATTAAAATAATAAATAAGAAAATATGCAATTAAGAAAATATTTTGCCTTCTTTTCTAATCTCTAAATTTGATTACTTCTATATCCATGACATTTTTCCTATATATAAAAGATATAAAATAGTATGCAAATAAGAAAATATTTCCCCTTTCTTCTAATCTCTTTTTTATCGATGACTATGAGTTTAACAAAATTGATTGAAAAATAAGCGTAGTGTTATTTTATGAGATGTTTTTTTATGAGAAAATAATTATTTTCTAAAATATTTTTTATTCCATTTCTTAATATTTATTTAATAGTATTATCATATAAGAAAACGTATTTATTGTTAACACATTATTTGTAGGTAGTAGAATACATGCTTCCACCAAGAAAAATAACCTAGAACATGGGAATTCGTTTAAGAAGGACTACTTTATATTAAAAAAATTGTTAGTTTTCATCATGAACCAAAATGAAGTTCTATATTAAATATAAATATATAAGTTCAATTTTATATGAACAATCAGATGATTATATTCTTATTAACTGTTTCGATTTTTAAATATTGTGTTATGGACAAGTTTATTTGATGATAAAGTTTATACTAATACATGATATCTATATTTTAATTTGGTTTAATTAAGTTTTAAGTTTATTATAAATTTGAGTATTTTTAATTAATTTTTTTAGTTTATTGAGTATTAAAAAATTATATTTTTTTAATTTCGTTTTGTTGATTAATTTTTCGGTTAATTAAGTGAGGTGATTGTTATTTTGTGAAGTCTCTAGTTAGTATGAATAATAAAAATTATTTATTATTTTAGATTAATAGTATATTATTTTATATTAATTACAAAATATAACGATTTTTTTCACTTGAAAACAAGTAAGCAACATGGCAGCCAAAAGATCCAATTAACAAAAAATTAAATACCAAACAATTCACTTGAAAAATATAAAAAAAAATTAAATATATACTGAATATATTAAATCTGTTTAATAAGGATTCAATTGAATTAGTTGGAACTTAATTAAACTTATTAATTTCGATATTTGTGATAACAATTTTAATATATATCTGTCTCTTATTTATGGGATCGAGGCTTTATTGTTTTTTTATTGTAATATAGATAAAACTGACCAAAATAATTTGAATGAATACATGAGTTAAGTTTTGACTAAAAATATTTTAAGAAGAACAATTCAATTTTTTTAAAGGTACATTAATTGAAAATAGAAAAAAATGTAATTTGAGAAGTTTATCGGTTGTCACCTTTAATTATGAACTAGTTTTGGACTAATCTTTTCAAATATAGCTCAACACTATAGAATTTATTATGTTTTAATTTATTTTTTATAAATTTTATTACGTACATTACTTTTAAGATATTATCTTAAAATTCAATTTTATTAATGTTTTATTTAGGAGTCCAATTTTGTTTGTTAGAATTTTTATGTTGTCCTTCTATTGAACCTTTAAAATATACTGACTCTGATATATTAAAATATTTTAATATGTTTAAAAATATCAAAATTAATGTATTTTAAAGACAAGAGACAATACCAAAAATCTAAAAAGAATCCTTCTTTATTTAGTTGTTGACAAAGTATATATTTTTAAAATAAAAAGTAATTTTTAATTTTATTATGTTTTTATATTATGTCACTAAAAAAATTCATTAAATAAAAATTAAATTTAAAAATAAAAAATAATTACTCTCTATATGAACTAAATTAAATATTATTTTAGAGATTAAAAAATTATTTATATATAATTTCTATTATTAATAAAAATTTATAAGATAGTTTCTAAATTGATATCTAAATTACCTACCAAGGTTTTAGTTACTAATATTTTAGATTCTAAATTAGTCTCAATTAGTCTTCTAAAAATTAATTTAAAATCTAAAATATTAGTAGTCAAAATCTTGATACTAATTATTAGATACTAATTTAAAATTATTTTATAAATTTTTATTAGTAATAAAAACTATTTTAGATATCAATAATTTTTTAGTCTCTAAAATAATATTTAATTTAATTCAATGTTAACTAATTATTTTAATTTTTAAACTTAGTTAGAATTTAATGAATTATTTATAGACTAACCATTTAATGGAGTTATGTTAAAATATAGTGTTATCAATTTATTTAGTAATGCTAGAATTTAGGACTAGAGGAACCTTGTTAAGTGAGGAAATCGAAAAAAGACAAGACCAGTTGGAGAAGTAGCTAAGAGGGTTTACTGCATCAACTCTGCAACCAACCAACCAATCAATCACAAACACCAAACCCTACAAAATCTACATTAAACCATCAAAATTCACAACAACAACAACAACATTATATGAATTAACATCAACAATAAATATTTGTAGTAGTTATGCATAAACTACACAACTTTTCTTCATTTCACTGCAAAACTATATACTTTCTCTTTTATAAGCGTTACTTGAAGAACTTCACAAGAAAAGTTAACCATTCATTCGTGGCTTACGTATAATATGACAAATGACACCATTGACTTCCTACAACAAACAAATTACAGATTCATACACAAACATTTTCAAAGGGAAATTTAACTCTTCACTTTCTCTCCATGGTAGTTTTTCTTCTTCTTCAAACCATGCAAAATCCACCATTTTTATTTCCCTCTGTTTCTTCACCAACCACTCTATATTATCACCACTATAACCTCATCATACCTTGCTGACTTCACCGTTTTTTTTTTGTCTTTCTGGTTTCACTCCCTGATTTCTGCTGCATCACATCACAAAGTCTTAATATTTATTGGTTTATTCATTGCCACCTTTTTTTCTTATACTATTTCCAATGCTCTTTTGACCTTCTAAGCGTTGAGCTCTTCCACATTTAATGAATAAGCGTTTTGCCATAAATGGTAATTGGTTACTGTTGCAGCTGACTGACACAATCGCATACTCATTTATAGTCATTCATGGATCATAGACACGCTTTCTCAACACACTCTCAGCTGCTACCAACTCATCTATATATCTCCAATGCATGTCATGCAAATGCATCATCATCATCAAAACCTCTCTAATTTGCTTACACATATACACACTTCAAGAAAGCATGTGAAAGCAGAGCAACATGCACTACTACTACCATGTAGCTTCCCCGTGTACTTTTCCCTCACATCAACCTTCTATCTTCTGCTAAAATACATATATACTCACAATCCAAGAACAACCACCACCGCTTCCCAACTCACAACTACACCATTAAATTTCACTTGTCTTCATGTCTCTTTTTGTTAGTAAGAACAGAACAACAATTTCAGCTAAAGAATTTAAACTAGTCGTTACGTAAAGTAACCATCTATATATCCCTCACCCCTCACTGGCTCCTTCACTCATTCAATCCCAAAATGAAAGAAGCGTCAATGAGGATTTCAAACCTTGTTATTGTTCTCCTCCTCTGTTTTTCTTGTGCTCTGCTTTGCCGTGGAAATGAGAGCACCATGAGAGTGCTTTTGGAGGTGAAGTCATCGTTCACTGAAGACCCAGAAAATGTTTTGAGTGATTGGTCAGAGAACAACACCGATTACTGCAGTTGGAGAGGGGTGTCATGTGGGTCAAAGAAGCGCCATTTTTTGGATGATGATGACGACTCGGTGCAAGTGGTGGGACTCAACCTGTCCGAGTCATCACTCGGTGGGTCGATATCACCCTCACTCGGTCGTTTGCAAAACCTGCTCCACCTTGATCTCTCTTCTAACCGCCTCGAGGGTCCCATTCCACCTGCCCTCTCCAACCTGACTTCGTTGGAATCTCTCCTTCTCCACTCCAACCAACTCACCGGTCAAATCCCAAGCGAGTTAGACTCGCTAACGCGTCTCCGAGTTTTGCGAATCGGTAACAACCAACTCAGTGGCCCCATTCCCGATACACTTGGATATATGTACAACCTTCGGTACATTGGTTTGGCCTCATGCAGACTCAGTGGTCCTATCCCTGGCAACCTCGCTCGGCTCGCTGAGTTGCAGTATTTGATTCTGCAGGATAACGAGTTGACGGGGCCGATTCCGTTCGAAGTGGGGTACTTCTGGAGCCTTGTAGTCTTCACCGCCGCTGGGAACAGACTCAATGGCTCGATTCCGAGAGAAATGGGTCTAATCTGGAAACTTCAAACTCTGAACCTTGCCAACAACAGCTTAACCGGGTCGATTCCGAGTCAACTCGGGAAGCTAAGTCAGCTTACGTATCTGAATTTCATGGGGAACCAACTCGAGGGTCGTATTCCACCGTCTTTGGCTCAATTGGGTAACCTTCAAAATCTTGACTTATCAAATAATACGCTTAGTGGGGAAATTCCAAAGGAGTTAGGGAAGCTGGGTCAGTTACAATATTTGGTTCTCTCTGGGAACAACCTCTATGGGACCATTCCAAGAACCATATGTTCCAATGCAACAAGTTTGGAGCACTTGATGATAGCAGATAATGTACTTTATGGTGAGATACCAGCTGAGTTGGGTCAGTGCCAATCCCTGAAACAACTTGATTTATCAAGCAATTATCTCAATGGGTCAATACCTACTGAGGTTTATGGGTTGGTGGGGCTAACTGATCTCTTGCTTCACAACAACACTTTGGTTGGTTCAATCTCTCCCTTCATAGGAAACCTCACTGAAATGCAGAATCTTGCACTGTTTCATAACAACTTGCAGGGTAATCTGCCCAGAGAGATTGGGATGCTTGGCAAATTGGAGATAATGTATCTTTATGATAATCAGTTGTCAGGGAAGATTCCTTTGGAGATTGGTAACTGTTCAAGCTTGCAAATGGTTGATTTATTTGGAAACCATTTCAGTGGTGCAATTCCCTTCACTATAGGGAGGCTGAAAGAGTTGAACTTTTTGCACCTTAGGCAGAATGAGCTTGTGGGTGTGATTCCCCCCACACTTGGGAACTGTCATAAACTGGCTGTGCTGGATTTGGCGGATAATCGGCTCTCAGGTGGCATTCCTGCAACATTCGGATTCCTCAAAGAGTTGAAGCAGTTCATGCTCTACAACAATTCTCTTGAAGGTAGTCTTCCTCACCAACTTGTAAATGTAGCAAACCTGACCAGAGTGAATCTTTCAAATAACAGACTGAATGGTAGTTTGGCTGCATTATGTAGCTCTAGCTCCTTTCTTTCTTTTGATGTCACGGATAATGAATTTGACGGTGAGATACCCTTTCTCCTGGGAAATTCACCTTCCCTTGAGAGGCTGAGATTGGGTAACAACAAGTTTTCTGGTGAAATTCCAAGGACATTGGGAAAAATCACCACATTGTCATTGTTAGACGTCTCAGGGAATTCACTCACAGGTCGAATACCAGACGAGCTTTCTCTGTGTACTAACCTGACTCACGTTGATTTAAACAATAATCTTCTAACTGGGCATATACCAACATGGCTTGGAAGTTTGCCTCAGTTGGGAGAGGTTAAGCTCTCATTCAATCAATTTTCTGGGTCTATTCCACTAGGCCTACTCAAACAACCCAATTTGCTGGTTCTTTCCTTGAATAACAATTCTCTTAGTGGAAGTCTCCCAGGTGATATTGGTGATCTTGTGTCTCTTAATACCCTCAGGCTTGACCATAATAACTTCTCTGGGCCAATCCCTCAAGCAATAGGTAAATTGAACAATCTTTACGAGCTGCAGCTATCCAACAATGGCTTTAGTGGGGAAATACCAATTGAGCTTGGAAGTCTCCAAAATGTCCAAAGCATTTTGGACTTAAGTTACAATAATCTCTCTGGTCATATCCCATCTTCACTTGGCATGCTGTCAAAATTGGAAGCACTTAATATTTCTCACAATGAACTCTCTGGAGAAGTGCCTTCAGTAGTTGGTGAAATGACTAGCTTGCAGGAGCTTGACATCTCTTGCAATAACCTTCAAGGTGCATTGGATAAGAAATTCTCCCGCTGGCCAAATGAGTCGTTTGAAGGCAACCATCTTTGTGGAGCATCTCTTGCAAGCTGCAACAGTGGTGATGGTTCCAACAATAAAAGGTCAGTCTTCAGCAACACATCAGTGGTTATAATCTCTACACTTTCAACTTTAGCTGCAATTGCTTTACTTGGACTTGTAGTGATCGTTTTCCTTAAAAACAAGCAAGAATTTTTCAAGAGAGGCAGTGAAGTAAGTTTTGTTTTCTCCTCTTCACCACGAGCACAAAAACGATCTCTGATCCCTCTGACTGTGCCTGCAAAGAGATATTTCAGGTGGCAAGACATCATGAGTTCCACAAACAATCTAAGCGACGAGTTTGTTGTTGGTATTGGAGGTTCTGGGACAGTGTACAGAGTTGAATTGCCCTCTGGAGAGATCGTGGCTGTGAAGAAGATTTCAGGAAAAGATGATTATTTGTTGAACAAAAGCTTTATAAGAGAAATCAAGACTTTAGGGAGGATCAAACATAGGCATCTGGTAAAACTGATGGGTTGTTGTAGCAACAGAAACAGAGGAACAGGTTGGAATCTGTTGATATATGAGTATATGGAGAATGGGAATGTTTGGGATTGGTTACATGAGGTGCCCCTCAAAGAAAAGAAGATCCTTGATTGGGACACAAGGTTCAAAATTGCTATAGGATTAACTCACGCAGTGGAGTACCTCCATCACGATTGTGTGCCAAAGATCATTCACAGAGACATCAAATCCAGCAACATATTACTAGATTCCAACATGGAGGCTCACCTGGGAGACTTTGGACTGGCAAAATCACTTGTTGAGAATCCAGAATCTAACACAGAATCTAATTCTGGCTTTGCTGGATCTTATGGATACATGGCCCCAGGTAATAATTGATCATACCATTCACTTGAATTCTTATTTATCTCATTTCTTTTTACAAAACATAGATACAATTAGAACTGAAGTTTTACCATAATGTTCTGTGCTGACTTTTTAATGCAAACTTTTATTATCCAGATGATCAAGGTGAAACTCTAATTTAATCCAATCAGAATATCGTTCCAAAAACATCTAAGTTGTTCATTCTATATCTTGTCCAACTGTTAACCATTGATTGACATTTCAATGTTTTTAGAGTATGCATTCTCACTGAAGGGCACAGAGAAAACTGATGTGTACAGCATGGGAGTTGTGCTGATGGAACTTGTTACTGGTAAAATGCCAACAGACGAAGCTTTCAGCGCAGAAATTGACATGGTGAGATGGGTGGAGATGCACCTTAACAAGGAAGGCATTGCGGCTGAAGCAGTGATAGATCCTCAGCTGAAACCCCTTTTGCCTGGTGAAGAGTTTGCTGCATTGCAGGTTCTCCAGATAGCCATACAGTGCACAAAAACTTCACCACAAGAGAGGCCAACATCAAGGCAAGTATGCGATCATCTCCTGCATGTGTCCAACAACAAAATTGTGGATTTTGAGAAGAAGAATCTAGATCATTACTGGTGATTTTCTTTCCAACATATTGAAGATGAAGAAAGACATGTTTGCTGTTGTTGCTGTGTGTAGTTCTGGTTTCTGCATTGCTTCTTCCAAAACTTATCTTATATATTCAGATAAAGATTGTTAAATTCATTAAGATTATTGCATGTTAGGAATGTAACATTGCTAATGGACTAATCTTATCCTTGTTATGCATGTCTCTTCTTTTTAATATATAGTAAAGTTCAATACATAAATATTTCTTATATATATGGATGCTTATATATTAACATTCTCAACTATAAAAATATACATTTCATATTTTAATAAATTAATATTTTATTTATTTATTGCAAATTAATAAAGGATATGGTAATTAAAATATGAACGTGACAGTAGAATGTCAAATTAAATCTATGTAGTATAAGTTAGAGGATAAAAATAGAATAATTTTTTGTTCTTATTAGTATAAGTGAGAGGAAAAAAATAGAATAATTTTTTGTTCTTATAAATGTGGATATAATTTTATGTCAATTACAACATGATGGATAAATCAGGTAACGGTTAAATACGTTTTCTCTCTAAGTATGATTATAAAAAAAAAGTACTTAAATGAAACAATGTTCAAAATGAAAAAAAAAAAACATAATTTAAGATTCAGAAATTGATATGATTTTATAAATGTGTTTATTATGTGATGGAGTAATTTTTTTTAATTTACAATTTAAACATTAATAAACTTAAACTTTTATGCAAAATCTTTAATTTCTAATATTTGTCCAAGAATTTTGGTTGACCTTTAAAATTTTGAGTCGACATATCATAACCTAACTATTGCTTTTAATTAATATACAAAATTCAAATTCAAAATTTAAATTATTCCCACATTCAATAAAACAAAACTACAAATTAAATTTAAGCTATAATTGCGTTATAAATTCTCACACAAATCAAAGGAGCTACAAATTAAAATTCAAATAATTGCATAATTAAATGTGACACATACAAGAAGCTACAAATTCAAATAAAAAACGTTTCTATTCAAAATCTAATTTAAATTATTCTTTCAAAATTAATGTCCATAAATACGCATTTATGAATATTCTAAAATGAAAAGGGAAGCCTTTTTTTAGTAGAAAAACGAATATTCTACGTAGATCACATAACAAGTACCATTTTGATACTTACAAAGTAATCTTTATACTTTTATTGAATATTCTGTGACATTATTGAATACATTTGGTAACAATTTATGGATTATCAACTTATTAATTAAATAATATAATAATACATGAAATCTGACGGTAATTTTTATTTTAATAATATACACAAATTAGTTATCTTTTTAAATTTCAGAAAAAAATAATAATTCGTAAAATTAATTAATTAAGTGTGATTATCTTTTTTATTTTAGTCATTTAGTAAAAAATTAATTAAGTGTGATAAAAAGAAAATACACAATAATAGTGGGGAAAACTCACCACCAAAAAACACTTTGATTCCTTTAACTATTATATTTAGTACTTTTTATATATAAATATACTATTTCAGTATTATTAGTAATGAAATTTTGGTACAAAAGTTTTTGCAAAACTGATAAGAATGCGTGTAACAAATTATTACTTTTAATAACAAAATGCAATAATAATTTATTTTTGTTTATTTTAAGTTATTTCACATAAAAAATAATCATATAATCTATTATTATATTTTAAAAGTAGGTCTTTTTTATATTTTTATTTTCTAATTTTGTTGAAAATGTCATCACTAGTCCCTTTTTTTACTATATTTTTAGGTCTAAAGAAAAGTGTATAGGAAAAACACATTTTTCCTAGATATTTTACTGTTTTGCTAATGAAAAAATTTTGAAAAAAAAATAAAATACAACAATAAATCGTGTTTGAAGTTTATGATTTTTTATTAAAAAAAATCGTGTATACAACATATCACTTCAACTTTATTACATAAAAGTATAACAGAGATAACTTTGTTTTTTTTTTTTTTCTTTCAAATCATGTATATTGAAAATGATTTTAATTTGATTAATTTTCTATTAATATATCAAAGTTTTGCATGATGAAATTATTTTAACTTTTTTTAAGTAAAGTTATATATAATAAATATAATTTTAATTTTGAATTGAAATTTTATATTATAAACACGACTTCATTTACTTTAAAACTTAAAAGAAAATTTTGAAGTCATACTGGTAATGCAATACCACGACTTCACTTTTAAAAATTGAAAAATAATAGTCATGTACGACTTTAACATTAGCGTGTAAAACCCTAATCAAATTAAAATCATCTTCAAACTACAAGACTTTCAATGAAAGAACAAAAAAGAAAATCATATATTCATTATAATATTTTTTTTACTAAATTACATTAAAATTTAAAAAAATACCTTTTTATTATGTTTATTTAATATAAATATTTTATCTATAACTTTACATTAAGATTATTTTATTGTATATAAAAAAATTATATTTAATATATTTAAAGTTATAATACAAAATTTAGAATAAAAATATTAATATAAAAAAGATTAAATATATCTTTCGTTTATATACTATAATATGAAATTGATGTTTGTAGGATGAAAATGATTAGAATAAGTTTTTTTTTATGTAAAATTATTATTATTATTTTTTAAATATTGTTAGTTTGTTTTGTGTCAAAAGTCTTTTGGTGTTTTGATTGCAAACTGACTACTTTATATTGATTGATGAAGTAAAATATTAAATTAAATCAATTTTAATGAAAAAAGAATATATTTTAATATTTTCATATTTCGAGAATGGTATAAAGTTTAGAAAAAAATAAAAATCAATCTCATCTTATAATAGAAGGAAGAAAAGCATATTTAATAAGATAAAGATATTAGATAAAACTAAAATTAATACAAAGTTAGTGCACCTAGAAAAAAATGAATAATTCTTCATATTCTATCTACCCACTATAATTTTTCTGAAATATATAAACTAAAATGCACTAAAAAATAAAAAACAAAATGGAAGATCAAGAATTAGAAAGGAAAAAATTGAAACAGAGTCTAAAATTTTTATAGGGTATCAAAATTAAATTTTAAAGAAATAACGAATGGTTTAACTGTTGATAAAAAGAGGAAAAATGTTTTTTTGACACTCTTCTAAAACATTACACTCACTTAAGCAAAGAACACGAATGTGATAAGTGTTGATAACCAAAAGAAAGTGAGTGAAGAAGAAAGTTGAAGTGAGAGAAGAAACCAGAAATCACAATAACTTGTGAAGTTAATTTGGTCAACAGAATGAAAAAGTAGAGAGTGATGCACTTAATCTTCTAATACTAATAAATAAGACGCTCACTCTAGACGCTCTCTTTCTTTTCTTTTCTTTACCCCACAATCTCAACGGTCCAAACCCAACGTCTCTCTCACTGCACCACACTGTTTCATTCGTCTATAACAATTCTCAAACTTTTCCAAGTTTTGTTGCACTTTTCTAACACCCTGTTTCCTTCTTCCTTTCACATCTACAAAAACAAACCCCAACCACGACAATGCTTCTTCCATTTTTAGCCACACCCCTCCCAACCAAAACACACGTTCCTACGTACGAGGAAACAAAACAGAAACATTAACAGCCAACGTTTTTTTCTTTTTATTTCTCTGCTTTCGTTACGAAAGAGCTCTAAATAGAGGCAAAGAAAACGGGAATGAGGTAAAGATTATTTGTGAGCATTTATAAGCCATAAACACCTCCTTCGTTTCCGTAAAACAACTCGTTTCTCCTTCATATTCTCCCTCCCTCCCTCCTCTGTTTTACTCTACCCTGTTTTCTTCTTTTTTTTTCTGCCTTTTTCTGTGTGTTTCAGCAAAACGAGAAGAGTCTTGTGAGGTTGCAATGTCTCCGATCTCTCCACCCATTTCCCTCAAATGGGTTTCCGTGTCTCCACGTTCACACCCTCCTTCGTAGGGGTTTCGACAAACCGAGACAAAACAACAAGGGACACAAACGATAAAGAAAGCCGACATGGCCCCGTCCGAGGTTGATGTTGTTTCTTCCTCGTCCTTCGGTTGCGTTCTGAGGGACCGTAACAACCGCGAAGCATGCAGGGAAAGCAACGTGAAGGGCACGCATAATGATCATGCTACGTTACAAAGAAACATCAAGAACTTTGTCATGGACCTTAACACGTGCATGGGGGTGTCCTCTGTTTCCACAACAAACGAAAATGAAAACAACAGCAACACCACCACCACCACCACCAGCAGCAGCAGCAGCAGCAAGAACAAAGGCGTTAACCAGCGTAAGGCTCTAAAAAATAACCGCCTAGAGAGACTTCGTTTCACACGAGCAAACTCCTTCAACAACGGCAGCAGCAGCAGCAACAACAAAGAGTCTTCCTTGGCCTTGTTGATCAGCCCGAGACACTCACGGCTTCTCGATCGATGGGCAGCTAGACAGGCTCGGGAGATGGTGTCGAATTTGGCGAATGAGGTTGAGTTGTTGTCAATGGATGAAGGTGACATGTTCCCAAGGACACCCAGTTCGTCGGAGGAAGAATCCACCTCCTCAGAGATCCCTAACATGGCTGCCTCTTCCCTTGTTCAGATATGGGAGAAGAGGCTGAAGCAATCTGTTGTCTCCAAAACGAACACATTGGCAGAGAAGATTGGTTCGACCTCTTCTCCCACGAATGAGCATGTCAATGCCTCATTGCCCGAGGAAGAAAGCTTTGATGGACCTTCAGGGAATGAAGAAAGTTCCTTTCCTGAGTGGGAATCAAGTGACCATTCTGTTTCGCCACAGGCGAGGTCTGAGAGTGGTGTCAGTGTTGCTAGCCTCATAAAGAAACTCACTTCTACCGGGCAGAGTCAGAGTTCAACACCTTCTTTTCTTGATGATAATGAACATGAAGGGTATGCTAGTAGTAGTGTGACAAGTTCTCCTTGTAGAGAGCGTGAATGTGGTCAACAACAACAACAACCACCTTCAGAACATAAAATTGTTTGTCCGCTGCGAATTAGAGGGCGCCAAGCATTCAATGATTTGCTTATGCAGATGGAGAAGGACAGGCATAGGGAGCTCAACAACTTGGCGGAGCGTGGAGCAGTTTCTAAGTTCGCACAAAGAGGTCGCATTCAGGTAAAACAAAAGGCAAAGTGGTGGTTCTTCTTCTGCTATGTTAAGCTTTTTACTAGTTCTGATCGTGACTCCTTTTCTATGCATGAATGCAGGCATTGCTTCGGATTAAATTATTGCAACGTGACCTGGCGGATAGTCATAGGTCCCACCAGAAATCAACATTATGTGAATTAAACAACAGACAAGCACAAGGGTCTGCAATTATGCAACTAAGGTTTGATCTTTTCTTGTCAAGTGTGAACTTCCTGATTGAATCAATTCCTTTGATTAGACCATACCTATTCATTTACCTTGTCTAAAAGAAAGCTATTGAATTTAAAGGTGGTAGAAAAATGCATTGAAAGATATAACTTTCAATGTTTATCTATTCTTGTGGACTATTTATTGTGTGAGATGCGAAACTATTAAAAGAGAAATGATACATTCACAACTGATCGAGTATACAATTCCATTTCCCTTACCTAATATTTCAATCAGAGGTTGTATAATATACTGTAACAACAGGTTATCAGTATATCATTCCTCCTATTAAAATTGCATTCCATGGAGTGAAATTTAGGAATGAATATGATGAGAGCTGAGAAGAGAGTAAATGCACAATTGGATTGGCATTTCCTTTTGTAGCTGGTTTTTGGTAGCTTGCATTGATTATATGCACAAGTTCTTAACTATAAATCTCTCCCAAGTTGATAATTTGGTGATTAAACAATTTCAATTATCATAATTTTTATGACAAACAGGGAAAGATTTACCAGCGGGGTTGAACTTAGAACTAGTGTCCAGGCAGAAGTAGCTAACCCAAGAAGTCCTCAGAGAGAGGAAGTTAACAAAACCACTCAATTGGGTAACTCTGCCACCACTGATCAACTCAGAAAAGACACAAGAAACCAGAAAGCTCATGGCAGTGACAATCTCGCCACAAAATCCACACAAAAGTCAGTTTCACATACTAGAATAGATCATAATAATACAAAAGAAGCTTCTCCAAGTTCAGATGTCATGGTCCAAGAAACACATCCACGTTCAGATGCCAAGGCTCTACACAATAACTCAAAAGAAACTAGTGAGGCAACTACATCCATGATTGATTCAAGTATAAATGAGATGACAGACAGGGCAGAGGAGAGTAGCGAGAAGAATGGTATTACTAAAAGTAGTAATGATGAGACAGTGAATGAGAAAGATATTAGTAACCCACAGTATGCTGAATCCAGTTACAAGGAGAAAATAGAAGAGGCAATTGATCAGAACTATGCTGAAAGCAGTTATGGTGATGAGATGGAGGAAGAGGAAATTGACCAGAATTGTGATGATGAAACTAATTATGACTGGATCAGTGAAATTTCTAGGCCTAGGAGCTATTGGGAAGAGCGTAGGCAAGCATGGTATAGAGAGATGCTTGAAACTGGTTCTCAAAATGAGGATATAAAGAGGCTTCTTGAAAGGTACATAATTTTTTTCTTTTATTTTTTATGTCAGCTAACACCTCAAGTATTATTATTTAGATGAGAAAAGGTCAAATTTGAATGCATTTACTTTGGAATTGGACAATAACTCGTGAAAATACTTTTTGTATAAACTTCATTGATCTGAACATTAGTATATTATGTTTGTAGGAGAACAGTGTCAAGTTTCCTTTCTAGTGACTTCAGGGATAAAATGGATAGATTGATGGTATCTCATAGGGGAACACAAGCACATTTAGTCAATAGTCAAGACCATGAGGAAAACAGCCAAGAATTGATGGCATTTTTACAAGAACGCTTGCATTCTGCAAGAACTTCTCAAGAGGGAAGAGATGGAACTGAGGAAGAAGAAGAAGAAGAAGAGGAGAAGAGAAGTCACACAGAGGAAGAGGAGGATAATGCAGATGAGCATGAAGAGGAGAATGAGCATGAGGAGGAGAGCTTGATAAGTGATTCATATCATGAAGCTGCTGATCGTTCCTCATCATGGAGTTACAGGGACAATGAAGCCGGTGATGATTTTGATAGAGTTGTTTCTACATCTCCACAACCTTATCAATCTCAACCTTTCTATCAGGATAGTAGGCAATCTCCATCCACCAATCATCATTCAATGGTAAGTATGCATTTAGTATAATCTTGATACATATGAGGGTTCCTAAATCTCTTGTTAAATGCAAAACTGCTCTGCATGAAGGAAATGGAACTCATATATGATTTGAGAGGGCACATGGAGCAACTCTATCACGAGATGTCTGAGCTAAGGAAAACAATAAAGGGATGCATGAATATGCAGATGGAATTACAACAAAACATGAAACATGAGGTTCACTCAGGTTTGTGCTTATTTCTATAATGTTTCACTCTCAAAGTGAGTGTGTTACTACAAATCGCCAATTGCATCATAGAATTCGGTTGATAGAGGTGCCAATGTTAAACAGTTATTACCATGTTAACAACTTGAATCTTAACAACATTAACTTTCAAGTAAATTTGAATACGTAAATGAACACTATTTTCAAACAAGTTTCACGTTCTTCAACTTTTTTTAGCAAGTTGAAATTCAATCATTCCACTAGTTCAGAAGGGAAGATTTCTCTTCATCAAACATATTCACTTTCTTCTCACCCCCATTTGTTTTTTCAACAAATTTTACTACTGTGTTGTATTGAAGCTGAATATGTCTAGAAGATAATGGTCTCTACCAATTTTCTTTTGCTTTCTTTTCCTGTTTGCCTCACAATAACTTCAGTCATGCAATGCAAACACCATTACAGTTAAAAAAGAAGAAAATAAGTGCCGTAACAGGACTCCAAAGAAAGGCAACTGCTGCATTTGCTATGAGGTGAAAGTTGACACGGTCTTGTACAGGTAATTAACTGCTTCTGAATGAAAATGATTTGTTTCCATTTTCTGAGAAAAGTTGAGTCATGTAATGGCCAAATTCATTGCAGGTGTGGCCACATGTGTGCGTGTCTGAAGTGTGCCATAGAGTTGCAATGTAACAGTGGAAAATGTCCCATATGTCGGGCTAAAATAGTGGATGTTGTTCGAGTATATGTTGACGGTTAGGTGTGATATTGGACAGAATCTCACTCCATAGGACTATCCTTAGTCCTCAAACTTAGCCAGCTGCTACAATTAACAACATAAACCATACAACAGTTTCTCCTTTTTTACATATTCTTTCGTCAAGGGAGCATATGATATTTTTAGGAGAAATTCGTTTGACCAACATCATTGTACATTTGTCGTAGTTTTAAATTTAATCTTTTTTTCCCTGTTGATATGTGTCAGTGTTCAGAGTAACAGTCTCAGTCTTGTATTACAAGGATATATTATAATAAAACTAAGACAAACGCTTACACAACACCCTCGTGTATTTCTAGCAACATGCTGAAAGGCTTAGAAAGAAAGTGATAAACAATAGTAGTGTTAACATAATAACATCAAATCAAAAGAATGTTGGTGTGTTAATACCCTTCTTTTCTTTTGAAATTAGAAAGTTCTGACATTAGTGGTAGAGCCATTAGAACTATATGCAGGTCACTGAAAAGGGTTCATTCCAATTTTTCATAAATCTACTAAATGCAATCTAATACATAAAATTCGATGGACAAGAAAAACGCGGGAAAAATGATACTGTAACCATACCAGTTCATGTCACTGTTCATCATTTCTACTCCTATTAAATGCAAGGTAATAAGAAAGAAACAGGATATAATTTTCTTCCAAGTTTAGTACACTAGTCTAAATAAATGGTTGGAGAAATGTTGCTAAGATTTTAGCGATCGTGAAAAATCATGGTTGGCCATGGTGATCAGAAGAGCTTCTGAATGATATTTGGGTTTGGTTCACCTCTTCTAAAGTTTATATGTTAATGTAAACATTGCTAATCAATAGTTAATGCAACCTCAAGTTTATCTGACTATGGTTCTTTTAGCCAAGAGATAGATCCCTTAGTATTGTATTATCAACTAATTAAAAGGAATTAACAACATTAACAAATTTCAATCTCAAGAACTAATTTGAGATATTTTTAAATCTAAAAGCTATTATAAAGTCTGAAAATTGAGGAAAGTGTTTAGCAGTGAAATTAGTATAGAAAACGTATAATCTCTAAAATGTAAAACACGAAATCACGAATCTATATATTATATAATTATGAATTATATAAAATAATAATAAAAATTTATGTGTATATGTATGTTTTAATTTTTTTTAGCAGAAATAGGTTTCTCATGGCTAATCCAAAAGAATTTGTTCCTTTTTTTTATAATCATAATACAAATTTATACGATAAATTTGAATTTTAGAAAATTAATATATTTTTCTTTTCAAAATTGTATTAGAATCGTGATAAATTTGACAGAAATTTAACAAATATTTTTTGAATTGAACAATTCATATATATGTCTTATAATGTGTCTTATAATAGTTGTACAAATATCAATGTCCATGATATGAAAACATTATTTAAAAAGCCATAGGAATTGGAAAGAGGTGATTCTCATCTCTTAGATCCAGGATTGGGCCCATCAGTGTTTCTACAGCAAAATACTATTGGACTAATCTCCTAGAAAACTAGAATATCATTATCCTTTCTTTTGATTAACGATGAGATGTGTGAAAATACCAGGGAGTTATTTCAGATAAAAATCTACAAAAAGTTGAGTTGTTTAAATTAAAACATATAAAGTGAATTTATAAAAAAAGTTTATTGATATTTGTGAGTAGTTTGTGTGTGAAGAAAATTTTAATATTTTAAAATATTAAAAATGTTAGTTTTAAAATTCACTCTTATCTCTAAAAATAATTGAAAATGAAATATAAGATATTTTTGTGTAAATTTTAGTTAATTAAAATTTTATACATTTTTTTGATATCATTTAATAATCAATTATCCACCTAAAAAAAACTTTTCATGAGTGATTATGTAGTTAAAATTAGTGATCAATGTTCCTCATACTAGATAATCGATTATCCTACATGTTTACTTTCAAAACGTGTTGAATTATTAGTCAAACGTGTATTGTTCATAATATACAAATGGTAGAGAGAAAGTATTGTGTCTTGAGCATGAAAGAACATGGAAAAAAATAAGGATAATAACGTAACTAGATAGCTATCTAAGTGGACATCAACATCTTTCATCATTGTGCTGAGAGAACCACCAACAACATATCAGCGCTCTACCATCTGCACCACATCCCACAAACAAATCCAAACAGAGTGTTACAATGTGTTTCTTTGCAGATGATTACTGTTTATTTATCCTAAAATTAGTTATTCTCTGCCATGAATTTTACATAATAAGATATTGTCATAAGTGTTAACATAGTTATAAATATGAAGATACTATTTATTAAGTTTCAAATAATCATTTTATGGTTGCATAATGATACCCATTGGACGGTGTATTTTGATATGAATGACATGGATAACGATATCGTTGGTGTCGACTTGAATCTAATTTTACAGCTACAACAACAAATACAATTGTGGACAAAAGTAATAGCATTGACAATTCTTTGTATTGTTGCACGTGGATTAAATATGTTGCGTCTATTAAGTCAAACGATAAGCAATATTAGGGAGTGCTTACCACAAAATAGCGTTGTCAGCAGAAGTTGATGTCATACTTGGTATACAATGAACAATGTCCGGACATTATTGGCATATGTCCGGTCCATAAACATTCATTAATTTATGTCAACAATTAAGGGGAACTAAGTTTGTAAAGGTTGCATTTCGATCAGTAGTGGAGGAACAAATTGTTAAATTTGTCCACATCAATGGACATAATGTAAATAATCTAAGTGTTTCATTCTTCAAATGAACAGTGTCTGACTACATGGTAGGGTGAACCTGGATAATGAAGAAGAAGAGCAAGACCTACCAATACCCAATGATCATGTTGAAGACATTGCAACTCAACCCCAAATCCCTTATAATACTTAAATGTTTTCATAAATTTGAGGTGGTATTCAAGAGTTGTAATAAGGATTAAATACTTTAAACATCAATGTGAACAAAGATTTGATGACTTCCAGTATTCTCTCGAATGATAGATGTAATCATGTAATTATTGTTTCTTTCATCTAATTATTGTAATTTGACTTTTTTTTATCATATTATATTGTACCATGGTATGATTAATACATTAATATTAATTAGGCGTTGATGCTTGATACAATTCAAGTTTATTTTTATTAAGTTTTGCTGCATTTATGAATTTTGCTTTAATTTTTTATAATTATGAATATTTTAATATTATTTTTTTAAAAAAAAATTAATTTTTAACAATTTTGTATGTATCCACAATGTCATATAATTCATATTATTTTTTCAACTCGTTCTTGGACAGTAGCATGATTGATGTTTTAATCACACGTAAATTTAAATTTAATATACAAATAAATCATCTTTTATTTTTAATTAATTATAATCACAAAAACATAATTATAATTATAATTTTATCAGTTAAAAAAATTTATCAATTAGACTCATCACATTATTAAAAAAAAATTCATAAACATTTTTCTTCATATTTCTTATTTCTCTTAATCCAAATAACTTCATTACTTCTTTATCAAATCTTTCATTTTCCTCTCATCGCGAGATCCAAACAAAGCATTAAGTCTATTTGCATAAACAAAGAACAAACCTTTGTCATTTGCATTAATAACCTAAATTATAAACCTGTGTCACACCTTTGTGGATGTGAGGGGATCATCTAGGCGAAGTAGCAGTTAAAATTTATGGCATATTACTACCAACCACATGTTCAACTGGAATAAGATTGTTTCAATTAACTGAAGTTTCAAATTTGAATCTTGGATATACAGCTGCACAAAACACTTAGCTGTGCCATCATCCACAGTAATCTTTGTTAACTGGTATGATATTGGATCAGTTTGTTTAAACTTAAATAGGTCATTTTTTTAAAACCTCAAGAAGCAGGATTTACTCATTAAAATAACAGAAAACTGTTAATTTAAAAACAAAGATTAAAAAAACATAAAAAAACAGAAATGTTTTTATTTTATCGAAAAAAAAAGTTTATTAGAAAATTAACAAATGAACTGACCCTTCTCTCCAGTAAAAAAAAAAGAGATATTTGTTGTTGGTAAATGCAGGGCTTGAAAAGGAGTACCAAAAGCTGGAAGCATGAAGTACGGGAAACAGCCCCACTGGTTTTCCTTACTTGAAGAGCACGTATAAGCTGCAGCCAGAGGCTTCATTAATGCAGTAACTACAACATGGAAAGTTAACACAGGACCCTTTCTCACCTTTCCTTCCTTCTCTTCAGACAGGCCATGTCCTTCCAAAACAAACACATAGTAAATAACCATAAAAAGGGAAAGGACCATATAATAACTGTCAACCCAGGAAATGGAATTGGAAAATTTTATTAAATATCAAAACTACCATTCTCATGCTAGTTCTGCTTAGTTTTACTGGTTTTGAATAGACATCACAATAAACAAGTGCAAATGCTGCCCCATTATTCATTACTTATACTTGGAATACCCCATGAAATTTACTTCCATGAAATTTATTTTGATTCCTTAATTCTGATTAATATACATCACTAAGTAAATCTAAAATTGATTAATCGAAATTACAGTGACTGAATTTTTCTAGCTTTAAAGCAAAGTGGAAGACGAAATAGATAACTATTTTTAGTAACTCCAGAATATAAACCCGTACTTGATGTACAATGTAAAGATACCTATACCTACTCCAATTAGATTTTGGCATTTCTATTATATATTATGTATCTCATTCTTGTGTGTAAACATCTCCTTACTAGTAGGCACTGAGTATATGATCAATCACTTTAATTCTGACTTCGTAAAATCAAGAACTGAAGAAAATTGTAAAGTCAGATATTAAAATTAAAAAGAAAAAAATACTTACAACCTTGAAGACTAGATTAAAAATTTACTCCACTTCTGCCATCATCCATCTAATGCATACAAACACATACATCTTTATAAAAAGTCATGGTTCTGCTCAGTCTGATCAGTGTAGTTGTCACTTTTCAGTATCTTTATCCTGACCATAAGTCCACAAAGTGCCATTCCTGGTCCTAAAACAATGACAACGCTAACTCCAGCTGTACCCGGCTTAGATATCAACCACCAAATATAGCTACTTTAACAATAGGCAATAGCTAATCTTACTGGAAATAATTTCTTAATATTTGAACACGCAAACAAGTTATTATCACCCGTCTTCCAGGAGTCATTTATGAATTTGAGTTCCCAAGTACAATTGGCAAATGCACTCTTAACGAATGAGTAGATTTTTTGTTTTGTTGATTTGAAACCGACTTATGTAATGTCACACACACAAGTAAACTCCAAAAAAAAAGGGGGTAGAGCATCCCTATGAATTGAAGAATGATCAATCTTTAAGACAAGTGGCCTAGATCCAACCAAAACCACCGTTAAAATGCATCACATTCAAATGAACTTTGTTAGATTACATGCCATATTACCGCATATTTCCAGGACAACACAAAGAACAAAAAGAAAGACGATCATCAACACTTTTATGTAGTATCAAACAATACTTTCCTTGTTTTGCCGTAGATGAAGCAACCAAAAATATAAAGCAAATCTTAATCTAAAAGAACCAAAAATATATAACTGAGGCAAGAGTTTAATCTGAGTTTTGCACCAGCCATTAGTTGTTCCTGACTCTCATCAACTTAACTGTTATTTGAACCTGTAAAGTTATGTCTTGGTTGGGAATAGCATTTCTCTTCTGCATGTCCATAGAGTTTTGAAAAATCCAAACATCTCAAAAATAGAGAAAGAGATAGAAATTTATCGAACCAACCACACTCCTTCATATACGTCAGGAGTCCATTGATGAGAAGGGGCTGGGGAATTCCACTTGGTGAGGTTAGCTAAATTGAGTTTTGCACCAATGGCATCAAATCTTCTAATTATAGAAAAGTGTAATAAAAAATATTTCACATTTGGGTCTTCTATTTCTCTCCTGCTTTTTTTACTAGGTGTAAGACAACCCACATACAAATAAATAGCCTATTCGATGCTGGTTATAGCCCACAGAAACCTTGGGCATATGGTGATCCCAACTGCCTAAGACGTGCGTGGTAGGACATTTGGCCTTCTGGGTTTTGCACATCAAATCCTCCATTGATAGGGATGCTCAATTGAAAATCCTTAATTTTAATTATTTCATCTTTTCTTCTATTTCTCCCCTCAAATTTTGAACTAGGAGGAAATTAACCCAGATACAAAATAAAATGATGGTGGTTTCAGCTTCAGCATCAGCAGATAAGACAACTAAATTCAAGTTTCATGACAAAAGTAAAAACATAAAATAAAAAGCTTCATAGAAGGCAAAACAAACCCCTACTAGATTAATCTCTACCTCAAAAGGCTAAATCAAAATGCATTTTAGATCCTTTCAAAACCAAACTTACACCACCAGCATTATATCATCTACACGTGTTCTCAATATCCAAATAAATACAAGGGTAACTTCATGCATGTTAAGAATCTTCAAATTGTGCTTGCATTGCATGAATCTAGCAATCTCAGATCTTAACTAGCAACAAGCTTGCAGCCAACTCTCTAAACTTCATATTCTATAGTCTTAACTCACCAGTTTATTAGTCTCCAGTTTTACAGTACTTGCAAGATAGCAAACAATGAAAACCATAAATTAATTTAATCAGAATATTGAATCACTGATCAAGAAGAACAGGTAATGCGTTCAATGACAACAGATAAAACTAGCAGACTAATACAAATTTGATCAGTTTCGAGTGCCATAACACGTCAATTATATTCAATCGTCCAATACACAAATTGAGCAATCTACTTGAAACTAGGTCATTGCAATTAAGTATTTTAAAACAGATTACGATTAACCATTAAGTTGTAAAAACAAGAAAAGCCATTCATGTATAGTGTAAACAGGGAGCTAGCAAATGTTAATCACAGCTCATACTATAACACAAAGCTACTGCGAGAAATTCCATAAACTCTGAAAAGCTACAAACAAATGCAATACATTCAGCAGGTAATATCCAACAATTAGAAAATTGTTGACATCAAATTTACTATTTCTTCTTACAAATAATATGACTTAACTTCCACTGTATGATGTTATTTTGTATTATTTGCACCTAGATTGCAGGTTAATGCTACTTAATATGTAATCCTCAATTGTAGTTTAAAAAGAAGGAACTACCTGACGGTCATCTAGGCGTAAGATAACAGTAATAAGCAAGCAGCACAAACTCCTGTACCAAATGAAACTAGGTACTCTGCAAGGCACACCCTATCAGCATAAGATCACTCGCATATAAAAGGGTTTTGATGACAATAGAGAAAGCCGCAGTCAACCAAATTCTGAGGATTATGACTAAAACAAGATGATAAGGCTTATTCAACTACCACTTACAAATAATGAAATTGGACTGTATTGTGTATATAAAAAATACAAGGGAGGAAACGATAAAAGCAGAAAAACAACATTGACCTCCTAAATTAATTACACTAATTATTAGATCAGTGGCACAATAATAAATCGTAAAAATGAAGATCACAAAAAAGCAAGAAAAAGAAATGAAAAAAGGCTGCATTTGCAACCTAATAATGCAATTAACCGTGTACAGAAGAAGGTGGAGAAAATTAAAACAAAACCCCACAAAAAAAATAATAATCAATAATTCTATACCACAAGATACAATCCTATACAGCAAAGAAAAACAACAAAGGACAAGGAACCACCACCACCACCATGAGACCGCACATCTTCGCGAAACCCCGGCGGTGACGATAGGTGCGAGGGCTGTCCACCAAATCCCGGCGAATTCTCTGGTGACAACGCATCATCATCCGGCGGAGGAGCACCTTCAAGAGGCTTGGCAGTGACAATTGGATTCCTGCCAAAAATCTCCCTCGGCAAGAGAACCTTGGAAACCCCAAAAATGGCAACAGGGTTCTGATCAAAGACGGTCTGCGTAACTGAGGCCTGCACAATGCCGGTGTTGATGGCAACAGAGCCATTCACACGCGAAATGTTGAGTGTGAAGCTACCAGCACCCATGGCCTCAGTAGCGAGGGTGGGTTGGAAGGGGTTAACAACTGATTCAAGCGAGCCAAGAGGGTAATAGGAATGAAGAACATGGAATTTAAGAACCACCCCTTTTTTATCTGCAGGCAGAGACTGAAGGGCAACAGAGGGTGGAAGATCGGCAAAGGCATCATCCACAGGTACGAAAAGAGTGATTCCAGCACCACCCTCATCAGCCTCAAATTCCTAAAATTGGAAATTCATCAGTTAGTTAAATGCCAAGTGCAAATGATGTATACAGATAGAGATTTTCACATCAACACCATCGTAACAAAAAACAAATTCAAATTCAAATTCAAACTCAAACTCAAACTCAAACTCAGTATCTGTATCACCAACACTACCTGAACTACGCCGGAGGCCGCAAGCATGGAGGCGGCGACGTTGAAGTTGTGGCCGTCGATTAGGGCTTTGGTGATGTTGAGGACGATGTTGGGGCGGGTTTCGGATGCCATGAGGTCAAGGCCGTAGGGGATGAGGAGGGAATTGACGGCGAAAATGGTGACGTTGTAGGGTAGGGTTTTGACGAGGGACAAAACGGTGACGTTCGAGGGGGAGTAGGGGGCGGGGGAGCGGATCGAGACGAGGCCGGATTGGGGGTCGCGCGTGAGGTTCACGGAGCCGAAGTTGTCGGTGGCGCGTCCGGTTGTTTGGAGGAGCGTGGTGACGAGTTTCCCGGCGGGGGGGAGGGCGCGGAGGTCTGACCATGAGAGGAACTGGAGGAGGACGTGGTAGCGGAGGACATCAGCGAGGGCGGCGGGGGAGAGGTGGTGGCGGGCGAGGTGGTCGTCGGCGGCGAGATAGGCGTTGGGGACGGCGAGGATGGAGAGGGAGGAGCGGTCGGAGAGATCCGCGAGAAGAGGCGTTGCGGAGGCGAGGAGCGCGGTGAATTGGGAGAGGTCCGGCACGGTGGAGAGGAGCGCGGTGAAGTTGAGAGCGGTGGAGGGAGGTGGGACCGTTAGGAGGTAAAATAAGAAAAAGAGTGAAAGGGCATTTTGGGTAATCGAAAATCCATAATGAGATGATGGAGAAGGCATTGCTGGTTTCTCTTCTTCTCTTCTGTTCATCACTTGAGTTGAGATGAGAGAGTGAAGTGAGTTTCTCACTCTCTCAATTGCATTTGCAAGCTGTGAATGATCAGATGTGCAGTGAGAGGTGATGCAATCATGATGTGGATTCTTAATGTTTTCCTTCCATTATTATTACTTTTTCATTTATTCCCTCTTATATACACCATTTCATTTTCTATTTTTTAACATTAAAATATTTTTCATTAATTATTTTTCTTTTTAAAATAAATTATCAGAAATCTAATAAATATTTTTTTAAACACTTCAATAATAATTATCATACGAATTCACAGGTGTTAATGTCTCACAAATGTTAGTGTCCGATAAGACATACGAATTCACACATGTAATAATGTCTCACGAATGTTAGTGTCCGATAAGACATACGAATTCACACAGGTGTTAATCTCACAAATGTTAGTGTCCGATAAGACATACAAATTCACACAGGTGTTAATGTCTCACGAATGTTAGTGTCTGATAAGACAACCAAAGTGTTAATGTCTCATAAATGTTAGTGTCCGATAAAACACACACGCCATTTAAAAGGCAAGCGATTGAACTCATTTTTAGAAAAATTTAATTTAAATTTCATCGGTATAAACTCTAATAGTGGATGAAAATGGTTGAAAACTTAATTTAGGTGGTAGTTGAAAATGGTTAAGTTGGTTTAGCATTAAATGAAAAGTACTTAGTAAATTATTTGTTAAAAGAGTATATGTTTATGGAAAGTCTCTCACTACAATATCCACCCATGTCAATCTATCTTGCTTTTGAAAACACCTCAACCCCACACACCAATAATCATTCATTGTTACCCAAAAAAAACATTCCAACTTTTTTTCATACAAAAACATTCTTATTAACTACTGTAATCTCTTTTTTTTCAAATTAATTAATAATAATAAATAAAGAATAACGAGTATTTTAATTTATATTAAATGCAAATTCAAAATTGACTCTACTGATAATTTTTTTTATTTTTCCTTTTGTATCGCTGATTAACATTTAAAATATAATGTTACATTTATAATATCTTTAATAAATATTTGTTAAAAAAATATTATTTTAATATGAATCTCACTGCAAATGTGATTCAATAAAATTGACAAAATCATTTTAATATGAGTAGTTTTTTTAAATTTTAAAACAATTATATTTATTAATGAGATTTACATTAAAATACTGTTTTTATTTATAAGAAAATTATTAAACTTAATTATATGTAACAAGTTCTCTTATAGTGATTTTAGAATTGGCAAACACTTAGTGGTGTTATTGCTTCTTCTTTTTTCTATGGCAAAGGATTTAGTTGTGATTAGAGAAGCTTGGTGCCATTGAAGCATACTTAGGAAACCTTGTCACTTCGTACCTATTGGGGCAATAATCCAAAGAGAAGGATGCACTTAGGAATAAAGTGTTTTCCTAGATATCAAGTCTATGATGGATCCAAAAGAAAAATAGTGCAATCAATAGGTATGTAAAATAAGAGATAGGTAAATTTAATTAAGGTTTAATAAAATTTTGAAAACTATTGTGAAGATGAAGTTTCCTTTATTTTTATTTTTTTTAAGATGATTAAAACATCATGCTTAGAGTTTTATGAGTGATTAAATGGTCAAGAATGTGAATAGAATAAGATATCGAAAAGAATAAAATATGAACAATATAAAGAATTTCGATTGAATTAATGCATCTTTGTCTATTGTGAGTTCATCTAAATTTGTGTTTTGTATTTAATATCTGACTTTCGTCTTATCATAATAAGTGTATTTGCATCTAAACATTATATAAACATGATTATCAAGTAGGAAATAATTTTTTGAAGTGTTATTCAATGTGTATATATGTTTCACACTAGGTAGCATTATTAGACATACCAAAATCATGTTGTTTATTATGACCAATACTTGGGTGACCTAGGCATGACTTTATATAAAAACTTGCATCTTTATCTTAACTAAGCTTGTGTATGCCTTAACACATGTGTACAATAGATCATTTACCCACTAGTACATGGTAGGTTTTGTGTGAGAGCTTTTCTTTAAGTTCCAAGCCACTACAAAAGGCATGTGAAAATGGCATTCTCCTTATCATCTTTAAGTCATCAATGGTCCTCACATATTTTGACTTCTCCTATATGGCTTGAATTGGTGATTTAAAGAGTCTGGAGGGCCAAGCTCGTATGAAGGTTGTTAAGGAGTCATCGCCCCTTGTAGCAAGGAAGAAGCAGACGAGTAACATGCATGCCCACTTGTAATAAAAAAATCATTAAGCGTGATGTTTCGAATTGTGTAACAAGATATGTCATATGATTCTATGTTCCCCATTAGTTAATCAAGAGTTTTAGTGGAGCTAGTATTCTTCACGTAACAATATTTGTTGAACCAAGTGGTGTTCAAGCTTTGAAGAATCCAAACCCTTTGAAGGATGTTGAAGCCTTGACTGTGCTTGATGTTGTTGTGCTATCCTAGATAGGTTATGGGGTAGTTTGAGTATTGTAATCCACCTCTTGATTGAATCCAAAGCATAGGCATTCTCAATCTTTTTAAAAGAAAAGTGTTTTTCAAACTAAGTTAAAAACAACCGATTGTTTTGTCGAAACAAACGATTGTTTATACATAGATGTTTTTAGAAAAGATTGAAAACTGTTTTTCAAATGGTTGAGCTGTTAAAACCAAAACAACTGATTGATTCGAGGAAACAACCGATTGTTTGCTTTGGCACCATAACAGAAAAACTGTTTTATCTTTGACTGAGTTTTAAATGTTTTTAACTGCTTACGCTCCAGTCTTTAAATGTTTTGACCAATCCTTAAATGCAATTAAGAGTTTGTTAAGATTTGATAACAAACAACATCTTTGAATATATTCAGAAAAACAGATTTGAGAAATAAGTTTTTGAATAGAGATTTTGAGTTTTTCAAAGAGTTGAGATTGCTTAGAGTTTGTGATTGATCAAAGTGTGTGGAATAGGATTTTGGCTTGTATTGATTTCAGATTATCTTCTGTAACAAGTGTAATCCTTGTACTCT